>Ga0207996_1002153_pt1 | contig 12398 bp, 11 predicted proteins | sample AntAceMetag02UKG_FD_184773 | JGI IMG/M metagenome (GOLD analysis project Ga0207996, IMG submission 184773) | Saline lake microbial communities from Ace Lake, Antarctica - Antarctic Ace Lake Metagenome 02UKG (SPAdes) (version 2) | ecosystem: Environmental > Aquatic > Non-marine Saline and... | reverse complement strand
CCTCCTTTTCGGGTGTCATCTATTTTGAGGCAACGGCCTTTTTCTCTCCCTCACCACCCTCGGCCTTCGGTGTCATCTATTTTGAGGCAATGCGCACCATAGTGGCAAAGCCCCTTGGGATTGCACGGAAAGGCGGGGTGATGGTAAAAGGGGGGACTTGAATGGCCCGGAACCGGGCCGGAAGGCAGTACAATCGATGGCTATGCAATATTCAGAAAATGCGGACCGCATGGATGTCCGCTATGTGGCCGGACTGGCGCGGATGGCGCTGTCCGATGAGGAAACCGCCCAGCTGCAGTCGCAGCTGGACGATATTCTCGCATTTGTGGGCGAACTGAAGTCCCTGGATGTCGAAGGCGTTGAGGCAACGGATGGGGCGAGCGGCAATCTGGTCGCCTGGCGCGAAGATGAGCCGAAACCCGGTCTGTCGCGTGAAGCGGCGTTGTCCAATGCCCCCTTGGCCCGTAATCAGCAATTTGTGGTCCCGAAGGTGATCGAATGAGCAAGGAACTGATTGAATTGGGTGTGGGCGAAGCGGCAGATGCCCTCGCGAACAAAACCGTCACCTCGGAAGAGCTGGTCAAAGCCCTGCTGGATCGTTCGGACGCACTGGAGCCTTCGCTGAATGCGCTGACCTGGCGCGATGCCGAAGCCGCGCTGACTGAAGCGCGCGCCGCCGATGCCGCCCGCGCCGCAGGCGATACGCGTCCCTTACTGGGCGTGCCCATCGCCATCAAAGACCTGCTGAATGTGAAGGGTCAGCCCTGCACCGCCGGGTCCAATATCCTGAAGGGATATGTCGCGCCGTATGACGCGACCGTCATCGAACGACTTCGCGAAGCGGGCTGCGTGTTTGTCTCGCGCACCAATACCGATGAATTTGCGATGGGCGGAAGCACCGAAACCAGCGCCTATGGCACGACCCACAACCCCTGGGACACCGACCGGGTCCCCGGCGGCTCGAGCGGCGGGTCCGCCGCGGCCGTGGCCGCCTGTCTGGCGCCCGCGGCTCTGGCCTCGGACACCGGCGGCAGCATCCGCCAACCCGCGGCCTTCTGCGGCGTGACGGGCCTGAAGCCCAGCTACGGCCGCGTGTCGCGATATGGCTGCACCGCCTTTGCTTCGTCGCTCGACCAGGTAGGGCCCATGGCCCGCACCGTCGAGGATGTCACACAGGTTTATCAGGTGATTGCCGGGCTGGATGCCCACGACTCGACGACGGTCGACCAGCCGGTTGGCGACTGCCTTGAAGAGGTTCGCAACGCGAAAGACCTGAAGGGTCTTCGCCTGGGTCTGCCCAAGCAGTATTTTGTGGAGGGCCTCGACCCCGAAGTCGAGAAATTGACCCGTGCCGCGGTCGAGCAGTGCCGTGAACTCGGTGCGGAGATTGTCGAAGTGGATCTGCCGCACACGCAGTACGGCATTGCCTGCTACTACATTCTCGCGCCGGCCGAAGCCTCCGCGAATCTCGCGCGCTATGACGGCGTTCGCTACGGGTTCCGCGGGGAAGCCGATGAATTGCAGGGGATGTATGAATCCACCCGTTCGCAGGGATTTGGTGCGGAAGTGAAGCGACGCGTCATTCTGGGCACCTATGTGCTGAGCAGTGGTTTTCATGATGCCTATTATCTGCGCGCGCAGAAAGTGCGCACCCTCATCCGTCGCGATTTCGAAAAGGCCTTCGCTGATTGCGATGCCATTCTCGGTCCAGTGACACCCACTGCGGCTTTCCGTATCGGTGAAAAGAGTGCCAATCCCCTTCAGATGTATCTGGGCGATATCTTCACCGTGAATGTGAATTTGGCTGGCATCTGCGGTCTGACCGTTCCCTGCGGCTTCACAGAATCCGGCCTGCCGACCGGCCTGCACATCATTGGCCCGGCCTTTGAAGAAGCTCGCATCCTGACCATCGGCGCGGCCTATCAACATGCCACTGACTGGCACACGAGACGACCGAAGATTTAACAGCCCATAACACAAATGTCGCAAGAGACGCAAAAGAGCGCAAAGAAAAATCATGGTAGTGGCGAACGAAAATGAAAACGGTAAAGAAGTGGTGGATGCTGCTATTGCTATTCATGGCCGCGCCCAGCGGGCGCAGCTACAACCGGATTTTTTATCTGTAGCTGCGCCCGCTGGGCGCGGCAGCCAGTCGGCGTTCTTTGCGAGAGAAAATTTTGAGGAATAGAATATGAGTAAGTTGATCCCATCCGTTGGACTGGAAGTGCATGTGCAGCTGAAGACGCGCACGAAGATGTTCTGTGCTTGCCCGGTACATACCGACGGCGAACCGAACACCGCGGTCTGTCCCGTTTGTTTGGGTCTGCCCGGCGCGCTGCCAGTCATTAACAAAGAGGCGATGCGCAAGACGGCGATGACCGGTCTGATGATCGGCTCGGAGATCGCGCTGCGAAGCACGTTCGACCGGAAGAACTATTTCTATCCGGACATGGCCAAAAACTATCAGATCACCCAGCAGGCATCGCCCATCTGCATTGGCGGGGCCGTGGAGATCGAAGTGGACGGAAAGAAAAAGATTATCCGCGTGAACCATATCCATCAGGAAGAGGATGTGGCCAAGAGCACCCACATGGCGAATTCGACAGAGATCGATTACAGCCGCGCGGGCACGCCGCTGATGGAGCTGGTGACCGAGCCGGACATGGCGAGCGCCGATGAGGCCATCGCGTTCCTGACCGCGCTGAAAGAAATCCTGATTTACGGCGGCATCAGCGACTGCAACCTCGAGATGGGGAACATGCGCTGCGATGTGAATTCCTCGGTTCGCCCCGAAGGCACCGAAAAGCTCGGTATTAAAACCGAACTGAAGAACATGAATACCTTCAAGGGGATCCATCGCGCGCTGACCTATGAAATTGGCCGCCACATCGAAATGGTGACCACCGGTGGGACCCTCGTGCAGGAAACGCGCCGCTGGGATGACGATGCCGGCATCACGCTCTCCATGCGCTCGAAGGAATACGCGCATGATTACCGTTATTTTCCGGAGCCGGACCTGCCACCCGTGATTCTGGATGCCGACACCGTGGAAAGCTGGCGCGCGGAACTGCCCGAACTGCCGGCAGCCAAGCGGGTCCGGTTTATCGCGGACTATGGTCTGCCCGAATACGATGCCGGTGTGCTGACGGCCGATCAGGATATTGCCATCTACTTTGAAGCGGTTGCCAAACTCTCCAAAAATCACAAAGCTGTTTCCAATTGGGTGATGGGCGAACTGCTCCGCACACTGGGCGAAAAGGACCAGACCATCGCCGATGCGAAGATCACACCCGAAGCGCTGGCGGCCCTGATTGCGCTTGTGGATGCCAAAACCATCAACAGCTCCGCAGCCAAGGAAGTTTTCCAGGTTCTCTTCGAGAAGGGCGGCGATCCCGAAGCCATTGTGAAGGACAAGGGGCTTGCCCAGGTCAGCGACACCGGCGCCATCGACGAATTCGCCGCGCAGGCGATTGCCGCGAACGAGAAGGTCGCGGAAGAATTCCGCGGCGGCAAAGAAGCGGCGCTGCAGTTCCTGGTGGGCCAGGTCATGAAGCTCTCGCGTGGCAAAGCCAATCCACAGCTCGCGGCCGAAGCCCTCAAGCGCCTGCTGCAGGGATAGCGCCGCCCAGCGGCGGCATCAAAAGTTTCCACACTATGGAAACATTTTTTCCATAGTGTGGAAAAATCGCAAAACTTTTTTCCATACCATGGAAAACTTCAGGTGCGGGCCTTATGCCGCAACCCAGAGGACTTAGCCTGCGCGGGATTCGCCTTTCCAGTGGATCAGTTCGAGGCGGCCATCGAAGTGTTCGACCAGCGCGGTGCAGGAATGGACCCAGTCGCCGGTGTTGCAGTAGAGCTGTCCGTTGACTTTCCGGATTTCGGCCTTGTGCGTATGGCCGCAGATGACGCCATCTGTTCCTTTGCGGCGGGCGGCGTGCAGCAGGGCTTCCACAAAAGGAGCGCTGGTTGGGTTGCGGGTCTCGGTGTCGCTCTGGATATGGGCGGAGAGTGACCATTCCGCAAATCCGAGTTTGCGGCGGATGCGGTTCAGAAAGCGTCCAGCCGGGAGCAGGCGGTCCTGATGCTTCTTTCCGAAAAACGACAGCCAGGGCGCATATTGTACGACGCTGTCAAACTGGTCGCCATGGACGACCCAAAGCAGCCGCTGATCCGCGGTTTCGTGCATGGTTTCAGGCAGGACCAGAATGACGCCGAAGGAGTGCCGGGAAAATCCCAGTAGAAAGCGGTCATGATTCCCGGGGATGAAGACCACCCGGGCTCCCTTCCGGGCCTTGCGCAGCATTTTCTGCACGACATCATTGTGCAGCTGCGGCCAGTTCAGGGTTTGGTCCAGGCTTTTCCCGTCGAGGATGTCGCCAACGAGATACCACTGTTCCGCGTCATGGTGTTTCAGAAAATCCAGCAGGGATTCCGCCGCGCAGGACCGCTGCCCGAGATGGATGTCGGAAAGCCAGATGGCGCGGTAGCGCTGTGCCGCAGCGGGTTGTGAGTCTTCCGGTTGCGGGATTGGCATATCTGCCGGTGCTGTTGAGATATCTTTCATATTGGGACCCACTGTCCCCTGCCTCTGTGAGCAGAGGATGAGCACCCGGTGAGAAGCGTGCTTGATGTGCGGGGCAAGAGGGACGTTTCTTCACGGCGCTCCTCACCATATTCTCACAAAGAGGGGCTTCCGCTTTGGCGGGATATAAGGAAGACTGGATGGTGAAGGACCTTGATTGAAAACAGCCCATTTGGGAGGAACCATGAAAAAAAATAAAGAGAAGCAGGCGCAGGCGAAGTGGATCGCGACCTTGGAAGCGGCCGAGAAGGCGATGGCTCCGGCGAAGGAAATGGCGGTGAAAGCCAAGTCGCTAGCCAAGCTCGCTCGAAAGAAGGTTAAAGCGTCGAAATTGGAACTGTTGAAGGCCAAGCAGGCTTTTCAAGAGGCCAAGCAAGAACTGAACTCGGCCAAGAAGGCCCGGCAGAAAGCCCGGGTCAAGCTGGAAAAGATCGGGGCCAAGGCGGGTTCTTCCAAGCGCAGCGAAAAAGCGAATGATGTCTCCACGTCCAAGGAGGCATCTGAAACGGGAAAGAAAAAGCCGGCCCGCAAGTCGTCGCCCCGTAAGCCGGTCGGCACAAAAGCTGGCTCCTGACCGGGAGGCTTCCGGCGCAATTCACTCCGTTTACAGATTAGGAACTTCTCATTATCGGACGAGGAGTCTAGGGTAGAACGTGTCCGGCCCCAGTGCCGCAACCGGAGAAAAATCAATGGTTAAGAAACACATATTCGTGGTGGAGGACGAAGAGGATATTCTGGATCTGATCCGGCACCATCTGATGAAAGAGGGGTATGCGGTATCCACAGCGACGAACGGCATGGAGGCCATCAAGGCGATTCTGCGCAAGACGCCGGATTTGATTCTGCTGGATCTGATGCTGCCGGGGATGGATGGACTCGAAGTCTGCCAGACGCTCAAAAAGAATCCCGTCTCGACGGATATTCCCATCTTGATGGTGACGGCGAAGGATGAGGAGAGCGATGTGGTGGCGGGTCTTGAATTGGGCGCGGATGACTATGTCATTAAACCGTTCCGCATGAAGGAACTGATTGCCCGTGTCCGGGCGGCGCTGCGCCGCCGCCGGGGACCACCCCCGGACACGGAATCGACGGTGCGTGCGCGCGACATCCAGATCAATCCGGGCCGGCATGAAGTTCTGGTGGGGGGGCATCCGGTGGACATGACGGTCTCCGAGCTGCGCATTCTGCATCTGCTGGCGGGCCGCCCCGGCTGGGTGATGACGCGGGAGCAGATCGTGGATGCCGTGAAGGGCGAGGATTATGCCGTGACCGACCGGTCGGTGGATTTCCAGATTGTCGGCATTCGCCGCAAACTGGGTGATCGGGCCGATTATATCGAAACCGTTCGCGGCGTGGGCTATCGCTTCCGGGACGAGGAGTAAACGGCCATGCGGCTGTTCTGGCGGGTCTATCTCTGGCTGTTTACCGTTGCGATGGCGGCATTCCTGGCCGCAGGTCTTCACGCTAACCGTTCCCTGCGCCGGGTCTATCGGGAACAGGTGTCCACTGAGCTGAGAACCCAGGCGGACTGGCTGGCCAGTGAGCTGCTGGAGAACTCTCGGTTGCCGTCGGCCGCGCGGGTGGATGCCCGTTGCAAGGAGCTGGGCCGCCTGACCCGCATGCGCGTGACGGTGATCCTGCCGGATGGACAGGTGACGGGAGATTCAGACTCGGATCCGGCGACCATGGAGAACCACGGAAACCGGCCGGAGATCATGGAGGCGTTGGCGGGGAGAGTCGGCCGCTCGGAACGGTTCAGCGACACGATGCGCCGCACGCTGTCCTATCTCGCAGTGCCGGTGCGGCGGGATGGACAGGTGGTGGCCACCGTCCGGACGTCCATGCCGCTGGCCGATATCGACCGGACGCTGGTTGCGGCCTATCAGGAGGTGGCGCTCGGGGTGCTGGTTGTAGCGGTACTGTTTGCGGTGGTGGCTTCTTTTCTGGTTCGCCGGATCAGTCGGCCGCTGGATGACATGCGGCAGGCGGCGGAACGGCTGGCGAATGGGGAACTGGATACGCGGGTGGAACCGCCTACCGGCGGGGCGGAAATGCGCTCGCTGGCCCGAGCCCTGAATCAGATGGCCGAACTGCTGGGGGCGCGACTGGAGACCATCACGCAGCAGAGCAACGAGCTGAAGGCGGTGTTCTCCAGTATGTCCGAGGGCGTGCTGGCGGTGGATTCCGGCGGCCGGGTGCTGAATCTGAATGCGGCGGCGGAACAGTGGCTGGGGATGCGAACCGAACAGGGGAGGGGGCGGTTGCTGGAGGAAGCGGTGCGCCAGCCGGATCTGCAGAAATTCATTCAGGGTGTGCTGGCCTCCGGGGCGGATGCCGAGGCGGAGATCCTGCTGGATGGGGAACGCTTTCTGCATCTGCATGGAACACTTCTCAAAGATGCTTTGGGAGGGGACATCGGGGTCTTGGTGGTGTTGAGCGATACGACGCGTGTGAAACGACTGGAACAGATGCGCCAGGATTTTGTGGCAAATGTTTCCCATGAGCTGAAGACGCCCATTACCGCTCTGCGGGGGTGTGTGGACACGCTGGCGGATCCCGACCGGCAGGACACGGGTGATGACCGGCGGTTCATCGCCATGATGGAACGGCAGGTGGATCGGCTGTGGGCGATTGTCGGCGATTTGCTGAGCCTCTCGCGACTGGAGCACGACGGTCAGAATGGCCGGATTCTGCTGGAGCCGGGGCCTGTGGGTGTGGTCTTGCGCCGGGCGGTTTCCTCTTTCTCGACGGTGGCGGCAGACAAGCGGATTTCACTGGCGGCGGAGAGTCCGGGGGAGTTGACGGCTCCGATCAATGCCGCCCTGCTGGAACAGGCTGTGGGAAATTTGGTGGATAATGCGATCAAGTACAGCGGGGAAGACACCCGGGTGTCGGTGAAGGCCTCGGCAGATGCCGGACAGATTCTCATTCAAGTTCAGGATGAGGGACCTGGCATCGAACAGCATCATCTGCCCCGGCTGTTTGAACGATTCTACCGTGTGGATCAGGCGCGGAGCCGGGCGCTGGGCGGCACCGGTTTAGGGCTGGCCATCGTGAAACACATCGCCCAGGCCCATGGCGGATCGGTCTCGGTGGACAGCACCCCGGGGCGGGGAAGCACCTTCTCCATCCGGTTTCCGGCTGGCTAGGCCACGGCGTTCTCATCGCAGAATTCGTCTTTCCACGGATCCGGCCGGACTTTTTCTGATAGGTTAAGCGTTATACCCTCACATATTTCTCACAATACGCTCATGTGGAGCAAACCGGCCTGTCGTTTCCTGTACGCATCACAGACCAGCAAGGTCCTGTGTTCACAAGCAGAAAGGAACCGAACAATGAGTCAATGGAAAAAGACGGTGATGGGGATCTTGACGGTTGCATGTCTTGCCGGAACCGGCATGGCGGAATCGAAAACTTCGGCGGCCCCGGTGCAGAAGTCGTGGACGGATACCCTGAAGTTCAAGGGCGATCTGCGCTATCGCTTCGAGACGATTGACGATGCCGCGAAGAAGGATGAGAACGGCGAGGAGTATACGCGCTATCGCAATCGCATCCGGGCGCGCCTCGGCGCGGAGGCGCAGGTGTCCGACGAGTTGAAGGTCGGGATGGAGCTTTCGACCGGCGGCGCCGACCCGGTGTCGGGCAACGTGACGTTGGGAGACGGCTTCGTGAAGAAGGAAATCCGACTGAGCCAGGCCTATGCCGACTACAGCTTCTTTGGGGACAATCCGAACGAACTGCATGTGGTCGCGGGCAAGATGAAGAATCCCTTCATCACTCTGACAGACGATTTGGTCTGGGACGGCGATGCCACGCCCGAAGGACTCGGGTTGAAGGGGCAGATCGGCGAGGGATTCGCCACGCTGTACGCCAATGCCGGTTACCTGTGGATCGAGGAGCGGTCCGCGACAGATGATCTCATGCTCTATGCCGGCCAGGCGGCGGTGAAACTCCAGGTCCTGCCGGAGGCTGGCCTCACGGTCGGCGTGACCTACTACGCTTTCCAGAACATGGAAGGCTATGACGTGGTGGACTGGGAGGAGAGAAACAAGTCTTACGGCAACAGCACGATTGATGGCAGCGTCGACGGCGACACGACCAACAAGGCATGGAAAACGGAATACGCCCCGGTGCTGGCCTTCGCCAAGCTGGATCTGCAGGCGGCCGGCAAGCCACTGTGCCTGTTTGCTCAGCAATTGACCAATGTCGAGGCGGATGACCTGAACCAGGGGTATATGTTCGGTGCGTCGGTGGGTAAGGCCAAGAATCCCAAGACCTGGGAGCTGGGCTACAGCTATGCGGAACTGGAGAAGGATGCCACGGTGGGCTTCCTGACGGATTCCGACCGCTGGGGCGGGGGAACCGACGGCAAGGGCCATCGCATCTACGGAAAATACCAGGTGCAAAAGAACCTGCAGATTGCGGCAACCTTCTTCCTGGACGAGAAGAAAATTTCGGATTCCGCGAAGAGCACCGACTATTCCCGCCTGCAGCTGGATATGTCCGTCAAATTCTAGTTTCGAATCGGATCACAACAGCAAACAGCAAAAGGAAACCACAGATGAACACATGGAAAACAGCGATGATAGGGATTGCGGCATTGAGCCTGGCTGCCGGGACGGTACTGGCACAGGCTGCCGGGAAGATCGTGGTGGATGGCTCGACGACGGTCGGGCCGATCGCCAAGGCCTTTGCCGAATACTATATGGGCAAGCATACGGAGGTGAACATCACGGTCAGTGAATCCGGCAGCGGCAACGGCGCCAAAAGCCTGATCAACTCGGCCTGCGATGTGGCCAGCATGTCCCGCCCGATGAAAGACTCGGAGAAGCAGGCGGCAATGGATGCGGGCGTGATGCCGGTCGAGCACATCGTGGCGATGGACGGCATTGCCGTGGTTGTGCACATGAGCAATCCCGTTGCGGGCCTGACCATCGATCAGCTCCGGGACATCTACACCAGCAAGACCATCCGGTGGAGCGAACTGGGCGGCCCGGATAAGCCGATCGTGGTCATCAGCCGCGATACGAACAGCGGCACCTATGAGACCTATGAGTCACTGGTGATGCACAAGGAGAAGATGGGTGAGGCGGTTGAGTATGTCGGAAGCAACGGGGCCATCCGCCAGCGCGTGATGAGCACGCCCGGTGCCATCGGCTATGTCGGTCTCGCCTTCACAGAGGGTGTCAAGCCGGTCCTGGTGAACGGCGTGGAAGCCATTCCTGAAACCGTGGTGACCAAGGAATATCCGATTGCCCGTCCGCTGTACATGTACACGAACGGGGAGCCGGAAGCCGGCAGTTCGCTGGCGGGCTTCATGGCCCTTTCCGTCGCGCCCGAGGGCAAGCAGATCATTGAGGAAGTCGGCTTCGTGCCGCTGCCGTAAAAGCAGAAATGAGGGCAGGACCGGCGGCCGGGGCATCTCCCTCCGCCTGTCCTGCACAAGAAAAAACAGAAAATGAGAGAAGCAGCCATGAAGAACCCGGTGCGCCCGGCGGGGAGGCAATCCCTTTGCCTGAGCCGCGGCGCGCGGCAGCGGCAGCGCATCGCCGGCGCGGTCGGGCAGCTGTTTCTGCTGACCGTCACGTCGCTGTCTGCCCTGGCGGTTTTTGCCATTTTCTTTTTCATCGCCCGGGATGCCATTCCGTTCTTCCGGCTAAACGGCTTTCATGAATTTTTCACCAGTACGCACTGGTATCCCTCGGCCGGGCAGCCGGAATTCGGGGCGCTGGCGATCTTTGTGGGCAGCGGGCTGGTGACGCTCGGCGCAACCGTCGTGGCGGTGCCCCTCGGGATTGCGGCGGCGGTCTGCCTCAGCGATGTGCTTCCGTTTTCAGCCCGCCAGGTGGTCAAGCCGGTGATTGAAATGCTGGCGGCCATCCCGTCTGTCGCCTATGGATTTTTTGCGCTCGTGGTGCTGGCCCCGCTTCTGCAGCAGAAGGGGGGGGCGATGCTGGCGGTGACGGCCTGGATCATCGGTGCACCCATTGCCGGACTGCTTGTGCTGGTTCTTTCCGATTTAGCTGCGGATAAGGTCCCGGAGCGGATCCGTATCCGCACCCGCTGGCTGTTGGTCGGTCTGCTGGGCGGTGTCGCGCTGACCGGGCTGTGGTTCGCCGGTCAGGCCCTGGCCGGGCTGGAGATCCCCAGCGGAACCAATGCGCTGAATGTGTCCCTGATTCTGGGAATCATGGCCCTGCCCACGGTGGTCAGTGTCTCGGAGGATGCCTTGCAGGCGGTGGGCCGTGACCTGCGCGAAGGCAGCTACGCCCTGGGTGCAACGCGGGCCGAGATGCTGGTCAAGACCGTTCTCCCGGCCGCGCGGAGCGGCATTGTGGCCGCGGTGATTCTCGGCATCATGCGGGCCATCGGCGAGACGATGGTCGTCTGGATGGCCTCCGGCAACGCATCGCAGATTCCAACCCCCTGGTACAATGTGCTGCAGCCGGTGCGCACCCTCACCGCCACCATTGCCGGCGACATGGGGGAAGCCGACCAGGTGACCGGTTCTTCCCGCTTCCATGTGTTGTTTGCGATGGCTCTCTGCCTGCTGATTATCTCTTTCCTGTGCAATCTCGGCAGTGAATGGGTGCAGCGCCGCACGCGCCGAAAGACCGGGGGCTGAGATTATGAATCTGCAGACCCGGAAAATTCTGGATCGCGCCTTCTCCGGAACGGGGATTCTGGCGATTGTCCTCATGACGGCGGCCCTGCTGATTCTGCTGGTGCCGATGTTTACGCGGGGTTCCCGGGCCATCTTTTTCACAGCGACGGTGGAGCACCGGCGGTTCATGCTCGAGAAATTCGAGCGGGGAAACCGGCCGGAGATCGAGGCACAGATCCGGGCGGCACAGACCGCGCGCGAGCCGGTCTATCGCCTGCTGACGGATTTTGAACAGAGCCTGGCCGAAGGGGATTCGGCGTTGCGGCGTCGATATCGAAAGCCGCTGAAAGACCTGCGCAAAGGGCTGGCGGAACTGCTGGGCCCCGAGCCGGGTCAGACGCGGCCCCTGCTGATGCGGGATCAGTATGGCCAGACCCGTATGGATCAGGCCCGACCCGCCCTGCAGCATGTGCTGCTGCGGGAGGAATGGGACTACTCAAATCCAGCGCAGGGCGGGGTGAAGGTCCTGAAACCGCGCGCCGATGATTTCCAGGGGACCCCGCTGACGAAGCTGTTCCCGTATGTAGAGAAGCACCTGGATGAGATGCTGCTGCCGCGCCGGACCGTCTATTGGCAGTTTCTGACCGATGAGTCGTTCGACTCCCACTTTTTCGGCGGTATTTGGCCGGAGATTCTCGGCACCATCTATCTCACTCTCGGGACCATGCTGCTGGCGGTTCCCATGGGCGTGATCGCAGCGATTTATCTGACGGAATATGCGAAGGAAACCTGGTTTCTCTCCTTCCTGCGCACCTGCATTAATACATTGGCCGGGGTGCCCAGCATCGTCTTCGGCCTGTTTGGCCTGACCTTCTTCATTTATACCCTGAAGGTCTCGCCATCGAAAAGTGTTCTGGCCGGATCGATGACGATGGCCCTGATGATTCTGCCCACGGTGATCCGGGCTTCCGAAGAGGCCATTCGTGCCGTGCCAAAGACCTATAAAGAGGCGGCGCTCAGCCTGGGGGCGGGGCGCTGGCATACCGTGTGGAATGTCATCCTGCCGGCGGCTCTGCCGGGAATTCTGACCGGCATCGTCATCAGCATGGGACGCGCGGCGGGCGAGACGGCCCCGATTATCTTCACGGCCGCGGTCAGCGTTGGCAAACCGCTGAAACTGTGGCAGACGCTGACCCAGCCGACCCCGGC
>Ga0207996_1002152_pt1 | contig 12406 bp, 10 predicted proteins | sample AntAceMetag02UKG_FD_184773 | JGI IMG/M metagenome (GOLD analysis project Ga0207996, IMG submission 184773) | Saline lake microbial communities from Ace Lake, Antarctica - Antarctic Ace Lake Metagenome 02UKG (SPAdes) (version 2) | ecosystem: Environmental > Aquatic > Non-marine Saline and... | reverse complement strand
ACTAGATCGTCCGCGAATTAACCACCGGCCTGCTTAAATAGCCTGGCCAAATCCAATGCATTTACCATATCTGTGAAGATTTCTCCCATGAGGGTATCTGCGCTGTCGCGTCCAAACAACTTATAACGTTCGGCCTGCCCGTTAACAAACTGGGTTGCCACCGCGCCCTTCGGTGTTGTCAGTCTGGCCTCGTAGCTCATCTTGGCCACCCATTCCCGGCCCACAACATCAAGGGAAAATTCCTTTAGGACGATCACTAATTCGAGTTTGCCTAACGTTTTTTCGGGGAGAACCCCCACTCCTAAGTTTTCCAGTTTTCTTTTGAATGCCTCCCTCATCAGATCAGGGGCGTTAAATATCCCCACCTTTAATTCCTTGTCATTATAATCAGCGACGCTCAAGGAGATGTTGCCTGAAAATCCCTTAAATTCCTCTTTTGCCCCTTTTCCCAGGACCGTCTTTGATGCCCGCTCATCATCAACCGTCAATACCACTAACCGCCCTTTCAGTTGTTTTGAAGGGGGCGGAAGCTTATAAAGAACCTGCAATTCAGGGATGGAAGCGCATGAAACCATGAGCAGTGAAACCAACAGAGTTAAGAAGCCACGAAATAAGCCGCTCGTTAACGCTTTATTTATCTCTTGCATTGGCCTATCCTCCTTCAATTCCTAAATCCCTAAATTCCTAAATCCTACAAAAGCCCGTATATGTCAAGCAAAAGCATAGATATGACAACGAAAAACCTCCGGATAGATCTCTCTTCGGAAAATCAGGTTGTTTGCGGATCTGCTTTTCCCTTCTGCGACTTCCGCATAAAGTCATCCAAGGCAGCCTGCAAAGTCTCGGCAGCCAAACGCGCGCAATGCAGGTGATCTTCCGGGAGCCCGCCCACCGATTTTTGAATAAGATCTGCATCGATTTCCAAGACCTCGTCGGGAGTTCTCCCCTTGGCAAGGTCTGCGGCAGAACACACGCAGTTGAAGCTGTAGGCGCATCCATCGGTCCAGTGCGAACTCTCTGCAACTCTATCCTCCTTGAACTTCAGACAAATTTCCATGGTATCCCTGCAATCCCCTGTAATACGCGCCTTCCCATCAGGCTGTTCCACATGGGGAGAAAGCCACAAATAAATGGCCATCCACAGGCCGACTACGACAAAAAGGACCGCGCAAACGAGGAGAAACCATAGGATATATTCAATCATGGATTCCATCTATATGAAGAATTGCGAATTGAGGGATTAAGGAATTGAAGGCATTTTATCAAAGTTAATCCCTAAATTTCTCAATTTCTAAGTTGACCGCATCTTGCGAAGAGTTTGTCTCATATCTCCAGTTGGTTAAAGGCCAAAATCTTTTGTTAAAGCCTATATAATTTTGTTAGCTTATACAAATACTCGCCAGATAGTCGAGTGGAAAAGAAAAGGGACTTAGAACTCTAAAATAAGTTGTAATCTTGATGAACTCATAAAAAGTTAAAGAGTTAGGAATCTATCGCAATCCCATTAGTAACTTCTCAATAAGTTCGGGCGAATCAACTGGATTCCCGCTTTCGCGGGAATGACTAAATGAGCTAAGTACCCGTCATTCCCGCGAAAGCGGGAATCCAGAAATGTGACATACCAAAGCACTTACCCGAACTTATTGAGAAGTTGCTCCCATTAGAGCTAACTACTGATATTAATTCGCAATTCCTAAATTCCGAAATCCCTAAATCCATGTAAAAAGGACTTTTTACATGAATGCTAACCTTCAGATGTAGACGAAATCGGATATTACAACATTTTCCTTGACACTGAAGTAAGCATTATGGCATGTAACATATTTCACAAGAAGGCTCAGCTAAGAATATAATTTCTTCCAAAACTAATCAGTCAACAAGCAGGAGACAAACGTTATGAGTCAAGAAAAACCAAAAGGCCCTGTGATGGTTATCGGCGGGGGGATTGCCGGGATTCAAGCAGCCCTTTCCCTTTCTGATGCGGGCTATGGAGTCCATCTAATCGAGCATGCTGGCTCTTTAGGTGGTATGATACCCAAGCTTCACCGGATCTATCCACTCTGCGCATGCTGCAAAGTAGATCCACGAATTGCCGCCTGCGAACAGGACCCCAATATCGGTGTAATGTTGAATACAAAGGTATCGGGGCTTGCCGGAGACTTTGGCAATTTCAGCGTTACCCTTGAAACAGAAAGTGAAAAGAAGGAACTAAGAGTGGGAGCTGTGGTCCTTGCCGCTGGTATTGAAACATTTGACCCCGCAGGGCATGAGACATATCCCCATGAACAGTTTCCAAATGTTATCACCAGCGTGGAATACGAACAGATTCAAAAACCTCTTGGCCCCGAAGCGGGTATTTTGAAAAGGCCTTCTGATGGCAAGACACCGGCTAAAATAGCCTGGCTGCAATGCGTGGGCTCAAGGGACATAAACCAGTGCGACGCTCCCTACTGCTCTTCCGTCTGTTGCATGTACGCGCTTAAGGAAGCTGTGAATACCAAAGAGTTTGACGAAGATATCGAGACAACCATCTTTTATATGGACATGAGAACCCATGGTAAGGGTTTCGAAGACTATCTCAACAGTGCTATTGATAGAGATGTCAGGCTAATTCGCAGCAGGGTTCACACGGTTGATACTGTTCCTGAAAGCGATGACCTTTTGATTAGATATGCGGATGAGAGTGGGCACCTTGAAGAAGAATCCTTTGATATGGTAGTCCTCTCAGTGGGCGTCAGACCGGGAGGAGAAGCGGTTGAGTTAGCCAATAAAATTGGTGTCAATCTGACCGCCGATCATTTCGTAAGCACCGAGCCCTTCAAGCCTGTATCGACCAATGTCCCTGGCATTTTCGTTTGCGGTGGTCTAAGCGGGCCTCATGACATTGGCCAGTCCCTGGTACAGGCGACAGCGACCGCATCAGAGATTGGGTCGATCCTGTCACCTGAACCTTTTGCCGCCCCAAGGGAATACCCGAATGCCTCTGAAGCCGCGGACAAAGACCCCGAAATCCTCCTTGCTTATCACTTATGCCCTGGCATGGCACCTGAATTAGGGGCCGAGATTGAGGGATATGCGCTGAAAACCCTTGGAGTTAAGGCCGCCTCACGGGTTGAGGGTGATATTTTAGACGCTCTCATCGATAAGCTTAAAGAGACAGGCGCCAACAGACTGCTCTTTGCGAGTTGCTCACCGGTTATACATAAGGGCCTCATTGAAGAGTCCCTTAAATCAGCAGGTCTGAACCCCTACCTTTATGATCTTGTGGACCTTAGGGCAATTGACCCGCAGACATCCGCTATCCAGCTTCAAGACCGAATTCGTATGGGTGCAGCCCGAGCGCTCCTCCTTTCTCCGCCCTCTCTGAGGGAAATTCCGGTCGTAAAAAGCGCCCTGATTGTTGGGGGCGGTGTTGCCGGGCTTGAGAGTGCCTTAGCCATTGCAAGGGAGGGATATTCCGTAACATTAGTGGAAAAAGAGAAAGAACTCGGAGGACATGGCCTCCACGTGAGGAGGACATGGCAGGGTTATGATACCCAGGAGTACCTCAAAGGACTTATCGCTTCCGTTAATCAGGATAAAAACATCACTCTAATGACCGAAACAAAGGTCAAGGGAAACAGGGGGTTCCCAGGAAACTTCGTCACAATTCTCGACAAAAAGGGAGAGAGCGTGGAGTTCTCCCACGGCGTAACCATATTGGCCTCAGGCGGTAATCCCACAAGGCCACAAGAATATCTCTACGGCCAGCATGAAAAAGTCTATCTGTGGTCCGAACTGGAGCAGAAAATGATGGAAGATCCCTCATCCATAGAGGGAGCTGACACCGCCGTATTCATACAGTGCGTGGGTTCTCGAGACTCAAGCTGTTCCCATTGCAGCAACATCTGCTGTACCTTTTCTGTTCGCAGCGCTGTAGACCTGAAGGCCAAAAATCCTGACATGAATATCTATATCATCTATCGAGACATGCGCACCTTTGGTGAAAGAGAGAATCTGTACAGAGAGGCGCGAGAGAAGGGGGTTATTTTCATAAGGTACGAGGTTGATAAAAAACCCTCACTCCACCCCATAGACGGCCAGAAAAGGCTCAATGTGGTGGTGTATGATCAAGTCCTTCAGGAATCGATCACCTTCGAGGCCGATTTTGTCTCCCTTCAAACGGCAATTGTAGGGACAAACAACCAGGAATTGGCAGATATCTTCAGGATAAATCTCGACAGCAACGGTTTTTTTGCTGAGTCGCCCGAGAAACTCAAGCCCGTGGATTCGAGCGCCAAAGGGATTTATGTTGCCGGCCTTGCCGTATATCCTAAAGACACGGTCGAGAGTATTGCCCAGGCCAAGGCAGCCTCTGGCCGTGCCCTGGAAATACTTACTCAGGATACGATCCAGGTTGGGGGTTTGGTGGCCGAGGTTATGGCTGAAAAATGTGCTGTCTGCTGCACCTGTGTCAGGACATGCCCTTTTAATGTCCCGGTGATAGACCATGAAACAGGAGCGGCCTACATCGATCCAGGTCTCTGTCAGGGTTGTGGCATGTGCGTGGCCGAGTGTCCCGGAAAGGCCATTATCATGTCTACATGCAGCGACCAGATGCTGACTCAAGCCCCGTCAGTTCTCTTGGCGACATAAATTCTCATTGACTACTGATTTTAATGAACCATCAATATTCAATAGTCAATCCCGCGCATCGCGGGATCAATAGTCAATTATAATAGGGAGACGGTAATATGAATGACTTTAAACCCCAAATAGTCGCTTTTTGCTGTTCCAACTGTGCCTCATCTGCGGCTAATGTAGCGGAAGGCATGAAAAAAGCGTTACCGGACAATGTAAAAATAATCCAAATTCCCTGCACCGGCCGTGTCGAGATCCTGCATCTTCTCAAGCCCTTTGAGGAAGGTGCGGACGGTGTTTATGTGGCCGGGTGCCAGGAAGATAGCTGTCAGTACGTCAGCGGTATTGCCAAGGCGACCAAGAGGGTCACACATGTCAAGAAGATTTTAGAAGAACTCAGCATAGAGCCGGATAGAATAGATGTTTTTAACCTTAGTGCCGGCAAGGGCCAAGAGTTTGTGGAAGTAGCCTATGAGATGGTCAACAAGATTAAGGAATTAGGACCCTTTCTGCAGGCATAAAACCTTTGAAACGCTGCGAGGTATAGAGAATGATTGTTGCAGAACCAAAACCTATCAAGGAATTACTTGAGATGGTGAAGGATTCTAATAGAATCCTTGTCGTTGGGTGTAAGGGCTGCGTTACAGTTTGTAACGTGGGAGGAGCAAAGGAGGTCGCTATTCTGGCATCCAGCATAAGAATTTCCAGGAAAAAACTGGGCCGTGAGATAGAGGTGGGAGAGCATACGCTTGAACGCCAGTGTGATCCGGAATATGTGGATGAACTCAAAGATATGATCGGTGACTATGACGCGGTTATTTCCATTGCCTGCGGAGTAGGACCCCAATTCCTCTCCGAGCGATACCCCTCCTCCAGGATATTCCCTGGGGTAAACACCCAATTTATGGGCGGCGCTGAAGAGCACGGCATCTGGTCCGAACGGTGCGCAGGTTGTGGAACTTGCGTGGTCCACTACTTTGGCGGCCTCTGCCCAATTGCCCGGTGTTCAAAGAGTCTCCTCAATGGACCCTGCGGTGGCTCTTCCAACGGGAAATGCGAGATATCTAAGGATGTGGAATGTGTATGGGATCTCATTGTAAGGAAGATGATGGAACAGGACCGCTTAGATGAACTTATTGAATTCAAGCCACCCAAGAGCTGGATCACGGCCCGGGACGGCGGACCAAGGAGAATGATCAGGGAGGAACTGGTAAAATGAGCGAATATAAATCAGGAAGCAATCTGGAAAAGGTCTTAAGGGCTGGACACTTCGCTTTTACCGGTGAATGTGGGCCTCCACAGGGCGCGAACGTGGAACACCTGAAAGAAAAAGCTGGACACCTGAAAGGCTGTGTGGATGCCGTAAATGTTACGGATAATCAGACCGCTGTCGTCCGAATGTCCAGTTGGGCTGCTTCCATTATCCTCTTACAGGAAGGGCTTGAGCCCAATTTTCAGATGGTTTGTCGCGATCGAAACCGATTGGCTATACAGAGCGATATCCTCGGGGTCTATTCTCTCGGCATCAGGAATATGCTCTGTCTCTCCGGAGACCATCAGAAATTCGGTAACCATCCTGAGGCCAAGAATGTCTTTGACATTGACTCTATGCAATTGATCTATACGGTTAAGACCATGAGAGATGAAGGCAAATTTCTAAACGGCCAGGATATCGACGTACCACCCAAACTCTTTATTGGAGCGGCCTCTAACCCCTTTGCTGAGCCCTTCGATTTCCGCGTTTACCGTTTAGCCAAAAAGATTTCAGCAGGGGCTGATTTCATCCAGACGCAGTGTATCTACAACATGGATAAATTCAGGGAATTCATGAAAAGGGCCGTTGACATGGGGCTTCACGAGAAATGCTATATCCTGGCTGGCGTTACCCCCATGAAAAGCGTTGGTATGGCCCTCTATATGGCCAAGCAGGTGCCCGGCATGGACGTGCCTGACACTCTGATCAAACGGTTGAGAGGGGCCGGAAAAGGAAAGGTGGCCGAAGAAGGGATCAGGTTTGCTTTAGAACAGATTGAAGAATTCAAGGAGATGGAGGGGGTGGCAGGCGTTCACCTCATGGCCATTGAATGGGAACATAAGGTGCCCGAGATAGCTGAAAGGGCAGGAGTTCTGCCCAGGCCAACTGTCTAACAGAATAGACATATCGGTACTTAACTTCGGCCCGCAAGATCGATCGGTTATTGCTCTTGCGGGCTTTTTTTCTTGAATTCCTCATAAAAACATCCATAATGAAGCACAGTTATGATTATCACAACGAAAAACGGTCAAACCTTCGATACAAATAAAGACCTTTCAGCAGCCGAACGTCACATTCTCCAAAAACTGTTCCTGTGGGAGTCCATGGCCTCCAGTGTACAAGAATTCCGAGATAAGAAGAAAGAGGCGCTATTGAAGGGATGGAATAATTCAGGACCTGTCAAGCAGGGCGGGTCCCTGCAAAAGATAGTCAGGCATCTCGAAGCAAAGGTATCCCTTCGCCTGAAAAAATCTTGAGGAACCGTAAATGAAACCCTCTTCCATTAAAAAGGAGACTGAAGGATTTGGTGATTCCGTCAGACTCATCCGTGGAAAACAGGCCAGATCATCCCTGAATGTGGCGATTGTCGGGGGCGGAAAGGCCTGCAGTAACCTGCTCAAGGTCTTGGATAAGGATCGTCAGGCAAGACTTAAGATGAAGATATTAGGCGTGGCGGATAGGAATCCCAAAGCGCCAGGCCTTTGCTATGCAAGGGAATTGAATCTTCTTACAACTACCAATATCCGGGATCTTTCTGATTTGGACGGATTGAATCTGATCATAGAACTTACGGGATCATCCAAGGTAAGAGAAGAGATAGCCAAAGTAACGCCCCCTGGCGTCTCTGTCATAGACCATATGGGTGCAAGGCTCCTCTGGGATCTCATCCAGATTGAGACGGAAAAATATGAACTCGAGAGAGAGAATCTGGAAAAGAAGGAAAAGGGGAAAAAATATTCCCAGACCATACTCGATTCACTCCCCTACAGGATTATGGTGGTCAACCTGGATTTCACGGTGGATACCGTTAATTTGACTTTTTTGAGAGAGTTTCATCTCAACAGAGAGAACATCTTGGAAAGTCACTGCTATGAAGCGAGATATGGCCTTGACAAACGATGCAAGGAGACCGGGAGTATTTGTTATTTAGAGGATCGGCTGGAGGATATGAAAGAAAAGGGTTCTTTCAGCACCATCAAGGAATATATGGATGAAAATGGTGAAACCCGTTTTGATGTAATCACTGTTGCACCCATTTTTGACGAACAAGGTGAAATGGTTCAGATGCTTGAGGCCTCGCGAGACGTGACCGACAGAATCATGCTTGAACACGAGTCCCAGAAGTCCAACAGCTTCTTTCAAAACGTCATCCAGAGCACCGTAGATGGAATCGTCGTGGTCGATACGAAAGGAAACGTCCTTATCTTCAACGAAGGGATGGAAAACCTGACCGGGTATACAAGCACAGGAATCATGGAAGAGGGACATCTCAGCAGCTTTTACAATATGGATGTGGCCAGAGAAAACATGAGAAAGATGCGCAGCGACCAGCACGGCCTCTTAGGCAAACTGAATCCAACCAGTATGTCTATTACCACCAAAGACGGTAAAGAGGTGCCGGTGACGCTTTCGGCCTCTATCATTACAATAAACGATAAAGAGGTTGGAAGCGTTGGGGTGTTTACCGACATGCGGGAGATCCTCAAGATGCGCAAGGACTTGGAGGATGCACATCTCCAATTGGTCCAATCGGAAAAAATAGCCTCTGTTGGTAGAATGGCCGCCGGTGTTGCTCATGAGATCAATAACCCCTTGGCCGGGGCCCTTATTTATGCGGAGCTCCTTAAGGAGGAGCTTCAGAACGATCCCAGGTATCTGAACGATATCCAGGAGGTCATCAATCAAACCCTTCGCTGCAAAAGAATTGTTGCAGAATTGCTGGAATTCAGCCGGCAGTCCATCGGGCAGACATCTTCATTCAGCCTGGAATATCTCATTAATCAGTGTCTTAACCTGCTCATCAACCAGGTCCTTTTTCAAGACATCCGGGTCACAACCGAAATCGAGCCTGACATACCTGAGATGGCCGGTGATATGGGACAGCTGCAACAGGTCTTCGCCAATCTCTTTATCAACGCTGCTCACGCAATGGAAGAGAAGGGAATGCTTAAGATTGTTGCCAACTACCAACCGGACAATTCGCGGTTTATCATCAAGGTTTCCGATACGGGACCGGGAATCCCGGTGGAGTTAAGAGATAAGATCTTTGACATCTTTTTTACTACCAAACCTGTGGGAAAAGGTACCGGTCTTGGTTTGAGTATTACGCAAAATATTATTCAGCTTCATGGGGGAACGATTGGCTTTGACTGTCCCCCAGGCGGGGGCACAACCTTTACCATTGAACTCCCCTTGGAATTTGATGAGGCACAAACGGACAAACCTGTTTTTGTGGGATTGGATGAGTCAACAGACCATTCTGTTTTCACAGGGCTAAATGATGAATTATCAGAGGGATCCGTTTTCGTGGGATCGGATGAATTATGAATAAGACAATCAAAATCATAGTGATAGACGATGAAAAGGCGATCAGAGATGGGTGCCATCGGGTTCTAACCGGTAAGGGCTATGAGGTTATTACCGCTGAAAATGGTCAAATAGCCCTTGACATCTTAGCTAAAGAACTCATAGACATCATCCTTCTTGACCTCAAGATGCCCATTATAGGCGGTGAGAAGGTTCTGGAAATTGCACGGGAAAAATACCCGGACATACCGGTTATTATTATCACGGGGCATGGAACCGTTGATACGGCAGTGATATGTATGAAAAATGGTGCCTATGATTTCATAACCAAGCCCTTCCAGATAGACCAGTTTCTCCTGACGATCACGCGGGCTGCTGAAAAGAGACGGTTAGAGCAGAAGGCTGAGCAGTTTAAAGAGGAGAATATTCGGAATCTTTACGATCTAAACCTTGAAAAGAGCCGGCTGAAAACGATTATCAAACAGATGGCCAACGGCGTCATGGTAACCAACCGTAACTTGGAAGTAGTCCTCCACAACCCTGCCTTGATGCGATTGATGGAAATATCAGAAGAAGTAGAAAACCCTGCTCCGATCGGCAAAATCATTCATAAAGAGTCGCTCATAGACACCCTTAAACAGATTTTAACTGGGGAATCTCCGGAAGATGAGTCTGTATCACAGGAAATCAATGTAGGGGCCACTGCCCTGCGGGCCATTTCGGCTCCTGCCCTCGGCCCCAACAAGGCCGTTGCCGGAACCGTTACTGTTCTGGAGGATATAACGGCATTTAAGCAGCTTGACGAAATGAAATCTGATTTTGTCAATATGGTAGCCCACGAACTTCGCAGCCCCCTTGTCTCCATCAGACAGCTAAACAGTGTTCTTTTAGAGGGATTGGCAGGCCCACTTGCTGAAAAACAACAAGACTTTGTGCAAAGGGGAATGAATAAAATCGATTCCCTGCTCGATCTCATTAACGATCTCCTTGACGTGGCAAAAATCGAAGCGGGGAAATATGTCCAGCACCAGGTCCCCACGGATATCGGCCGGATCATAGAGGATATCGTGGCCCTAATGGGACCGAGGGCCCAAAAACAAGGCATCACTCTCACCCATTCCTGCCAAGACCTGAAACCGGTTCAGTCTGACCCAAAAAATATTGAAGACGTCTTCAACAACCTCATCAGCAACGCCATTAACTATTCTCCCGAAGGGGGCCGGGTAACGATCACCGCACAGGGTTTGGCCGAATACATGGAAGTAAAGGTCGAGGATACAGGTGTGGGAATCCCCACTGAAGAATTGCCCAAAATTTTTGATAAGTTCTACCGGGTTAAACATCCCAAAACCCGTCAGGTGATAGGCACGGGACTCGGCCTGGCAATTGTAAAAGGGGTGATTGAAGCGCATCACGGTACCATTGATGTACAGAGTATTATAGATAAGGGAACTACCTTTAGAATTCTTCTTCCTATGATTACTTGATCCTGGATGCTGGATACTGGATACTGGATATTTGATGGATGATGAACGCGAACTCGCCAAAGGCGAGCAAGCATTTACCTGGCGGTTCTGTGGCGGGCTGGTACGTCTCCGGCGGATCTAAAGAAAAACAACTATCAACTTTGGTGGTTCGTAAAAAGTCCGATTTTCAAATTTTTATCGGTAACTTCTCAATAAGTTCGGGTAAATGCTTTGGTATGCCACATCCCTGGATTCCCGCTTTCGCGGGAATGACGGGAACTTAGCTCATTTAGTCATTCCCGCGAAAGCGGGAATCCAGTTGATTCGCCCGGAATTATTGAGAAGTTACCTTTAGGTACTCCAAACTTCAAACTTTAGGCACTTTTTTCCGATTTATCCACGTCAAGGTATGAAACACGCCAAAGATATACATCAGGTACTGATCGTTGATGACGAAGCCGTTGTACGAAACGGCATCAGTAGGGCACTCAACAACAAAGGGATGGCCACGCAGTTGGCTGCCAGCGGAGAAGAGGCTCTCAATTATCTAAGGATTCAGTCATTTGACCTGGTTTTGTTAGATATTCGGATGCCGGACATGGACGGTATCACACTACTCAAACAGATACATGCCCAATACCCGGAAACAGATGTAATCATGATAACAGGATATCCCTCAATTGACTCTGCTGTTCACTGTACAAAACTCGGGGCCTTAGACTATCTCGTCAAACCCTTCAGCCTTGATGATCTGGAAGCTGCCTTACAAAAGACGAGCCTTGGCACTATACCATCCCAAGAATCCGCCACGGACAGCAATGGCCTGGAAATAGACTCAACTAAGAAACTCATTATCGGCCAAAGCCGGCCCATGAAGAAGATATTTGAGAAGATACTTAAGGTTGCGCCAACCGATAGCACGGTTCTAATCACCGGTGAAAGCGGCACAGGCAAGGAATTAGTGGCCCAGGCAATCCACGCCAACAGCCTTCGTAAAGACAAAGAATTCGTGGCAGTTGATTGTTCCTCGCTTGTGGAAACCCTCCTTGAAAGTGAACTTTTTGGACACGTCAAAGGCTCTTTTACGGGCGCCCATCAAACCAAGCACGGTTTCTTTGAATTGGCCAACCACGGCACTTTCTTTTTTGATGAGGTTGCAAACCTGAGTTTGAAAATCCAGGCCAAGCTCCTCAGGGTCATCCAGGAACGTGAATTTATGAAGGTTGGTGACCAACAGAAGATCAACCTTGATATACGAATCATATCTGCGTCCAACAGTGAACTTTCAGAATCAATACAGAAAGGGAGTTTTAGGGAGGATTTATACTACCGACTGAGCGTGGTGCCGATACACCTCCCCCCTCTGAGGGAAAGAAAGGAGGATGTCCCTCTCCTTATCCAGCATTTTCTGGAAAAACTGAGTCGGAAAATGAAGAAATCACTCCCAGAGGTATCACCGGAGGCGATGGACATTTTAACGGAGTATGCCTGGCCCGGAAATGTGAGGGAGCTTGAACATTCTATGGAACGGATACTCATCCTCGAAGACACCGACGTGATACGGGTCCGGAATCTACCCTCTTTTATTACACAGCGACAGGGGGAACTACAGATGTTCTCCGAAGAACCCCTGACCCTTGAGGAACTGGAAAACGAGTATATCACATTTGTGCTCAAGAGAACAAAAGGGAAAAAGACCGAAGCTGCAAACATCCTCGGAATCAACAGAAAGACCCTCGCCTCCAAGATCAAGAAGTAC
>Ga0207996_1002151_pt1 | contig 12409 bp, 6 predicted proteins | sample AntAceMetag02UKG_FD_184773 | JGI IMG/M metagenome (GOLD analysis project Ga0207996, IMG submission 184773) | Saline lake microbial communities from Ace Lake, Antarctica - Antarctic Ace Lake Metagenome 02UKG (SPAdes) (version 2) | ecosystem: Environmental > Aquatic > Non-marine Saline and Alkaline... | reverse complement strand
GGCATGAAACAGAAGACGATTGCGCACCTCATCCACAATCGCGGAGACAGGTACGCCGCTCTCCGTGATCCGGAGTGAACCGGCTTCGGCGAGCGCCTGAACTTCTTCCTGCGTCAGCCCCATTCCTTCAGCAATGGCCGACCATGCCACGCCGTAGAGACCTTCCTGCTGCACATGCACCTTCAGAACAGGTGAAGGATCCGGAAGAGCCGGCACACTGCGGGCAACTGAACGGAGTGTCTTCAGTGCCTTTGCACTCGTCACCACCGACCGCGGCTCATCAAAGCGAATCTCATGTGTGCCGAGATCGAGGGTGGCGCCCGAGAGTTCCACTTCTTCCAAACGATAGGTTCCCTCGTCTTCCGGCCGGGCTTCGGGATCAACCAGATTGTAGCGGGAGCCGGAGGGCTGGAAGGCCGAAGGGATCAGCAGGTCGTTCAGGCGGGTTTCCTCACCCGTCTCTGGATTCATGCGATAGACGAAGAAACCAGCCGTCCCCCACTCCGAACTGGTCTGCCAAACTACGCGGCAGACACCGTCGCCGGCGCCTTCACCCCACACTTCGGCAACGGAGGCGCGCGTTGTACCGGGTTGCAGGCGAACACCTAGGTCAATCGTTAGATTGGCCTCTCCGGCGGCAACGGAGAACGGATCGGTGCTGGCGTAGCCGCCTGTTCCGCCGGAAGTCGCATCGCTGTCCACTGTATCATCCCCACCCTGATTTGCCGGACTGATGGAATAATCGTCGGTGAGATCCGATAAATCAAACCGTGCTACATAGGTCCCGGCAACAATATCTGTAAACTGGTAATATCCGCTGGAATCCGTGCTCGTCGTCGCGACCACTTGACCGCTGGGCAATTGCAAGTCAACGGTCACCCCAGCAAGCCCATTGGTCTCGAATTCATACTGGATCCCATCGCGAGTGCTGTCAAACCAGATGCGATCGCCCACGGTTGCCGGACGGTAGAATCCTGCATCCCACGTCACATCATCCGTGCCGGCGCTGAGGGAGAACATCGCGGTGCGGTCGGTGGCCGGCAAGATATCACTATCCAGCGCATCGTCGCCGCCCTGGTCCTGAACCGTGGCGTGATATCCGGCGGGAGGGTCGAACTCGAGGAAATAGGAACCCGTCGAAAGGTTGGTAAAGGCATAGGTGCCATCCACGCCGCTGAGGGTCGAGGAGATCAGATTCGTTGCCGCACCGTAGAGCCGGACCGTCACCGAGGCCAGACCGGACTCGCCGCCATCTTGCACACCATTGCCATCGGCATCAATCCAAGCCTGGTCGCCGACAGAGGCCCATTCGTTCGGCACGATCACGACGGAACTGGTGTCGTTGTCGGACTCCGGATCAAACAGGTCGCGGCCGGTCACCGTGGCGGTATTCGTGATAGATAACCCACCCGTACCGTCCTGCACGGTCACATTCATGACCAGCGTTGTAGAGGCATTGATATCCAGCGTGCCGATAGCCCATTCTCCAGACACATCGCTGTAGGTGCCGCCGGAATGGCTGGTATATTGCACCTGCGGCGGCAGCAGGTCCGTGATAACCACTCCCGTCGCCACAGCCGGCCCGTTATTCGACGCGACCAGCGTGTACTGGATGGTGTCCAGCATGTCCGGAGTGCTGTCCGAAACAACTTTCACCACGCCGACATCCGCAAATACAACGCAATCGGTGACCGACGCCGAAATCGGCGGGTGCACAGCACTGTAGGTGGTGGCGACATTCAACAACTGTGTCACAGTGGACGGTGTATCCACAACGGCCTGATAGGTCAGCGTCAGCGTACCGCCCGCCACCAGGATCTGGTCAGAGACCATCAGAGGCGGATTGGAAGCCGGGTTGGTGACCATACTGGAATGGACGCTGGAAAATTCGATGTTATCCACATAGCCGTACTCGCCACTGTCCCAATTGTCCGTTCCGGGAGAAGCCAGAACCCGGAGGGTGGTGCTGGTTGAAATATAGGACGTAACATCAAGCGTGGTACTTCCGCTGTCCGAACCACCGAATTGGGCGAGTTGCACGTAGGGGCCGGCTGGCGTCGTGGCGATCTGAACATCCATGTATTCATTGGCATCCAGCCCGATCGTTTCCCAGTCAAAGGTCAACGTGGCATTGGTCTCATCACTGAGGTCCACCCAGCGCCAGGCCATCTCATCACCGACATAAGCCCAATACAACATCAGGCGACCGCCGGAAATCCCAACATAGTTTCCGGAGGGAGTGTCCGAGCCATACGGATCATTTTCCTGCCAGTCCACAGCCCAGTTCTCTGTGCCGTCCTGATTGGACCAGGACACCGCATTGAACTCATCGCGCACCGTGCGCACCGACATGTTGGCGGCCACGAACTCCGCGGAGCCCGGGACAACTGTCAGGCCGGCCGGAAGAGCATCTACCAGCGCCACGCCTGTCTGCGTTACGGTGCCTGTGTTCTCTACGGTAACGGTATACGTGATCGTATCACCGGGAGAGAGACAACTGAGGGCATCAGAGCTCTTGGTGATGGAAAGTCCGCTGACGATTTCCGACAGGCCGGCATCCCAGCGGAGGTCATTGGTTCCCGGCGGCAGCATAAACAGCGAAGTACGTCCTGTGGCCGGATCCACATCACTATCCGTTAAATCATCTCCCCCATTCCGCAAGGTGAAGGTAAACCCGGAGGGGGCTGTAAATTCCATGAAGTAGGTGGCCATAAGCAGATTGGTGAAGCTGTAGGCACCGGAGGCCGACGTGGTCGTGGTGGCTACGAGGTTTGAGGCGGCTCCGTAGAGGTTAACCACGACACTCGGCATACCGGTCTCGCTGCCGCCGCTCTGAAGCCCGTCCGTATTCACATCGTTCCAGACCCAATCACCAATCGAGGACGGCGGCTGATAGAAGCCCGCATCCCGGCTGGTGTCATTCTCTCCGCCGCTCAGCGTGAAGAGGGCCGTGCGGCCGGTGGCGGGGCTGATATCGCTGTCCAGCTCATCGTTTCCGCCCTGATCCTGCGGGGACGCCACATGGTTTGTCGGCGTGACGAACTCCAGGAAATACGAACCCGAGGGCAGGCTGGTGAAGCTGTAGGCCCCGGTGCCAGACGTGGTCGTGCTGTCCACGAGATTCGAGGCGGCACCGTACAGCCGGACCACGACGCCGGGCATACCTGTCTCGCTGCCACCGGCCTGAACGCCATCGCCATCCTCATCGAACCACACCCGGTCGCCAAGGGTCGCCCAGTCTTCCGGCACAATGACCACGAAGCTGGTGTCGTTGCTGGAGACCGGGTCGTACAGGTCGCGCCCCGTCACCGTGGCGGTATTGGTGATGAATTGTCCGACGGTGCCCGCGTCCACGGTCACATTCACATAGAGGGTCGTGGAGGCGCCCACGGCCAGCGTGCCGAGGGTCCATTCCCCCGACGTCGAATTGTACGTGCCGTTGGAATGGTTGTTGTATTGCACCTGCGGCGGCAGCACATCCGTGATGACCACCCCCATCGCCGTGTTCGGCCCGTTGTTCGATGCCACCAGGGTATATTCAATCGCTTCCAGCATGTCCGGCGTGCTGTCCGTGACCCACTTCTCGACACCCACATCCGCGAAGACAACGCAGTTGGTGACGGACGCCTGGATCGGCGGTTTCACGCCGCTATAGGTCGAGGCGATGTTGAGCAGTTGCGTCACGGTGGACGGTGTATCCACCGTCGCCTGGAAAGTCACCTGCAGCGTGCCTCCCGCCGGCAGCGTCTGGTTGGAAACCATCAGCGGCGGGGCCGCAACCGGATTGGTTGTGATGCTGGAGCGGATGCTGGAAAACTCGATATTGTCCAGATATCCGTAATCATCGCTTTCCCAGTTCTCGGTTCCCGGCGAAGCCAGGACCCGGACTGTGGTGCTGGTCGAAATATAGGCCGTGATATCGAAATTGGTGCTGCCGCTGGCCGTTCCGCCCAAATGGGCAAGCTGCACATAGGTGCCATCGGGAGTCGTGGCGATCTGGACATCCATGTATTCACCGGCATCCAGCGAGACCGTCTCCCAGTCGAACGACAGCGTGGCATTGGTCTCCGCACTCAGGTCTGCCCAGCGCCAAGCCATCTCATCCCCGACATAGGCGTAATACAGCATCAGCCGTTCGCCCGAGATGCCGACATAGTTGCCCGAAGGCCCCACCGTGCCGTATGAATCGTTCTCCTGCCAATCCACGAACCAGTTCTGATTACCATCCTGATTGTCGTAGGCCACGTTGTTGAATTCATCCCGGACCGTATTCAACGTCGTATTGACATCGCCCGCTTGCGCGGAATCGGTCACGTAGGTCAGTCCCGGCGGAAGCGTATCGGTCACGGCAACGTCAACCTGCTCCACGTTGCCGGTGTTCAGAACGGTGACGGTATAGGTGATGGTGTCACCCGGCGACAGGCAACTGGTGGCGTCAGAGACTTTGCTGATCGTCAATCCGTTGATCACTTCCGACAGCCCCGCATCCCAGTGGAGGTCGCTCGTGCCCAGCGGCAAGTAGAACTGCGAGGTGCGCCCGGAGGCGATGGCCACATCACTGTCCAGCGTATCGTTGCCACCGCGATCCTGTAAGGTGAACGTGAATCCAGACGGCGCCACGAATTCAAGGAAGTAGGTAGCCGGGGGAAGATTAGTAAAGTTGTAGGCGCCGGCGGCCGATGTCGTCGTGCTGGCCACGAGGTTCGAGGCGGCTCCGTACAGCCGGACCACTACGTTCGGCATGCCGGTCTCGCTGCCGCCGCTCTGGATGCCGTCCACATTCACATCGCGCCACACAAAATCACCGATCGAAGAACTCGACTGATAGAAGCCCGCATCCACAGTCGTGTTGATCTCGCCGCTGCCCAGCGCGAAGGCTACCGTCCGATAGGTTCCCGCCAGCGGATCGCTGTCCGTGAGGTCACTGCCCACATTCGGGGTCGTGAGCAGATATCCCGCCGGCGCCGTGAAGCCCACAAAGTACGTTCCCGGCATCAGATTGGTAAAGGCGTAGGCGCCACTGGTCGACGACGTCGTCGTACCGATCACGTTGGAGGCCGCATTGTACAGCCGCACCGTTACGTTCGGCAACCCCGGCTCGCCAGCATCCTGCTGCCCGTTGCCATTCGTATCCACCCACGTGAAGTTTCCGATCGTCGCCGAGCGGTAGAGGCCGGCATCAATGGTTAGATTGGTCTGACTGGTGCTCAGGGTGACGAACCCGGACCGGCCGCTCGTCAGATTAGCATCACTATCTACCGTCGTATCCGATCCGACCGACGGCATCGTGAATTGATAGCTGGCGGGGGGAGTGAACTCAGCGAAGAATGATCCCGGACCGAGCCCCGAGGCCATCCAGGCGCCATTCTCATCGGTGCGGACGATTGATGTCAAATTGGTGCTGTTGTCATAAACCTTCACGAGCACGTTCGAGATGCCCGGTTCGGAAACATCCTGGACCCCGTTCCGATTCCAGTCATCCCAGACCCGGTCGCCCAGTTCCGAATCCAACGCATGATCAAAAAAGACCGCGCCACCACTGATCAGGTCGAGACCGCCGTAGGTGGAGCCCGGCGACGTATCGACCGGGAAATAGGCCGTATTGTCAACCTGGTTCCAATTGGCCCCGTTCGTGGTCGAGTCGTTCGCGGCCAGCGCATAGCCATAGAACAGGTCGTTGGTGCGCAAACCCAGAGCCTGCCAGCTTACAAAGACGCCCGACAGCGGTTGCGGATCCACGTCGGCCGAGGGATGCTGCACATCTCCGTTCTCGGTATACCCGCGCATCACGATCGTATCCAGCGTGCGGCCGGATGCGCCCCAGTTCGATTCCATCACGCTAATCGGCGTGCCAAAGGCCGTAGGCAATCCATTGCCGTCCAGGGCGGTGATCGCCGCAATTTTGAACCGGTCGTTCCCGCCGCGGTCCATCACCAAAAATCCACGCTGATCCATGTGGTTGTACGCCGGGAATCCATCGGAAAAAATATAGTCGATGCGCTCGATGTTGTTGTTGTTCCCGTTGCCATCGCCCTGGTTGGCAAACACATTGTCGGCGCCCTGATTAATGATCTTGCTGCGGAGAGCGCCTTCCATCGTGGGCTGGTAGGGAGTCTTCAGAAAGACATTTGTACCAGAGCGCACGGACTGTTCATACAGAACGATGTGGTGTAACCCTGTGATGGCCGCGTGGGTGCTGCGCGCGATGTTAATTTTCTGGGCCAGCCAGGCAAAATCAAATGTGAGCGCGCCTACCGAGACCGCCTCAAGCTGCATAAGGTTCGAGGTGCCGTCGTTGAAACGGACATCGTACGTCGTCGTGGCCGGAAAGTCTCCGCTTCCACCGCCCGTCGCAGAGTAGTTGTCGCTGGAGTTTGTAATCGTATCAAAAGTCACCGCGATGCCGGTAATCGGCTGCACCTGCGCCTGCGCAACGGCTCCCCCCAGAACCAGACAAGCCGCCAGGCCCAGACCCCAGAGGGTCCGTCGCTGAATTTGAATATAGTTTCTCTGTATCATTGCATTCAGAAGTGGAAAAATAGAATCCCGTCTTAATCCTTATATGAGTGTATATATGGTTCATTAGTATCAAATTGTTGCATGGTTAATATTGAGTTAGAAAAACCGCTTAATTATTAGGTTTTCTTAATATTACGGGGGTGATCAGTGCGAGTTCCGCTGCGGATTAATCTTGAAATATTAATTGATCTATCCATTTCTATATGAGGGTATTATGATCTTTTAAGTCGTTTTTTACTTGTCACCCATTTTTAGGCAAAGAATCCCGGTTTTCAGGATCACAAAAACAGCACCCATTCCCCCTCCTGCTCCCCCGCTTTCCTGGCCGAAATGGACTGCGAAATGAGACCTCTGAGGTTAAAAAAACACCCGAAATGTCTCAGAAAGGCCTTTGGGGTGTCATTTTGATAATTATCAGGCCTATTTTATCGATTTTCCCCATTTTACCCTCATTTTTCTGAACTGCGGGATGGTTCGATCCTGTTCATGATTTTGACATATTTTGACTGGATTGACCCATTTTCAGCCATTTTTGTCATTTTTGGGACCCCCATTTGACATTTTATGCTTAAGGGAGGTGCTGATGCGTGTTTTTGCACAACTTCAGGCGTGGGTCGAAAAAGAGAATAATCGGTCATAATCCAGCACCTAAACACAAAAAAACAGCCAGAATTGGCTGTTTTTTGTTCATTTTTTGTCTTTGAGGCGGGTTTTGATTCGTTTTTGTGAATTTCGCCTATTTTATGTGAATTCTAAGCATTTTTAGGCAAAATATGCCTCCGAAAAACCTCACAGAATTCCGAGGCCTCGGTCTCGGCTGAAAACCAAAGGCTCCCGCCCGGAATCGAGCGGGCGATGTCACCCACCCATCCGAACCACTGGCGCCGCAACTCTCGTTCGTGCCGGATGTTCTTGCCGCTGGATTCGGAGCTTGGACCACCGGGTCGACCGCATTTTCGCTGCAGATCAATCTCCATTACCGCATCCATCAGGCAGCGGGCGGTCTCGAGAGAAGGTAGCGATTCAATCCGGAGAGTATCCGCTTTGTGAATGCGCAGACATCCGGCCAGCGGCACCCCCTCCCCCGCTTCCGTCTGGCGCCGGATGGAGTCCTGCCAACCCGCCAGATCGCTTTCTTCAAAACGGAACCCACCATCGATGACCCGCCATAGGCCGTCGGATCCACGACAGGCAAACACCGAGTCATCGGCCAATACGGGAACCTGCTGACTCAGCAGGCGCGCAATCGTGCTCTTCCCCGCTGTGGAATGACCGAGGAACAGCAGCGCGCGCTCATCTATTTTCACTGCGGAACAATGAAGGAACAAACCGTCCATATTGAAACATGTATTCATCTGGAACTCAGGAAGTCATGAAGGGGATGAATACTCTCGGCCAACTCTCTTCACGGTCAGCGGCATCGATGAAAAGTTCAGCAAAAGGCCGGAGACCACATTCAATGCCTTCATATAGGAGCGCACAATGGAGAAATGAATCCGGTCTAAATTCTGGATTACTTTCAATTCCACAACCACCCGGCCTTCAACCAGCAGATCGAGCCGATGTTCCCCAATCGGCTGCTCCCGATAGTTCACAAGAACACTTTTCTGCCGCTCAAAAGAAATTCCCTTATGAGCTAGCTCGATACAAAGAGCTTCTTCATAGAAGGATTCCAGAAATCCGGGTCCTAAGGTCTTGTGAACCGAAATGGCCGCATGGATGATATCCCCTGTAAGCTCTATATCCTGCAGTTCTTCGCTTTTACTCATCCTTCATGCTTTCCTGAGTTCCAGATTCACACTCTTCATGCATTTCTCAATTTTAGATTTCAAGAGCTCCAGGAAACCCGTCGCGTCGCAGGAAACAGCCCCCGGCGCTCCGCTTCCGCGCACAAGGGTGAGACGCTCACGAGCGAGCCATTGGCTTCATAGTTCTGGGCCAGGCAATGGGTCAGACAGCGCCCCACATGGATGCAGTCGCCGCAAATGCCGGGAAAGGGCCCCTGCAGGTCTTTTCGCATCTGTTGGAGCACCGGATTCGTCAGCCAGACCTCACGCAGACGGTCCTGTCCGAGCCGACCGAAACACAGCTCGGGGATATTTCGCCCGATGCCGCACAGGGCCATCTCCCCGGTACCGAGAATCCCGAGGATGTGCCGCACATTGCAGCCGGCCCCGTCATTGTGATAGCGCAACAGCTCCTTGATCGTGGACAGAGCCGGCGGCACCATGGCGCCCAGATAAATCGGATAGCGGTCCTGCAAGGGACCACGGATGCGATGAATCAGTGCCATCAGCTCATTAAAATCCAGTCCCTGCCCCTGGTTATGAATCTCCACGCCCCGACCGGATGACGTCACAGGATTGAACTTCACTGAGCCTGCCCCGAGGCGCATCGCCAGTTCAATCAGCCCCTCAATCTGGTCCACATTCCCCCGATAGACCGACATGATGATCTGAGGACGGAATCCAGCAGAAACCAAATGTCCGAACCCGCGCACGGCCTGTTCAAAGGCTCCTCGCACCCCCCGGAACTCATCATGTGTCGCCGGGTCCGGGCTGTCCAGGCTGATCGCGATTCGGTTCATCTTTGTCTTTTCCTTCAGATGAACGGCCATTTCCTGATCAATCAGGGTGGCATTGGTCTCCATGGTGATATCCAAATCCTGCTCGCTTAACAAATCCGCGATCTGCAGAAACTGCGGATGGAGCACCGGCTCTCCTCCGGTGAGTTTGGCCGCTGACAGTCCCATCGGTTTGGCTTCCGCGACCGCGCCTTTCAACAAATCCAAATCGATGCAATCGCCGGGAACCGGCTTCCCGTTAACGAATGTGGGTGTGATCCAGCAGTGCCTGCAATGCAGATTGCAGCCGGCCGACAGATACAAATAGAACATCTTCAACGCCGGCACATCCGACGGCATCTCCACCATCGAGCCAGCCAACAGGTCCTCGCCCAAGCCATCACAGGTCTCAGGATCGAAACTCACACCGGGGGCTCCACCACACCGATGAATCCTTTTGCGAGCTGGGCTTCGATAAATTCAGCAACATCGGCTGTCGCCTGGTCCCGGGGGGCATCTGCACAGACTTCGCACAGGTGGGCTACGACATCCGCCTGGGTATGGGGCGCGGATAGAAAGGTCCAGATCTCCACCGCGGTGGGATTCAGAATCTCCAGAGAATCCGTTGCTTCGTTATAGAGGATTCCCCCGTCTTCATCCTCCTGCCGGAATGAGATGTCGGGGTCACGCAGATAGATTGCTTCGCTCATATGCTTCGGCCTTTCTGTTTTCAAATCCACCACGCGCCGGACGATTCCCTGGCGCTCCAGCTCCAGCAGTGCCTCGGTCACCATGGCCTGCAGATCCGCGTCTGTCTCTCCGGATTCAGCGGCCATCACCCCGACAATATCCTGTATCGTCCGTCGACCGTCAAGGTGCGCAATTAGTTGCCGCGACCGGGCATTGAGTTCCCGCAGCTGCAGGGCATCGCATAGCAACGCCAGTGAACGCGCTTCGAAGTCTTCAACCGCGACTTCCTCGCGCAGCTTGAAAATCAGGGGACAGGAGGCAGGAGGTCCGAGGCCCGAGGCCCGAGGCCCGAGATCCGAAGTTGGATGTCCGAGGTCCGAGCTCATTGATGGACATTCGTAAAAAACGGGGCTGGATTTTTCAATATGCCCCCCAGCATCGCTCCGACCCGTTTGCATTCGGCAGTCAGACGTTCATGATCTGCGGTCGGTAAGTACCCGCAATCGCGAGCAAAATCCAGCCAAGTGGAGGTTTCACTATTTTCCCCATCACAATCTGTCAGTTTACTAATAAAATGCGCCTCGTACCTTCTCTTTGCCCACGCTTCACGGAGATTAGCACAAACGGATCGAGAACTGCGACGTACCTGGTCCGTCAGCGAATATTTCTCCTCGGCGGGCCACTTCTTGCTCAAGCGGAAAATCTCCATCGCAAGGTCATACGCCAACTGATAAGCATCCAAATCCTTGGCCGAAACTATTTTCATGCTCTTTCCTTCTCAAATTTTCGATCTCGGACTTCGGACCTCCGACCTCGGATCTCCCCCTCTTTCTCTCCCCCTCGGACTTCGGACTTCAGACTTCGGACCTCCGACCTCTCCCTCTTCACGGAAGCCCCCCCTGTATCCTGACTCCTGTTTCCTGAATAAACTTTCGGTAGCAGCAGTCTGGATTGGCCACATTCATCTCACCGGTCCGGGTGTATTCGGCGGCGGGACAGCCACCGCTGCAATAGGGGATCCATTCGCACCCGGCACAGCCGGGAACCGACTCCATGGGCCGTTTGCCGCGGTTTCTCATCTCCTTCAACAGCGGGTGGTCCTGCCAGATGGACCGGATGGGCGTTTCGCCGATGCGCCCCAGCGAGGCCGCCGCCAGCATGTTACAGGGAACAATCATCCCGTCATGATGGACCGCCAGTTTGGCGAACATGCACCCGCAGGAGGACAGCGACCCCATCTTCCATCGCCGGGTCTTCACGCCCGTTCTCCGGGCTTCCTCCATCTCACTGAACATATGCCACAACGCCAATGATCCCGCGGAGGCCTGAATGCGGCCCGGATAGGTCTGCTCCAGTTGTACGAGCGTTTTCATGGCGGTCACACGCTGCTCCGGCGTCAGTACGATGCTTTCCTGAAGCGCGCAGCCGGTGCCCATGGGAATGGCATCATTGGTGCCGATGCGGGCTAGGCCGATCTCCTCAAAAAGCAGGTGGACGGTGTTCTCCAGATCCTCGACGTTGTGTCGGTTGAGAGTGATACGGGCCGTCACGGGGAACCCGGCCTTTTTCAGCAAGCGCAGGCCACGAATGGCTCCCTCAAAGCTCCCCTTCCCCCGGGACGCATCGTGAACGGCGGCACAGGAACCATCGATGGAGACCTGGACCGAATCCAGGCGCGCGCGCCTCATTCCGCAGCTGAATTCGTCGAAAGTCTTCTCTGTAATCAGCGTGCCGTTCGTGAGGATGCTGTAACGCATGCGGGCTTCGATCAGGCTGTCCACCAGTTGCCAGAGGTCGCTTCGCATGAACAGCTCGCCACCGCTCAGCGTCAGGCTGCGAACGGCCAGGGTCTTGAGTTCCTGAAAAAAGGTCTGCCAGGTTTCTGTGGACAGGTCATTCCGGCCGACCATCTCGTCGGCATAAAAACAGTAGGCGCAATGCAGGTTGCAGCGACCGGTCAGGGAGAGATCGAAATTGCGCGGGGCTTCCTGAATCCGGGAATAGGCTTCGGGTGAAACCGGCATTGGCTTCTGGGATTCTGCGGCGGCCGCATATCCTTCCTGCAGCAGTTCCTGTGCAATCGAAACCACATCGGCACGAATATCGGCCGCAAGAGGAATCTCGAAATGCCGGGCCAGCGCGGCGGCCAGCTGGTCGATATCCGCAGTGCCATCCATGGCATTCCAGAGCCACAGGGCAGTGTGATTGATCACCTTTTCCCGGCCGGTGTCCGGGTTGAACAGGATTCCATTGTCCCCCTCCAGACAGACGGACACCTGCGGATTCCGAAAGAGGAATGAGGTAGTTAAATCCAGACTCATGGAGCTGGATCAGAACCGTCCGGCGTATATTCCGGGACGACCTCTTTCAGGGCAGATTTGAGTCGTTCCGCATCAAAAGAATGGGCCACAGCTTGAACCGCCTCCACCTGCTCGCGGATGCGCTGGTCCAGATCCGCCGGATTCATGTTCTTATCGTCCCGCTTGAGCACCATGATCTTGTCGTGCGCGGTCCTCACAATGCCTTCCCCGTGGGTAATGAGCTCTTCATAGAGCTTTTCGCCGGGGCGCAGACCGGTATAGACAATCTGGATATCCTGATCCGGCACCTTGCCGCACAGGCGGATCATATCCCGGG
>Ga0207996_1002148_pt1 | contig 12417 bp, 10 predicted proteins | sample AntAceMetag02UKG_FD_184773 | JGI IMG/M metagenome (GOLD analysis project Ga0207996, IMG submission 184773) | Saline lake microbial communities from Ace Lake, Antarctica - Antarctic Ace Lake Metagenome 02UKG (SPAdes) (version 2) | ecosystem: Environmental > Aquatic > Non-marine Saline and... | reverse complement strand
ACGTTAGCGCTTTTCAAACAACAAAAAATCTTAATAGCTCAATTTATTTTCAAACTATCGAATCAAAAGAGGTTCAAAACCTACGCTCCCTGCCTGCCGACAGGCAGGTATCTCTACCTGTCGGTAGACAGGCATCTGAGCTACAGGGACAAATGTTTAATATTTCACCATCGAATAAACCGGAACACCTTCGAGATTGGCTCTGCCTTTAAGATCTGTCAATTCGATTACAAAGGCTGATTCAATAATTTCAGCCTTTAGCTTTTTTACAAGATCTATAACTGCAGCCATTGTACCGCCTGTCGCAAGAAGGTCATCTATCAATAAAACCTTTTCGTCCGGCTGAAGCGCATCTTCATGTATCTGGAGTGTGTCTTCTCCGTACTCTAAAGAATAAGTAACGCTCAGGGTCTTGTGCGGCAATTTTCCTTTTTTCCTGACTGGTACAAATCCTGCGCCAAGCCTTTCAGCCAGAGCGCCGCCAAATATAAATCCACGCGACTCAACCGCGACAACTGCATCGATACCTTTACCCGAGTAGCGTTTCACTAATTCATCAATGACCTCTTTGAACTTTTCACTATTGCTCAAAAGAGTAGTGATATCCCTGAACAGTATTCCCTTTTTTGGAAAATCAGGTATATTGCGGATGTATTGTTTTAAATCGTCCATCTCTCTCTCCTTTATATAAGCGCTAACTTTACACTCCCGCCTAAGGCGGGTGTAAAGTTAATATTCGCCGAGTTCGCCGCTTTGCTGTATGATGAATATCCTCAGCTTCTCAAGCGCAGCGCTCTCGATCTGACGCACCCTTTCCCTGGTTATGCCAAAAAACTTTGCTGTCTCACCAAGCGTATGCGTTGTCCCGTCTGTTAACCCAAACCTGAGATCCAGGATCCTCTTTTCCCTGTCATTCATGCGGTCAAGCAGTTTGCTGACTCTCTCGCGTCGCAGAGTATCTGTCACGTTTTCCATTGGCGATGAGCTTGACTCATCTTCTATGAGATCCATAAACTGCCCTGTGCCGTCATCGCCAATAGGCGCGTCCAGCGAAGAGATCTTTGTGGCTACCTCGCTTATCTCCCGCACCTTTTTTATCGGCATCCTCATCTTCTTTGCTATTTCCTTTGCTTTGGGCTTTCTGCCGTATTTCTGTGTCAGCTGCTCTGTTATCCTCTTCCACCTGTTAATGATCTCAGTCATGTAGACCGGGATCCTTATTGTCTTGCCCTGGTTGGCGATGGCGCGCGTTATATACTGCTTTATCCACCAGGCAGCATAGGTGCTGAATCTGTAACCCTTGTAAGGATTGAATTTTTTCACTGCCTTTATAAGTCCCAGGTTGCCTTCCTCTATAAGGTCCATCATGGGCACGCCGAGTTTTGAGTATCGCTTGCCGATGTTGATGACAAGGCGGAGGTTTGACTGGATCATCTTCCTGCGCGCCTTAGTATCCCCTCTTTTTATTTTTCGCGCAAGAGACCTTTCTTCTTCTGCAGTTAATAAAGGTATATCCTTGATCGCCCTTAGATAAAGTTTAATAGCATCCACTATGCTCTCCTTTATTTTCCGTTTTTAATAGCTGCCTGTGCAGCTGCCAATATAGCGATTGGCACGCGAAACGGCGAACAGCTTACATAATCCATGCCTGCATCATGACAGAATATCACAGACTTTGGCTCTCCGCCGTGTTCTCCGCAAATACCTACCTTTAATTTTTTACGCGTCTTTCTGCCGAGCTTGATCCCCAGCTTTACCAGTTGGCCAACACCTTCCTGGTCTATGCTCTGGAAAGGGTCCTCCGTCAGCATCTTCTTTTCAATATAATCCGGCAGGAATACTCCTGAATCGTCACGGCTGTATCCAAACGTCATCTGGGTCAGATCATTCGTGCCAAAAGAAAAGAACTCAGCCCCTTCAGCGATCTTATCAGCTGTAAGCGCTGCCCTTGGGATCTCTATCATCGTGCCTACCAGATATTTTACTTTCTTCCCTGCCTTCTTAATGACTTTTTCTGCAGTCTCGCGCACAATGGCCTCAAGATAATCAAACTCTGCCTTTGTGCCTATAAGAGGTATCATTATCTCAGGCAAGACCTTGATATTTTTTTTAGCCATATTACATGCCGCCTGCATAATGGCCTGCGTCTGCATAACGCAAAGCTCAGGATAGGTAATAGATAACCTGCATCCCCTGTGACCCAGCATGGGATTCATCTCATGCAGTTTCTTGACAAGGTCGTTTATCTTTTCAGGCGAGACATCCATCCTCCTGGCCATCTCGCTCACGCCTGCCTCGTCACCAGGCAAAAATTCGTGCAGCGGCGGATCCAAAAGCCTTATCGTGACCGGCAGCCCGTTCATCTCCTTAAAGATGCCCTCAAAATCCTTGCGCTGATACGGCAATAATTTTTCCAATGCCTTTTCCCTTGATGCAAGGTCCTGCGCAAGTATAAATTCGCGTATCGCCCAGATCCTCTCGCCTTCAAAAAACATGTGCTCGGTCCTCGTAAGACCTATGCCTTCTGCGCCGAGCCTGCGCGCTACCATTGAATCCTTTGGCGTGTCTGAATTCGCGCGGACATTTATTTTACGATACTGGTCAGCCCACTTCATCACCTGGATAAACATCTTGTAGATCTCATTTTTCCTGGCAGCCGCGTTATTCTCTGCGACGCCTGCAATGACAGGGCTCGAGGTAGACTTCACATCTCCCAGCATCACCTCTCCCGTAGAGCCGTCCAGGGAAATAAAGTCTCCTTCCTTTATTATTCTATTACCCACGCATATCTCTTTCTTTTTATAATTAATATTTAAGGCGCTGCAGCCTGCTATGCAGCACTTGCCCCATCCCCTTGCAACGACAGCAGCATGCGAAGTCATGCCTCCCGTAGAAGTCAAAATACCCACTGCAGCGTCCATGCCTGCGACATCTTCAGGAGAGGTCTCGTGCCTGACCAGGATAATTTTTTTGCCCCTCTTCTTCCACTCCTCTGCATCCCTGGCAGTAAAGACTACCTGTCCTGACGCTGCGCCAGGGCCGGCAGGCAAGCCCTTTGCAACCACAGTAGAGCTTGATTTTGCCTTCAGGTCAAATATAGGAAAGAGAAGCTGATTGAGCTGGTCGCCTTCTATTCTCATCAATGCCTCTTTGGGCATGATCATCTTTTCATTCACCATGTCACATGCTATCTTTACAGCTGCAAGGCCTGTGCGCTTACCTGTCCTGGTCTGCAGCATGTAGAGCTTGCCTTCCTGGATAGTGAACTCGATATCCTGTATATCGCGGTAATGCTTCTCCAGCCTGCACCTGATAGCATTCAGTTCTTTGTAGGCCTTTGGCATTTGCTTTTTTAGATCACTGATGGGTTCAGGCGTCCTTATCCCTGCGACCACGTCTTCTCCCTGCGCGTTTATAAGAAATTCCCCGAAAAATTTATTTTCTCCGGTAGATGGATTGCGCGTAAAAGCAACGCCTGTGCCTGAATTATTTCCAGTGTTTCCAAACACCATTGCCTGGACATTTACAGCTGTGCCTAAAAGGCCTGTTATCTTATTTATCCTTCTATAGATCGCTGCCCTTTCTGTATTCCATGACCCGAACACTGCCGTAACGCTGGCCATGAGCTGCTCCTTGGCGTCGCTGGGAAAGGGTCTTTTAACATGCTCCTGATACACCTTTTTATATTCTCCCACAAGCTCTTTTAATTGTGACGCATCAAGGTCATTGTCCACCCTGGCATTGTATTTTTTCTTTATGGCGACCATTTTTTCTTCAAAGTGTTCATGGTCGACTCCCATCACTACATTACCAAACATATCTATGAAACGCCTGTATGCATCCCATGCCAGGCGCTTGTTTTTTGTCTTTTTGGCCAGGCCTATGACCGCCTCGTCATTAAGTCCCAGATTAAGGACTGTGTTCATCATACCCGGCATAGAAACAGCTGCGCCGCTTCTTACAGATACAAGAAGAGGGTTATCAATGTCTCCGAGCTTTGCTCCCATTGCCTTTTCCATTTTAATGATGTTGGCGTCTATCTGTTTCTGGAGCTCGCCTGGATATTTTTTAGCGTGCTTGTAATAATGATCACACACCTCTGTTGAAATAGTAAAACCTGGCGGCACAGGGACGCCCAGATTTGTCATCTCTGCCAGGTTAGCGCCTTTGCCCCCAAGGAGCGCCTTCATCTTTGCATTTCCATCTGCCTTTCCCTGTCCAAAAAAATAAACCATTTTCCTCGCCATCTAAAAAACCCCTTTCTACTTATTTGACCACGATCTGCGGTAACTTTGCCAGATCCGCGACATGTTCCGTGTAAAGCGTGTTTATCGCCTTCATCATGGCAAGGCGATTTAAACGAAGCGACCTATCCCCTGCATTCACAAGCACCTTTTCAAAAAAATCATGCAATACCTTATAAAATGCGTTGGCATATTCCCTGGTTGCCTCGTCATACTTTTCTTTCTTAATAAGATCCTGTATTTTATTTTTTGACTTTAAATACGCGCCCCAGACTGAGCGTTCAAGGCCCTCCTTAAAAAGACCCTCCTCCACATCGCCTATCTTTTCTTTCTTCGCGCCCTTTAGTATGTTGCTCGTCCTCTCTACTACCTTGGCTGCCTCAAGAAAATATGTCTCATTTTTTATCGAAGAAAAAAGTTTGATCCTTTTAAACACATCGACAATATCCCTGCAGCCCACTGATAAGACCGCGTCTTTTAATTCAACAGGCCTTATATCCCCTAAGAGATAATCAACACGCTCTTTGATATAATCGATCACGACTGGACCTAACTTCCGCGGCTCGATTTTTAATTTATCGCCATAAAGCTCTATGGCTTTGTCAACCAATTTGACCAGGTCGATCTTCAGGTTTTTGTTTTTTACTATCTGTATCAGTCCCTGGCTGTTTCTTCTTATGCCAAAAGGGTCATAGCTTCCGCTGATCTTCATGCCTATTCCTAAAAAACCTGTGACATTATCAATGCGGTCGCTTATGCCAAGGATAGCGGCTTCCATGGTCTCTGGCAGCTCATCATTCAGGCCTTGCGGAAGATAGTGCAGCCTTATAGCCGATGCTGTAGGGGCGCTCGCACCTTGCTCACGAGCGTATACACTGCCCATGATGCCCTGCAGGCTGGGGAACTCACCCACCATGTGAGTGACAAGATCTGTCTTTGAAAGCTCAGCCGCAGCCTCTGTATCTTTTTTCAAAGACCCATTGCCTGTCATATCGCACAAAAATGAGCACAGATGTTTCAGGCGTTGGATTTTTTCGAACATATTACCTAATCCCCGCTGAAAAATCAAGTCTTTTAATTGGCCAATGTTATCCGAAAGTGGTTTTTTCTTATCCTCGTCAAAGAAAAACAGGCTGTCTTTTAGCTTGGCCTCTAAAACATTTTCATAATTCCTTCTCACCCTGTTGTTCTTTCTTTTTTTCCCGTCCACGACCGCTATGAACTTATTTATAAGTTTATTGTCCTTCGAAACAGGGAATATCCTCTGATGCTTTGCCATGCTGGCCTTGAGGACATCGCCCGGCAGATCAAGAAATTTCTTATTAAACTCTCCGACAAATACTTCCGGGGAATCCACCATAAATGTCACTTCTTCCAAAAGGCCTTCATCAATGCTCTTTTCACTGATACCCTTTACCGCTTTTAATATCTTACTCTTTATGCTTTTGTTTCTCTCTCCCCAGCTGATCATACATTTTTTCTTCAGTCTTCCCAGATATTGCAGGGGTTCTACGCGCCCTGGTTTTTTCTGAGCGACATTACCTAATCTGATATTCAGGTTTTCTCTGCCAAATAACGCAAACACAGATTCTACAGGCCTTGCAAATTTCAGGCCGGAATCATCCCATCTCATGGTCTTTGGGAAACTCATCCCTTTTATGATTTCAGGGATTTTTTCCTGCAGGAGCTCTCTGGTCATCCTGCGCTGTTCTTTCTTCTGTATGACCACGTACTCGCCCTTTGGGGTGTTTTTGACCATAAGATCCGCTACTTCTACGCCCTGATTTTTTGCAAAGCCAATAGCCTGTTTCGTAGGGTTATTGTCTTTGTCAAATGCAATGCTTTTAGGCGGGCCCACTATTTCTTTTGATGATGCCTCCTGGGCGACAGGCAGGTCCTTTATATAACAGATCAAGAGATTCTTTGTGCCGAATGATACAGGAGAGGATCTACCTATACCTGAGGCCTCAAGCCATTTTGAAAAAGACTGCTCCAGCTCTTTCAGCGCAGGCCTGATATACCCTGCCGGCATCTCTTCAACCGCTATCTCTAATAAAAAATCTTTCGTGTTTTTCATCTGACGCATCTACCGAGGTTAAGTTAAGTTCCTAAGTACAGCTCTGCGCATTTCTTGGCCAGGGCGCGGACCCTGCCTATATAGCGAGGTCTTTCGCTCTGGCTCACTGCCCCGCGCGCGTCAAGGACATTAAAGGCATGCGATGCCTTTAATACAAAACTGTAAGCAGGATACACCAGGTCCTTACCCAAAAGTGCCATCGCCTCTTTTTCAAAAAATTCAAACATCTTCAGATGCATCTCTATGTCAGCTTCTTCAAAGTTGTATCGAGAATACTCTTTCTCGTGCCTGGTATGCATGTCTCCGTAACTAACGCCTTGCTGCCAGTCTAAGTCAAAGACATTAAATTTATTTTGGATAAACATACATATGCGCTCAAGGCCATATGTGATCTCGCAGGATATTAAATCCAGCTCCCTGCCTCCGACTTGCTGAAAATATGTAAACTGCGTTATCTCCAGGCTGTCCAGCCATACCTCCCAGCCCAGGCCTGAGGCGCCTAATGTAGGTGATTCCCAGTCATCCTCTACGAACCTCACCTCATGTCCCCTGACATCAATGCCTAGGGCCTTTAAGCTGTCCATGTAGATCTTTTTTATATCCTTAAGGCTTGGCTTGATCAATACCTGATACTGATAGTAATGCTGCATCCTTAGTGGATTATCAGCGTACCTGCCATCTGTTGGACGCCTTGACGGCTGGACATAAGCTGCCTTCCATGGATCCTTGTCCAATGATCTGAAAAATGTGGCTGGATGAAATGTCCCGGCGCCTACTTCTGTATCAATGGGCTGGACTATTACACATCCCTGGGCTGACCAGAATTCGTTGAGCTTGTCAATTACTTGGACGAATGTCAGTTTCTTCATAAGATATCCTTTTTTTAAATTCCACGGAGGTTCCGTAAGGTTGCTAACTTCACCTATTTAAATACCTTGCTCGTTTTTAACGGCCTGTCCAGATTATCTCCTATTATCTCCCCGGTGATCTTTTTGATCTCATTGCCCACATCTCGTGTCAGTTTTATCTTTGAGACAACCTGCCAGTCGTCCCTTTCAAAATAAGCCAGAGTAGCTAATGCTCCCTTTGTAAGTCTCAGACCGTCACTGCCTGGCCAAAAACCAAGCGCCGTTAAAAATTTCACCTCAAAGAACCTTGCAACTACGCCTGGATCTTTTTTCCCATCAAGCGCGATCATGCTGTTCAGGAGGACATCGAAGATCTCTTCAGCGCCTCCTCCTGGCTCTGTAAGCCTATCCACAAGCTCCAGGATATAATAGGCAATCGACGCCCTGTCCCAATCTTTCAGGATATTTAAAAAGATCCTCTGGGTTTCACACTGGGATATGATACAAAGGCCGGACTTTTTCTTTTCGTAAAACACTATCTGCTCAAGACAGAAGAATAATGGATTTATGCCGCTCCTCGCCCTGCTGCCCCTTGCGCCCTTTAGAATACCGCCAACCTTGCCAAAATCCCTTGTAAAAAACGTTACTATGAAACTCGTCTCTCTGAAATCCATTTTCCTTAAGAGCATTGCGTCTGATTTTTCTATCGCCATTACTTTATTTCGCTTATTTTAGGCGTTACTGCGCCGCCGGACATGACCATCTTCATCCCCTCTGCAACAGACATGTCCAGAGGAATAGTATCTTTTATGGGTACGATCGCCAGTATTCCAGATGTAGGATTTGGCGTGGTCGGTATAAAGAGATTGATGACAAGCCCTTCTGTCTTTTTCTGCACCTCTCCTCTTGCCTCTGACAGGACAAACCCTAACTGATGGATCCCTCTCCTCGGGTACTCGACAAGCACGACCCTCTGGAAGATAGTATTTTTCTGGGCAAGAAAACTGACTGATATCTCCTTTATAGTCCTGTAAATCGCGCTTATCATAGGCACCCTGTAGAGGATCTTTTCGCCAAAACCAAAGATGTTTCTCAGGATTATTATCCTTGCGGCAAAACCAATGCCGGTCAGGAAGGCTAATAGCAAAATAAATGTAAGGAATGTTGTTAAGAACTCTATATTCTGAGCAGGTACTATATTATTAAAAATATTCACAAAGGGCTCCAGCAGAAGTATATTTAATTTATCTACAATAAAATACATCACCCAGTATGTGAGCACCAATGGGCTTACTATCAATATCCCGGTAAAAAAGTTAGCTCTAATTCTCGAAAACATATTATCTCCTTAATAACTGAAACATCAACAGTGTGACTAAAATCCCTAATGCTGAGCCGCTAAAGACCTCAAGGAATGAATGGACATTATCCCTGACCCTGCTCCTGGCTACCAAAAAGGCAAGGATAAAGACAAGAAAAACAACAATGCTCTTTGGATAGAGAAGCGACAGTATGGTCCATATTGAAAATGCTATGGCGCTGTGGCCGCTGGGCATACCGCCTCTTAAAGGTGTCCCGCTATGAAGAAGGATCTTACTCAATACCACGAGTGCCAAGATCACGATCAGGATTATAAAGGTTATATGCCAGCTTGACTGCTGGATCTTCATTATATTGTCCTCGAGCCTGACGCCGAACCTGGTAGCAAACAACGTATAGCCGACGATTATGGCGGCTATCGCGCTTAAGAGCACTGCGCCTGCCGAAATGTCCTTGACGATCCTTGCCAATGGATGAAAGTCCTCTTTTACAATGTCTATGGTGTGCTCAAGCGCTGTATTGAACATCTCAGCAAACAGGACAAACGCTATGGTAAGACATAAAATAATGAGCTCCAAGTAAGAAAAATTTAAGAAAAGCCCCATCAAGATCGCGCCAAGGCCGATTATAAAATGCAGCCTCATGTTACGCTGAGTCCTGAACACATAGATAAAACCTTCTATGGCAGAGTTAAAGCTTTCTACTAAATTTTGTCTTTTCACATCTCCCCCAATAATTCCTTTTCTTTCGCCCTCATCTTTTTCCTAGCACCAGGTTTTTCATCATCGTATCCTAATAGATGCAGTATTCCATGGACCAGGTACAGATCCAATTCTTTTTGAACAGGTTCTTTTCTCCTGACAGCCTCTCTCCTGGCAGTCTGCGTAGAGATCACAACATCCCCCAGTATTTCACTATGCTGCGATATGCCTTCGCCCTGCCTCATTGAAAACGCCAGAACATCTGTCCTTGAATCCGTGTCCCTGTATTTGGAGTTCAGCCTCTTGATATAGGCGTCGTTGACGAATAATATACTCAACTCCACGCCTTCCTCGCCCATATCTATTAGCGCGCGTTTAGCGCAACTCCGGACCTTTGCCTCATCTATGTTTACCCTGTCTTGTAGGTTTCGTATATCAATTACCATTCAGTCTATGCTATATTAAGGTTTCGTAAGGTTGCTAACTTTACACTCCCGCCTAAGGCGGGTGTAAAGTTAGGGCTTTAAAGCAACCTTCTATCTTTCTGGCTCTTCTGGATACTCCACCCTTGTATGAAATATTCCTGTCAGGATATGTGTAAACACCTCTGAAATCCGCTCAAGGTCTTTAAGCGTAAGATCGCATTCGTCCAGTTGGCCGTCTATAAACTTATTGTTTATGACTTTTCTCACAAGGCCCTTTATCCTGGATGGCGTGGGGTCACCTAAGGTGCGCGACGCCGCCTCGACGGAGTCAGCCAAAAGCACGCATGCCGCTTCTTTTGTCTGCGGCTTTGGGCCTGGATACCTGAAAGACTGTTCGCCCACCTCTTCATCTGTGACCTTTTCAAGCGCCCTCTTGAAAAAATAAAAGACCAGGCCTGTGCCATGGTGCTGGTTTATGATATCTATTATATTTCTGTTAAGTTTGTATTTCTTTGCCAGTTCAACGCCGTTCTTTACATGGTTGGTAATGATCAAGCTGCTCATTGTAGGAGAAAGTTTGTCGTGCGCTGAATCCACGGGGCTTAACTGGTTCTCGCTAAAATAAGGTGCCTTCTCGATCTTTCCTATATCATGAAAATATGAGCTCACCCTGGCAAGTAGCGGATTTGCCTTGATCGCCTCGCATGCTGCCTCTGCAAGATTTCCCACCACGAGACTATGATGATATGTGCCAGGCGCCTTCATGACCATCTCTTTCAAGATGGGGTGATTCAGATCCGCGAGCTCGAGGAGGCTGATGTCTGTAGTGACTTTAAATATGTTTTCAAAAATAGGCAATACCCCGGTCACAATAACCGCGGAGATAAGACCGCTTGTAAACCCAAAAAATGATTCAGTAATGGCTGTTTTGAAATCCAGCGCCCTTATCAGCCCCATGCCGATCAAGTAGCTCATATTGGCAAAGCCAACACACAGGCCTGCTGTTATGACCTGCGAACGCCTTCTCACGCCCTTCATCGCAAATATCCCTATAATACCGCCCACGAGAGACATGCCTGCAATATCCAGGCGGTTGCCTGATATCATGCCGATTAGGACACTCAAAAAGCATGTTGTGATTATTGCAAGTCGGCTATTGATAAGGATGGCTATGAGCATAGACGCTACTGCCACTGGCACGAGATTGCTGGGCCACGGCGACATGACAATGGCCTTTGCGACTATAAGCATTAATATGGTGATAAACGACAAAAGAACCAGCTCTTTATTCCCTGCAGCGAGGCTGGGTTCGTAGAATTTTAAGTAAAGTACTGTGACCAGCATAAAAAGACCGACGAGTATCAGGATAGCAAATGCGCCGCCTGCCTTCATCACAGACGGTTCGCTCTGTTCGATGCCCTTGAGTTTTTCAATATGATCTTTTCCTATACGCTCGCCCTTTGAGAGTATTGATTCGTTCCTCTTCACTTCTATAATGTTGTATATCGGCTGGACCTCTTCAGCCTTAAGCCTCTTCTCTGACTCTGTGGCCTCTTTATCGTAGCTAAGGTTCACATTCAGGATCGAATTAACAAAATCCGTAACTACATCCCGCTCTTTTTTATCTTTAATAATGGAAGAAGAAAAAACCTTTACCTTTTCCTTTAGATCCTCGAGCGTAAACAGGTCTTCTGCGAACCGCACCTTTTCATTGCCGCCTGCCTTCTCTATGACCCTGATCGTCCCTATGCCCTGATCTTTTAACAATAAATAATAAGTATTAGAGATCACGCCCTGCTGCATAAAATACTCTATAGGTTCCTTGGAATAATTAAAAAATTTATCGAGGTCTTTTAGTTTTACAACACTGCTCAAGAGCGCCTCTGAAAGGTTATGCAGCGGCGCCAGTTCTTTTGTCTTTGATAAGAGATCCTCCTCGGACATGTCCGGCGTGTCTTTCAAAGACTTCAGAGAACCAGTGATGGAATTGGCCTTGGCTATGACGCTGGCCTGGACTTCTTCATCATATATATAGATAGGCAGGACTGTTTCCTGAGCCTTTTTCTTTGCCAGGTCCATGGCAACGCTGTTCAGCTCTCCTCTTATATTAAAATCATAAGGCGCATAGATGTCTCTAAGGGCTATGTCGCCCTCCTGAAACTCTGCCTTAAAAAGTCCCCTGTCCCATTGTATTATAGTGACTATGCTCAAACAGGTAAGCGTGGCTATTATGATGTGGGATAATAAATTGGGATTAGCGTTTGGCTTATTCCTTAATAGTCGTCTCATGACACCACCTGTTTTTAGGTTTCGTAATGTTGCATTAAGTTTCGTCAGGTTGCATAAGGTTGCTTTAAAGTCCTAACTTTGCACCCGCCTTAGGCGGGAATGTAAAGTTAGCAACTTTACGCAACCTCCAGGCATGATCTTCTTTCAAACCCGTCCGCCTAAGGCGGACGGGTTTGAAATACTGGCCGAATTTATTCCGCGGGTTACTCCGGTATCACCAGCTTCTGGCCTGGCTTGATCGTATCCGGACTTTTAAGGACATCCTTGTTTGCATCATAAATCTTCTTCCACTTCTTTGTAGTACCGTACATCTCGCTGGATATCTTCTGGAGCGTGTCTCCTTTTTTTACCACATAGGTCGTCACTTTTGCTGGTTTCCCCTGAACGCCTTTTACAAGTATACCAGCGCCTGACTGCCCCTGATACTTCAGCCCCGCGGAAGAGGGCGCGCTATAGACCACCTGAGGAGCCTTTGAAAAACTCAATGTCTTTGAGCCTTGTTCTTTTTCGGCG
>Ga0207996_1002147_pt1 | contig 12421 bp, 5 predicted proteins | sample AntAceMetag02UKG_FD_184773 | JGI IMG/M metagenome (GOLD analysis project Ga0207996, IMG submission 184773) | Saline lake microbial communities from Ace Lake, Antarctica - Antarctic Ace Lake Metagenome 02UKG (SPAdes) (version 2) | ecosystem: Environmental > Aquatic > Non-marine Saline and Alkaline... | reverse complement strand
AAAAGGCCGGCTGGTACAGGACTGATTTCCCTGATGCCGATTGGGGACAGATCAAGGTGCCGGGTATGTGGGGTCACACCAAGGCTTACAAGAACGTACAGGTAGGCTGGTATCGCAGAACATTTGAGGTGCCGAAGATGGCCTTTAAGAAATATCCAAAACTGTATCTGTCAGGTAAAGGCCTGACTGACAAAGCAGACGTTTACCTTAATGGTAAGTATCTCTACACCACGAAGAAGTGGAACGAACTAATGCAGATTGATGTGACCAATATTTTGAAGCCGGGTCAGAATGCAATTGCTATCCGGGTAGAAAACCGATACTTCCGCGATGGCATGTACTTTGGCGGAATACGAAAGTTTATTATAATCACTGATAATGTGAAGGATACTTCGTTCGCATATACTTCACCTGAGCAGTTGAAGCGCTTCCTGTGGAACGAGGTGGTGCACGGATTCTCAGGAAAGAACACGTGGCACACGTATGTATTGTGCCGCGGCATACCGGACCACGGAGCAATCTATACCCCTGCGCTCGAGTCGCTGCCATATTTCAAAGCGGAGTTGGCTAACGTCGCTGACATTGTTATGCCAAGGCCCCGGATTAAAGGCAGGCTGGCAATCTACTGGCCATACGAAACACTGATCGCAGTCAAGACATCAGCGAAGCTTGTTAAAGGAGGCAGCGGCAAGCTTGGAAGCATGGACAAGTATTATGGCTCTATGCTTTTTTCAGGGATACCGCTTGATTTTGTTGACAGTCAGAGCGTACAGTTCCGCGGACTGGATCAATACCGAATGCTGTGTTTTGTGAATTCGGAGAGGTTAAAGCCGGCAGTACTTCCTATTATTGAAAGGTATGTCAGAGAAGGCGGGATTGTGGTCGTAAACGGTGGTTCACTGAGAACAGATCATGATTGGCACTCCCCGTTACAGGGAACCGGGTTCATGGGAATTAAACAGATTGAGCCGATAGCAAAGCCGTACAGGGTGGTGTTTGAGAAAATGCTCGCCGGCAAGTCAGTCATAACACAATCAGCAAAGGGAGAGCCAACAGGCTGGCGTTTCAGGATGACAGATCCAAGCAGGACTCGGGTGATCGCACGAAACAAAGTCGGAGAGCCTGCGATCGTGATGACAACTCATGGCAAGGGCTGTGTATATTATGTGGGCGCAAGCTTTGATTATCTCACAATGGATGCTTTTTTAAATAAGATTATGGGCTGGCATAACTTACAAAGAGATTTCAAGGTAGTTCTGGAAAAAGGAAAGCAGAATTACTATATTGAAAGCCATATCTTCGCAAAAGACGATAAACAGGTGTGGCACTTTACTAACTGGAATGGTATAGGCGAAAGTTTCACAGCTTACATAGACTCAAATTCTATTACTGCATCTCCAGCCATGGTCAGGAACATTGCCAATGGTGAATTTATCAAGAGTCCTGATGGAAATAATATATGGACTAAAAAAGAGCTGCAGGGTGGTATTAAACTCTTTGTTAAACCAAGCGGCACTCTTGTTTTATTGGTCGAAAAAGCCAATAGTAAGTTGAGGAAATTAGAATTTCTCTCGCTCAGACACCAGAAATTACTTACTGACATGTTTGACCATAATATTGGCGGAAAGAAGAAGGCGCTCTATCTCTTTGAAAGCGGAATGAACTTCATCCGCTCAGCTGGGGTGAATACCCTGTTGAGATCGCAGGACTACGAGATTCATGATCAATTGTCCTATCACCCGGATTATCCCGTTTGGGACGGCAAGAGCAAGCGGCTGGCGCGCCTTGCGGATTATGGGATCGTTATTTTTGTGGCACCCTCTGTTGGCGGCGATATCAGAGCCACGAAAGGCCCACACGCTCACGTGTCAAAAGACCTGCTCAATTATGTAAAGGAAGGCGGAAATCTACTTTTCTGCGGAAGGCCAAGCGGCTTCCTGTTCTACAAGCCCGGGAACTACAACTTCGGCAAATTTGCCAGCAAGTTCAACCTGAGTTTGGCCTTCAGCGGACTGAAAGGCAAGGATTACTTCTTTGACGATCCGATGTATGTGATTGTGAAGGATTTTGAAAAACATCCTGTCACTACTGGAGTGAAGTCATTCTACTGCTCTGCTCTGAGTAACATTCGTATTCTGAACGGAGCGGTACCGGAAGTAAAGTCAATGCAGATACTGTTCAAGCACGGCAGGTATGGGTCCAGGGACACCATCGATGCTCCCGCAGCTACAGCAATCACGTATGGTAAAGGAAAAATTGTTGTGGTCAATGGCTGCCGATGGATGGAAAGCCAGGAATTGAAATTAGGGGATAACGCGCAGTTCTTCCTCAACATCCTGAATTGGTTTGAGAATAAACCTCCCCAGATAATGAATAAGGAGAAGTTATATAAAATTGTCGATATGTCGTTCTGAGATTTTTTAACTAAACTGTATAAAAACAAATAAAACAGGAGGAAACAAAATGAGATGTGAAAAAAGTAGAAGGATGGTTATGTTGGGTATGCTGGGAATGTTTTTATTGCTTTTTTCGGGATGGCAAACTCTGGTTATTGCGGAAAAACAGGAAACAGTTGTGTATGAGCAGGATTTTGAAAAGTATGAAGTTGGTGCAAAAGATATCAAGGGAATGAGCGGACACCCTGATTTGCCTGATATTGCAGTAACCGATAACTCCCACTATACCAGTACACGTGCATTACGCATCATCTTCGATCCTGAGTCAAAGAAGAATCGCTGTATGCATTTATCACCCAGGTTGTCTGTTTCTTCTGACCGCACCCTCAGTGTTTCTTTAAGGATAAAATTTGAGGACGTCGTTAACACGCAGAATCGTAAAGACCTCTATCCTTACATACGAGTAAATATCTATGATGAAAACGGGGGAACGATTGGGAATCTTAACCTACTACGTAAAGTAACTACAACCGACTCGGAATCTTCGGCAGATGATAACTGGATAATGCTCAAAAAGGAATTTACGCTTAAAGAAAGTGCTTCGAAAATTCGACTGTACATGTACATGTACGAGCATCGTGGTACAAGTGGCACCGTTTATATTGATGATATTAAGATAATTAGAAATTCTCAGTTAAGGATTTGAAGACAAAGGAGACTGAAATGATTTTTCAACTTAATAAAAAAGGGGGGAAGGTTTGTTTCCTCGTATATATAAGTCTTTTTTGTTTTTTGTGTTCTATCTGTACTGCCACCCAAGAACAAAAAGATAATAATAGAGATGATATAGAAATCATCAAGCAACGTCTGGTTAAGCAGTTTTTACAAGAACGTTGGGAAAAAGGATCTTCAGTTTATACAATAAAAAATGTCTATCACGCGTTAAAAAATATAAACCCTGACGGCAGCTGGCCTGAAATTGATTATAAGTATCTTGGTCTTAAACCAACAGCAAAGGGGAATATAGAAAGACATTTTTCCAGTAAACTTGAGCCAATGGCTATGGCCTATAGAGCGCCTGAATCTCCTTTGTATGGTGATGTCAAACTTAAACGAGCTATTCATCTAGGACTTAACTACTGGCTTGATAATAACTTCCGGCACGAGGCATGGTCACATGACTTGATGCGTATTCCCGCAGCTATTGCCAGGCTCTTTATTATGTTGGATAAAGAGTTGACTGAAGAAGAGATTCAAAAAGGCTTGGTCATATTAGAGCGCGCTAATCCGGAAAGAAAAAAGGTAAAGCGTGTTTTTACAGGCCAGAATATTATCTGGCTAGGTGAAATTAATGCCATGCGCGGGCTTATACTTAGAGATTATGCGCTTGTAAAAAAGATGTACCATATTATGGCTGCTACGCTTGAGCCAGGTGTAGAGGGCAAACGTAACGGGATTCAGCATGATTTTACATACCGTCACAACCACATATTTTATAACCATGGCTATGGCGCACCTTTTGCCAAGGATAGCGCTAATCTTTGCTTGTTGTTGGCCGGTACACAGTTTAGTCTGCCTGAGAAGGCCATTAACACTCTGACTAGTTTTATTTTAGATAGCTCGCAGTGGATGATACGCAAAGGATATATTGACTATAGCGCTGCTGGACGTTGTATTGCAGATAAATGGTGTAACCGCGCAGCTGGTTCTTTTTTAACTGCAGCCCGCGCTATGCGTAAGGTCCCTACTGGCAGGAAAGAGGAATTCAGCGCTTTAATTGACCGTATGGAGAAAAAACCTGATGCAAGACCTTTAGAAGGCAACCGTTTCTTTTGGCTGGCTGATATGATGTCTCATCACCGCCAGGCCTACTATGCCTCTGTGCGCATGTATTCACCTCGTATTCCTAATACCGAAGTTACTTGTGCTAACAGGCTGGGTCTAAAAAGCCATCATATTGCTGACGGAGCCAATTTTATTATGCGCACAGGTAATGAATACCGCTATATCCAGGCAGTTTGGGACTGGCAAAAGATCCCTGGTACCACTGTTGTGCAAAAGCCAAAGCTGGGTGAGATTGTTAAAACTGGAGGAGGGAAGTATGTTCAGATATTTGGTCTTAAGGATTTTGCAGGTGGTGTTTCAGATGGGACTTATGGTATGGCTGCGTTTGATTTTGTGAATCCCAATGATAGGCTAAAAGTTCATAAAGCTTGGTTTTTCTTTGATAAAGAGTTTGTCTGTCTAGGCAATTCTATCACCACACCTTCTATGTATAGGTATAAATTTTATGTTGATCCCAGACGTCACGCAGTTACCACACTTAATCAATGCAATTTACAGGGAGATGTAACAGCTTATTTTGATAACCAGAAACAGATATTGAAGAAAGGAGCGCATAAACTTAAGAGACCTTCCTGGGTTTATCATGATAAAATCGCTTATATCTTTCCCGAAAGAAGAATGACAGATGTTTATATAAGCAATGATATCCAAAAAGGTAGTTGGCAGCAGCTAGGCGCTTATCAATCCAAGACTGAGGTATCAATGGATGTTTTTAAGTTGTGGATAGATCACGGAGAATTATTAGGCAGACGTCCTTATGATTCCAATGCACCCTATTATTCCTATATAGTAGTTCCGGGAATAGAGATAACAGACATACCTTCATATATCTCCAAAAATGAAGTACAAATATTGAAGAATAACTATGATATACAGGCAGTTAAGCACGGCAAATTAAAGATCACCCAAATAGCTTTTTATAAGGCCGGTAGTTTAAAGATAGACGCTAAGACAACTGTTAAAGTTAGCTGCCCATGCCTGGTAATGGTCCAGCAGGTCAAAGAAGGGTTAAAAATAACTGTTTCAGATCCGAGCCAGAAGCTGGCTGAGATCTATTTAAGTGTTGACGCTAAATTCAAAGGAGATGGCTGCAGCTGGGATAAGAAGAATGTTACCAGGGTTTTGTTGGAGATGCCACAAGGTAATTATGCTGGTCAAAGTATAGTGCGGATCCTAACGAGACCGTAATATCTGACCTGATAAACCAGGATTTCTTTTTTGATGGCATGATGAATAAATAAAAAGAAGAACACGTCAAGTGAGAGATAATCTTATTGGTTGGAGGAGCAGGCTTGAGTTGGGTTGAAAAATTGTTGTGAGTTAAAGAGTTCAGGGTATTAAATTACCTCATAGGAGCGTATAATGGACATAGGAATTTCTACACTCATCTATTCCAATTTTTGTAATTGCGGAAGAGATTCTGATTTATTTACCGCACTGGAGAAACTTTCTAAAATGGGATATAAGTATATTGAATATAGCGATCAATCTGTCCCACATTTATTTTCTTTGGAAAATAGTGAAATTAGAAAAATCTTGCAACATGTTAGTTGTCTGGATTTGGAGATTCAATCTATTCATATCCCTTGCACTCAATTACCAAACGCAGATATTGGAAGCATAGACAGAAAACTAAGAGAGAAATCTATGGAGATAGTGAAAAGAAGCCTTGATGCTTGCCAATCACTGAAAGTAAAATACGCCGTTATCCATCCTGGTGGACATAGAGAGAATTTCGCGGATATAGGTATCTTAAATCAGGTTAAAGAAAATTATTTTGAATCGCTGCGAATAATATGCGATTACTTACAGAAAAGTGATGTGAAATTAGTGATAGAAAATGGAGGGTCTGAACTAAGCACTATTAAAGCAATAATTGAAACGATAAATCTGGTTAATAAGGATAAAATAGAAATTTGTATTGATACAGGACATGCTAATGGAGCGGGCAAAAGTAATGTATTTTTGATTTTTGACGGGGGTTAGAATATAAAATGACTTCAAGAGAAAGACTACTGTGTGTTTTGCGAGGTGATATTCCCGACTGTGTTCCTGTCTGTCCGGACATATCCAATATGGTTCCGGCACGGCTGACAGGGAAACCTTTCTGGGACATTTATGTCTATAAGAATCCACCGTTGTGGAAAGCGTATATTGATGCAATCAAGCGCTTTGATATAGATGGAGGATTTGAACTGTACCAATTTGGTGACCTTTTCGACGATTTAGACCAGAAATGGATTGATAAGATTGTTCATCGCAACAAGGATGGCAGCTTTGTAACTCAGGAATTTTGCGAAGAAACCGGTGAATGGAAAAAGCATATCAGAGTTCACACAGCCGATAATCCACCTGCATACGATGTCCTGCCGGAAAAGATTGGACTTCCAGCAAAGCCTTCAACATGGGAGGCAATTGACGGTGTTAAGAAATGGCCTACGGGACTTGAACTCTGGAAACTTATGAAGAAAGAAATGGGTAACCAGGGTATAATCGGTATGCCAAGCGGTGTATCCACATTGCTTCTTTCGGGCCCTGAAGATATTTATGAATACTATGATAATCCTGGGAAATTTCACGAGAAGCGGGAAAGAATGATTGATCTGATGAAAAAGCGAATGAAAAAGATTGATGAGCTTGATGTAAAACCAGACTTTCTCATCTGTGGTGCGTCAGGATCTCTGGTGTTTCAATCGCCAGAAATTTTTCGAGAACTGGCGCTCCCGGGGTTGAAGAGTGTTACGGAGATTGCATACGATATGGGTATTCCAACTCACGTACACTCATGCGGCCCCGAAAAGGAGCTTGTAAAGATGGTGGCTGAAGAGACAAAACTCACCGTCATAGATCCGCTAGAGATACTACCTATGGGTGACTGTAATCTTGCCGAACTCAAGAGGTTGTATGGAGATAGAATTGTTCTCAAAGGCAATTTACACACAACCGAAGTGATGCTACGAGGCTCGGTAGATGATGTAATTAGTGCCAGCAAAAAAGCTATTGACGATGCTGCCAAAGGCGGGCGATTTATTCTCTCAACCGGAGACCAGTGCGGTAGAGATACTCCTGATAAGAATCTTCGCGCAATGGTTGAAACTGCCAGAACATACGGCAGGTACTGAAAAATAATAATAACCTATAAAGAAAGGACTGAAAAAGATGAATTTAGACAAAGGATGGATGTTTTTGGGTTGCGAGCCTCAGACGGATAATGTTGAAGATATTAATATGCCGGATATTGGTTCAAGCAGCTGGCTGAAGATCGACGTTCCCGGCGATGTTAATGCAGCTCTATTAGAGCATAAAAAGATGCCTGATCCAAGATATGATACTCAGGCGCGAGAATGTTACTGGGTAACGTCAAAGGAATGGTGGTATAAGCTCATATTTGACTTTTCTGAAGATGATTCGGAGAATATAGACATTTGCTTTGAAAGCATTGACGGCCCTGCTGATATATGGCTTAATGATAAATATCTGGGAACAGCAGAAAATTCTTTCCGGGCATTTCGCCTTAATACAACAGGTCTTTTAAAGACTACAGAAAACAGACTGCTTATTAGGTTCAAGTCAATAGACAAACTCCTTGGTAGCCCACGTATTGATGAGCTTGCTGGATGGCTGGGCAGAAGAACATTTATCCGTAAACCGCAGTTTTCTTTCGGATGGGATTGGTCTTTGCCTTTACCTTCTATTGGATTAGCAGGCCCCGTATACTTAGAAATAAATAATGAAAAAAAGTTCGCTGATTTTTCTGTTAGAACATTTTGTGATGGTAGAGTTGATTTTGCTTTTGAAGTGACAAAAACAGCAAAAGATATTGGCTATATAATTAGGGTGTCACTTAAAGGGCATGGTGCCGATTTGAAGCATGAGATTGCGGGGGTAAAGTTAAAACCGTATTCAGGGCATGGTGCTAATGGGTCTGATAAACCGTCAGCACGATATAAAAGTTATTGCACCCTAAATATTGCAGACCCAAAATTGTGGTTTCCAAACGGTTATGGCGATCAACCTCTTTATGACTATTCTGCTGAACTGGTAGTTGAAGGGAGAGTTACTGACACCAGTACGGGACGTATCGGACTTCGTGAATGCAGAATAGTTGAACGCCCGTTTACTAGAGAAGCTGGCCATGGCTATTCTTTTGAGATTGAATTAAATGGACAAACAATTTTTTGCAAAGGAGCTAACTGGGTTCCTCTTGAGATCTGGCCTGGAATTGCAAAGGAGGAACAATACGAGTTTTACCTTAGAAAGGCTAAGGAAGTAAACTTCAACATGCTGCGAGTATGGGGTGGTGGCATTTATGAACGAAAGATTTTTTATGAGCTTTGTGATGAACTGGGCATTATGGTGTGGCAGGATTTTATGTTTGCCAGCAGTGGTTATCCTGTAGACATATTGCGAAAAGAAATAATTAAGGAAGCTGATTATCAAATAAAACGTCTGCGTAATCACTGCTCTATTGTATTATGGTGTGGTTGTAATGAGGACATTTTTTCATGGGCGTATCCCGGTGAAATAGAAGTTTCTGCCCAACAGGATACTGGCGTATATTCTGAAATTTGTGCCTCTGATAAGAAATGGTTGGTAGATCGTCTTAAAGATGATCCGCAGATTTACAGTATGATCCTGAGAGGAATGGTTTCTCTTTTAGGGCAAGGCGTTCCATATGTTGAATCAAGCCCGGAATCCCAACATGAGGACTGCGGAAATATTCCGAGTTCTGGAAATTGTCATATCTCCTGCTGGAAGTATGCGCTTATGCAATCACAAGGGCATCCTGAGAATTTTAGGCAGCATTTCGAGCAGGTATGTTCCTTTGATTCTGAATTTTGTGTTCAAGGTCCATGCAGAGAGAAAGCAATCAGGACCTTTATGGCCCCAAAAAATCACTGGCCTCCCAATGAAAGCTGGGAATATCATATCCAGACAGGACATAAAAATATACCACATCATGAACAAACCATTTCAATAGCAGGCGCTATCTTTGGGAAAATAGATACACTTCAAAAATATGTAAAATATGGACAGGCAACTCATGCAGAAATGATGAGAGCAGAATTTGAAAGTGCCCGTAGAGACCGGCCCAATAATGGTGGAACAATGGTGTGGATGTTTAATGATTGCTGGCCGACAAGCAACTGGTCAATAATAGATTATTATCGAAGCGAAAAACCTTCTTTTTACGCAGCTAAACGCTCCTGTTCCCCACTGCTTCCTATCATTATGGAAAGATCAGGTAGAATTGAATTTTTCTTTGGAAATGATACTCTAAAAACAATTGATGTACAGCTTAGATATGGGCAGGAGAAATTAACAGGAGAAAACGTATGGTCAAAAAAGAAAAAATTGACAATTAAACCTAATTCGTCAACGAAGTTTTATGAAATTTTGAAAAAGGAGATAAAAATTCCGTTAGGTGATTATATATATATAGATACCTCCTCCCTGGAAAAGAAACTGGATCGTGTAATTTATTTTCCAAACGGTTGGAAAAATATCAGCTGGCCAATGCCACATATTGAAATAAGTTGTAAAGAGCAGAGTTTAAATCATGACAGATGGTATGCACTAATAAAACTCCGCACTGATAACTTCGCACGATTCTGTCACTTGCTATGGAAAGGCCATCCAATGGAAATTTCCTTTTCGGATAACTATTTTGATATGAGCGCAGGTGAAACTAAAGAGTTAGTTATTCAGTCTAAAGAAAAGATTGATATTAATGATCTGAAGATAGGACACTGGTTAACTCAGTGGGAATAGAAAAAACCTGAAAGCGCGTATAGTGAAACAAGTACCAGATTGAACGGCAACAAAAAGGAGGAAGATGACAATGAAAAGAATGATGAAAAAGAGTTTCTTAGTCGGGATGATAGCGGTTTATTTTATTTCAGCAAGCATGTTTTCGCTCTTTGCTGAAGATACAGGCAGGAAACCCTGGCCTATTCATATTCAGGAAGTAAAGCCATGGGAAGGGACACTGCCTTCCATGGAGGGCCTGTACAACCCTCTGCAGGATATAAAGATTGAAAATGGCAACTTCGTACGCAACGGCAAGTTCGTGTTCCTTATCTCGGAGCAGCAGTTCTTCTTCCCTGACGTCAACCGGATTCTGGGAATTGACATGACCGAGTTACGACAGAGCGGACATCTGGTCAGCCCGCATTCGCTCCTGATAAAGGCAAAGAACGGAAAGATAGATGTCACCTATCGTACGCCAGTAAGCGCCGAGCGCGCAGTCCGGGAGATATTGAGCTATGGGATCATACCACAGATCGAGTTCAACGAAGGCCGGGGTATCTATGCCATGAAAACGGTGGAAAAGCATTACCCGGACGCTTTCATGCCCAAGAACATAACTAACTATATCGGCTACAATGAGACGAATCCTATTGGCAATAAGCTCCGCAGAAGCTTCTGGCAGAACATACTGAACGCTACGGCCAAGTATCCTATGTTCAGTTACGAGGCGTTCAACGAAGTGCCGTACGCCAATGGCGGCAAATACGAACAGGAATTGTTTCGAAAATGTCTTGAAGCGAAGTTTAAAACCCTTGCCGGGATGAACAGAATTCTTAATACCAAGTACAGTTCTTTCTCTGAGATAAATATTCCCAATCTCACGAACTGGAGAGTTTGGGAACGAAAGTTTCCCGGTATCTCGGAAAACCTGTTCACTGAGTGGTGTGTATTTCAGTCAAAGCGCTCCGGGGAGATGGCAAAGATCTGGTACGATTCAATGAAGTCAATGTCAAAGTATTACCCCAGTCATGTTATACTCCAATCTCCGTGGCTTGGCGGACCATTGGGTTTTGACCCGCGTGAGAAGGTTAAAGGGGAAGACGTCTTTGGCGCGGAGACATATTCCGCTGCATTTGACGGAAACCTTTCTCCTCAGCTCGTTGGACTGGAGCTGATGAAGTGCCCGCAGGTGGTGGATGTGGTAAGAGCAGCATGTCCGGACAAGCCCATCTTTGACTGCGAGGGCCGGGTTGGCAAGAGCAATGATATGGGGACTTTTGCAAGCTTAACTTCATCAAAGATAGTAGACATGGCAGGCACATGGAAGTTCAAAGATGGCACTAATACTGATGGGAAAAAGGCCGGCTGGTACAGGGCTGATTTCTCCGATGCCAATTGGGGACAGATCAAAGTGCCGGGCATGTGGGGGCACACCAAGGCGTACAAGAACGTCCAGGTAGGCTGGTACCGCAGAACATTTGAGGTGCCGAAGATTGCTTTTAAGAAATATCCAAAACTGTATCTGGCAGGTAAAGGCCTGACTGACAAGGCAGACGTTTACCTTAATGGCAAGTATCTCTGCACCACAAAGAAGTGGAATGAACTAATACAGATTGATGTGACAGATATTTTAAAGCCCGGTCACAATGCGATTGCTATCAGAATAGAAAACCGATACTTTCGCGATGGCATGTACTTTGGCGGAATACGAAAGTTCATTATAATCACTGACAATGTAAAGGACACTTCGTTCGCATATACTTCTCCGGAGCAGTTGAAGCGGTTCCTGTGGAACGAGGTGGTACACGGATTCTCAGGAAAGAACACGTGGCATACACAGGTATTGTGCCGCGGCATACCGGACCACGGGGCGATATATAGCCCCGCGCTTGAGTCGCTGCCATATTTTAAAGCGGAGTTGGCTAATGTCGCTGACATTGTTATGCCTCGGCCCCGGATTAAAGGCAGGCTGGCAATCTACTGGCCATATGAAACACTGATCGCGCTCAAGACATCAGCGAAGCATCTTAAAGGAGGCCGCAACAAGCTTGGAAGTATGGACAAGTATTACGGCTCTATGCTTTTTTCTGGGATACCGCTTGATTTTGTGGACAGCCAGAGCGTACAGCGTAGCGGACTGGATCAGTACCAAATGCTATGTTTTGTGAATTCCGAGAGGTTAGAACCGGCAGTGCTTCCTACTATTGAAAAATATGTCAGGGAAGGCGGGATTGTTGTTATAAACGGCGGTTCATTAAGAACAGATCATGATTGGCATTGCCCGCTGCGTGGAACCGAATTCATGGGAGTTAAACAGATTGAGCCGATAGCAAAGCCGTATAATGTGGTGTTTGGGAAAATGCTTGCCGGCAAATCAGTTACAACACAATCAGCAGGGAGAGAGCCAAACGGCTGGCGTTTTAAGGTGA
>Ga0207996_1002145_pt1 | contig 12426 bp, 14 predicted proteins | sample AntAceMetag02UKG_FD_184773 | JGI IMG/M metagenome (GOLD analysis project Ga0207996, IMG submission 184773) | Saline lake microbial communities from Ace Lake, Antarctica - Antarctic Ace Lake Metagenome 02UKG (SPAdes) (version 2) | ecosystem: Environmental > Aquatic > Non-marine Saline and... | reverse complement strand
CTTGATATCTCATTCTAGATAAAGGATTATTCTTAACAACAACTATAGGGGAAATTGCTTCTTTACAATGTTTTTTAGCCAAATTAAAATAAACATTTAACATCGCTTCGTTCCCAACATATCCTTGTTCTGGAGACAAAATTTCTTTTCCTTTCAAATATAAATTTTTCATAAAGAATATTATTTTTGATGGCTTATAAATCTTTCTACTTGTAATAACTATAAAGTAACAAATATAGCTAGAGTGAGTGGACGTCTTACTTTTTCATCACCTTCTTTATTTGCCCAATATTCATTTTTATTATTAATAAACTCAGCTTTATAAAAATAACTTAAACAATTTACGAAACCAATTCCAAAACCTTAATCTTCTGTCACCCACTAGTAGACCGACAAGACTTATAAAGTCTAACAGCTTCACTGATTTAATAAAAAATAAAATATTCAGGAGTAAAAAATATACTCATTAAGGATGCCAAAAAGGTAGTTTTTAGGGTGGGGGGATAGATTTTTAATGTTTGGTTACATAATTATTTTATGAAAAAGAAATTTTGGTATTTATTGGCTGGGATGATTGTCGCCATTGTGATTCTTTGTCTTGTTTTGCCTAGTCGTGAGCCGCTGGTTGAAGGAAGTAAAGATTGTGTTGCTGATTCGGACTGTGTTGTTTTCGGAGAGGATGGCGATTGTAATTGCGGGTGTTACAATAAAGATGTTCTGCCTTCGGGAAGTGGTGGGGCGTGTTTCTGCGCGGCTCCTGAATCGTGTGAGTGTGTTGAGGAGAATTGTGAAGGGATTTTTAATTAAGTCAATACCAAACCTTTAAATATTGAAATTTGCCTATCATTTTATCAGGCTCTCGGTTTCGGCCGGGAGTTCGATCCCTAATTTTATCCGAAATTTAGTGCGATGAATTTTCCTAAGAAGAAAGTTATTGCAACCACTACTGCCGCAATTAAGACATGCTCGGAAATTGTTATTAAAGGTTTTTCTCCTCGTGTCTTTGCAAGAATGTAGTTAAATACAATAATTAAAAATAGGCCCCAGGCTAAATTTATTTTTATCGCAGTTGATAATTCAAATAAAAGGACGGGAACCAAGAATGAAAGAGCGACGACTAATTTTGTGAAGAAGGTTGCGAAAGTTGCTTCCCAGACTGCTTTATGCCCATTCCGTCTTGACGCTTCTTCAGAAATATGAATGCCGAGAGCGTCGGAGAATGCGTCTGCAATAGCAATAGTTAAAATACCTCCAATAACTGCGAGTCGCAAGCCGGTTCCCTCGTTTAATCCGACCATTATTCCGAGTGTTGTAATAATTCCAGAAGTTAAACCAAATGACACACCCGTTTTTATCGACTCTTTCATAATGATTTATAATATAAGTCTTTATAAAATTTGTTAATCAAAAATAAAAAAGTTTTCTAAAAATGTTGTTGCATAAACTCCGCTTGGAAGAGTAAATTCTAATATAATTTTTTTTGAATTTTCAAATTCTTCGTCATCAGATGTTTCTAATTCAAGATTTTTAATTTCAATTAGAGCTTTTCTAAAAGAACCTTTAATTCTCAGATAAGGAATTTCTTTTATATCAAAATCTTCAAGTTTAAGATTATGGCTTGCTAAAGTTTCTTGTTCTATTTCTCCCAGGTGTCCATTAAAAAATCTAGTTTTGTAGCCGACCAATAAACAACTCATCTGTCCTTGCTTTGTAAAATCCATATTTTCTTCAAGTGCTTGTTCTAAAATTTCATTAAATATTCGCGATTGAACTGCATTAATAAACATCAACATATTTTTCCTATCGACTTTTTTTAAGGCACCAATAAAATCTTCAGGATTTCTTTTCAAATAATATCCCATATATTCTCCTTGACGTTGATTATCTTTGGAAATTTCTTGAACTGCTTCCATAAATTCCCTTTTTAAAATTAATTTTCCAATTTTAACATTGTTTCCCTTTATTCCGAATCTTTGCGGACCGAAATAATTCGGAAACCATTTTAAATTCCTTATGTGCTTGGCAATTTTTATCGCGTCTTTTTTTTCTATATCTCTTAAGGTGATTTTGAAATGGTTTTCCTCGAGATACCCCATTTTTATTTTTCGTTTATTCCATTTGAAATTTTTCAAAATAATTTTCGAATGATTGAATGATTTTATTTTTTCAATGTCTGGATTAAAAATTGATATTCTTTGAGATGTCCAGGCCTGCTTATCTTTTGTACCGGCGTATCCTATTTCATTAATTTTTTTGCCAAGTAAGTCCACGACTTCTTTGATTGCCGAAAAATGATCTATGCCCTGTTTTTCCATTTCGCACCATAAGAATTCTTTTGGGGCAGATAAATCTAAGTTGTCAAGATTTGGTTCTGAATTTGGCTGAAATTTTTCTGAAATTTTAGCATTCCATTTCTCGCCTATTTCTTCGACTATAAAATCTTCAGTTTTGTATTTTAATTTTGTCGGAACATTGTCTGTTATTTTCATAAATATAAAAGAAAATTAGGGTATAAAAATTAGTTGGATTTAGTCTTTCCCTTTAATCTGATCGCTCATAAAAAAAACATTATTTGAATTAACTTCATGTATTTTTTCTTCCTTTTCAAAAACCACTAATGCTTTTGGTAGCGAAAATTTTCCTACAACGCCTACTTTTGAATAAACAATATAGGTAAAAATTCTCTCTTCGCCGGCGTTCAAATCTCCGATGTGCCAATGTATTCTTCGACTTTCCGCGTCGATTTTATCTGGCTTAACTGTTCCAAATTTTCTATAAATTTTTACAATTGCTGGAACCTTATCTACCAAGCTCACATTTTCGATTTCTGTTTTAGCTTTTAATGATAAAGTTATTTTTAATGCAAACTCGTCATTTTTCGTTTTGACGTGAGAGACGGATTTTTTTAGTTCAAGCTTTGTTTCAGAAAATCGTTTAAATCCTAATAATGCTAGAGTAGCGAACACAATTATTAAAAATGGAAAGATATAATTTGTTTCTGCTTTTATGATATATGCTTCTGCTGGATTTAATTTTTCTTTTATCCATGTATATTCAACTATGAATCCTTCCCTTTCAATAAATATTGGCTCAATATTAAAACTTGTGAAAAGTCTTGAGAAAATATTTCGTTCTAATTTTATTTGAACACTTTCTAAAACGTTGCCGGCATTAACTTTTGTTATGGTTTCGGATCGTATTAATATGCCCGACCTATCTTTAGTTAAAGTTATTCCCTTTTTTTCCCCAAGATACAAATTGCCTTCTATTTTTTTATCTCCCTTTTTTGTCTGAAAAACCGATTTAATTATGTAAACACCTGCTTTCGTTTTTTTGAGTTTATTTTCGTCAATGTCTACAAAGATTTCTAATTTCTCGTTTGGACCTATATCAAAAGTTCTCTCTGTTTCAAAAAGGATTGATGAAAATTTTGCGGACAGATTTTTCAAACTTGCTGATTTTTTATTTTGGACATAGAAGGATAATTCGCCTGATGTTGGATCAATTGAATCTGAGCCTATTTCTATAGCATCTTCTAAGTTAATTAAATCAATTAGCATTTTTTTGTCAAATTTTTCAACGTTCCTATGGTTTAAGGTGTAGGTAAATGAATAGTAACCTTCAACGTCAAGATTGTCTTTTGCTGTCATTGTGAATTTTTTTTCAAAAGGGTCGTCTCCAATGACAAATGTTTCTGATGGATGAATTGAGATATCGGAAAGAGTATAAAGATTGTAGGTTCCTTCTGACGCATTCTCGATTTTTAAGGTTAATTCAATTGAATTTTCCATATCGCGAACGAGGATATTTGTGTCATATTCTGCCGAAAATTCTAGGGCAGATATGAAACTGATACATAGCAACACCATTGTTAAAAATAAAGGTAATTTTTTCATACAATAAGAGATTAAAATTATTTTATAAAGATTATTGTGATTGAAAATCAATTACTTTGATTTATGAGAAATTCTGAGAAATCCTTTTATGTCGTTTATCAGTACTTTTGTTTCATCTTCTCGAAGCTTTTCTTCAAATTCATCAACTGTTGCTTTTATGACATGCTTTTCATATAAGGCTCGCATAAATTTCCATAATGGCAAAGTTTCCCATCTCCTTTCATAGTCTTTAATTATAGTTGATTTAAAAACAATTTCTACTTCCCCCTTGTTTGTTTTAACTTTTTCTCCGTCTATTTCAACTTCGGCGTCTTTCATTCCTAGAATATGCCATTCTAAAACAATTTCAAACATAAAATAATCTGTAATTTCTTTTATTGCTACCCATCTGATAATTACCTCTTTCCCGTTGGCTTGTATTTTTTCGTTATACATCTCTTCTTTAAGAATCCAGTCGCGATTTTTAAACCACTCAAACACCATGTCGTAAAGTTCAGCATATTTCCAGTAACCTGTATGTTTGAAGACTTCTTTGTATATCTCTTTTCTCTGTACCATCTTTAAATTTTAAGAGAAATAGAATATATAAACGTTATCGTTTTGTGTAGCAGAGTTCGCAAAGCCATTGAGGTTCGTCATAGTATAGCATGTCAGAATCGCCACATTCTTCACAGGCTCCTTGTTTTCGCGGAACATCTATTTGGCTTCGATTAAGTTTTTCAGTTTCTTCTCTTATTTTAATTGTTTCTGCTATCATTTGAAAAAGTCCAGGGTCAATTCTTAAAATATCATTTGCTGTTATTATTCCTATCAACTTGCCGTTTTCAACCACTGGCAAACGTCTGACTTTTTTCTTTTTGAATTTTTGTATTGCACTAATTATGTCCGCAGAAGGTTTTATCGTAACAATTTTTCGTCTCATTAAATCTTCCGCTTTAATACCCTTAAGGTCTTTTTCTGATTTTTTTACAATTGCCCAAATAATATCTTTCTCAGTCAGAAGCCCCTTGAGTTTATCGCCGTTTTTAATAATGAGACTTCCGACCCTTTTTTTAATCATCGTCTGGGCACACTCTTTCAGGTTTGCATCTGGGTGAACGTAGATAAAATTTCTTGTCATTAAATCGCCAACTTTTATTCCCATTTCCATAAATATTCAGTGATAGAAAGTTTATATAATTATAGGAGTATTTTTGAGTAGTGGGATTTGTGATGACTAAATCACAATAATCCTTATAAGTAATTTTAGTGAAGTTTTGTTATGGTTGAAAATGTTGTATCAGGAGAAAGTGATAGAATTCTTGGTCGGGATGCTCAGAGAAATAATATTTTGGCGGCGCGTGTTGTGGCTGAGACGGTAAAGACGACTTTGGGCCCGAAAGGAATGGATAAAATGCTGGTTGATAGAACTGGTAATATTGTTGTAACGAATGATGGTGTGACAATCTTGGATGAGATGGAAATTGAGCATCCAGCGGCAAAGATGATTGTTGAAATTGCTAAAACGCAAGAGAGTGAAGTTGGCGATGGAACGACTACTGCTGTTATGTTAGCTGGGAAGTTTTTAGAGAATGGAGAAAAATTGTTAGACATGAAAATTCATCCGACGATTATTACGCGAGGCTATAGGTGGGCTGAAGAAAAGGCGCAGGCGATTTTGAAAGAGTTAGCGATTGAAATTAATTCAAAGGAAGAGTTAATAAAAATTGCACAGACTGCGATGACGGGAAAAGGTGCCGAATATTTGAAAGAGAAGTTTGGCGAGATAATTGTTGAGGCGATTGAGATTGTTGCAGAGAAGGGTAATGTGAATTTAGAGGATATTAAAATAGAGAAGCAAAAAGGGATGTCTATTGAGGATTCGGAATTAATCAAAGGAATTGTTTTAGATAAAGAAAGAATTAATTTGGAGATGCCGGTTCGTATTGACGAGGCGAAAATTGCTTTAATTGAAGAAGCTTTGGAAATTCGCGGACCTGAGACTGAAGCTAAAATTGCGGTTTCGACACCTGACCAGTTGCAGAATTTTTTGAATCAGGAAGATTCGATTTTGAGAGAGAAGGTTGATAAAATTAAAGAATCGGGGGCGAATGTTATTTTTGTGCAGAAGGGAGTTGATGAGTTGGTGCAATATTATTTGGCGAAGGCGGGGATTTATGCCGTTCGGCGTGTTGCAAAATCAGATATGCAGAGTTTGGCGAAGGCTACCGGCGGGAGGATTGTTTCAAAGTTGAGCGAGATTGATAATGGTGATTTGGGTTATGCGAGTTATGTTGAAGAGCAGAGAGATGGAGAAGAGGGAATGACTTATATTATGGGTTGTCGAAATCCGAAAGCGTTGACAATTTTAATTAGAGGGGGAACCGAACATGTTATCGACGAGGTTGAGCGTGCGGTGATGGATGCTTTGGGCGATGTTGCGGTGGCGCTGAAAGATTCTAAAATTGTTGCTGGCGGTGGCGCGATTGAAATTGAATTATCAAAAAGATTAAGGGAATTTTCTTCTGAGTTAAAGGGGCGCGAAAGGTTGGCAGTTGAAGAGTTTGCATTGGCTTTAGAATTTATTCCAACTACATTGGCGGAGAATGCAGGAATGGATCCTATTGATGTTTTAACCGAACTTCGTGCAAGTCATGATGCTGGCATGAAAAATGCAGGTCTAAATTTATTTAATGGTAAAGTCGAAGATAATTTGGTGAATGGAATTATTGAGCCGTTGCGAGTTAAGACACAGGCACTTGCTTCGGCTACAGAAGTTGCAATTATGATTCTTCGGATTGACGATGTTATTGCCGCTAAGAAAGTTTCTGGGAATTCTGGGAAACTGGGAAATATGGGTGGATATGATTAGTTACTCTTTAGTTATAACAAGCCTAAAGCTTTAAATAGTAAATTTTTCTATTATCTATATGAAACAATATATAGCCGAGAAATCAACTAATAAATATAAGCTAGAGGTTGGTGATAGCCTTGTTCTTGAACGTGGCTTTTGGGGCGGAATTGAAGTTGCATATGCTGGAGAATCAAGTGATAGTCGTTTTTCCTTATTGGTTACTGAACGAGCATTTCTAAATAATCGTAAACAGGGGAATCTATTTTTCCCCAAAGATAGAAAGGATATCAAATTAGGCACTCATCAATTAGAAATTCTAGCTGTTAATGACACGTCAATTTCATTAAATCATACACTAGATATCCCACATGATTTTTTATATAAGCTAACACCTCAGAAGTTAGGTTGATATTATGATTTTGAGAATTGATGATGTGATTGCTGCTAAGAAAGTTTCTGGTAATTCTGGGAAATTGGGAAATATGAGTGGATATGAATAGAAAAATTAAATGATTATAGCAATAGGAGTTGGCATGATTCTGAAAATATTTTTGGAGATGTATGTGCGAGTATATTTATATTCAATTTTTGTGGTCATCATATAATTTTTTGCTAAAATCTAGTAATGTTATTACGTCGTTTGAATAAACTATTAATCCCTCACTTCCCCCTATTTTCCGATTCCTTACTGCTATTTCCAATCCTTTTGCTGAACTTAATATTTCTTCGGCTTTATGTCTCTTTGTCCATGCGACTACATGTGGAGAATAGTTATTTTTATTTAAAAATGGATGACCTCTGCAGCTTGATGCTGGAGCACATCCCAATGCCGATATGGCAACTGTAATTGAACTTATTCCCGATTCGAAGTTTAGTGGAGGAAAAATATCATCATAACTCGTTGAATCTTGCAATATCCAGTCAAATTCCTTCTCGTTTTTTGCTTCTTTCTTTGTTTTTGACACTAATTTTTTTTCAATTTCGTAAATTTCTAAAAAGCCTTTCCATCTCCAGTCTCTTTCATCTGTATAATAAATGTTGTCGATGAGTCCTTTAGCAGACAAAATTCTTTCTGGAGGATATTCTAACATAGAAATATCTAAATCTTGGGATATTTTTGAATTGTATCTTGGTAACATTTTAATTATATCAGGACTCTTTTTGTGGGAATTTCTCCTAGTATGCGCGGGCGGCCGACCATCGGGTCTTGGCATCTTGGTGGGACAAACTTTTGTTTTTAGTTTAATTTAGTTTATCGTTGCTGTTGAGAAGTGTTTGGGATTTATAAGTATTGTCGAGATTGAGTGAGGGGTTTGAATTAATTGTTACGAAGACGTTGGATGAGTTGGAGGAAATTAAGGATAAGATTTCTAATGAGTTTAGTAAGATAATTGCTTACGAGAAAACTGTTCAGGTTGTCGACGAGCATAGGTATACTTATTTTCCTGAAAGTTTGAGGCCATGGGCATATTTTTATTTTATAAAAGAACTCTTATTATTAGGATAAATAACTAAATTCCATAAAAATATCAATCAAAATTAATTTTCTTTAATCGGTTTTGCAATTTTCCACATTTCATTAAACTTTTCTTTTAAGCTCTTGGATAATTCATTATCTATAATTTTAATCATTGCAAGAATTTTATTTTTATTAATAGGATCGTTTACTCTCAAGACGACCTTATCTGAATCGATTACTGTAAAAGGTTCTGGAGATAATTCTCCGAGTATTCTTATTTCTACGTTTTTTATAATTTTATCAAAAAATCTCATTTTCTTAAGAATTTTTATTTGAACTTGTGCAAACTTTTCAGGAAGAATTACTTTGATTTTTACCCCCCTTCCTACAGTTTTATTAATTTCTTTTACAAATCTTGGAATATTTAATAACGCGGATTTTGTTTGATCACTTTTATTAATAATATAGGGAATCATAAAAATTTCATTTTTAGCCTCACTAAAAATACTTCCCATCATTTCGTCAATTTCCTTACCCATTGCAGTAATCCAAAAAGTTTTTTCTTTATGTTCCTGAACACTTATCTTACTTATTTCATTTTCAATTTGAAGCAAAGTATCTTTTAAATTTTTTAATTCTTCTTCAGATTCTAGTTGTTTTTTATTAAGAATGTCCCTAAAAGTTGTCTTTGGATTCCTTATTTTATACTTTTTAGGTCTTGTATTTTGTACTTCAATTAATCCTTTTGCAGATAAACTTCCAAGAGATTCATATATTTTCCCAAATGGGATATCGCCTTCTTTAGATATAATACTGGCCTCGACTACACCTCTTTTTAATATAACCTCATAAGCAATAGACTCATACTTATTCAATTTCAAATCACGAAGCAATTCTCTAATTTTCATTATTTAAACTATTTATAAGTTGTATTAAGGGCATAAGTCTTAAATACTCTCTTTATTATATTTAATTACAATACAACTACTCAGTTGTTTTAATATATAAAACCTTGGTAATAAAAATGAAAGAAAGAAAATTGATGATCGGCATTTTGGGAATATTGGCTATACTCCTTCTCACTTCAAGTGTTCATGCATTTGCAGATACCATGTGCGTAGATTTTCAAGTTACAGACATAACTCCATCTTCTGTAGAAATAGGCGAAGAGGTTACCGTTGGAATCCAGTTAGATAATTGCGGGAGTGAACTTCCTGAAAATGTTCGTTTTGAAATAACAAGATTTAGCAACGATATAATCATAAAAGAGCCATTAGTTATTGATTTTAAGAAACCTTTTGGATATGCGAATAGTGATAGATTTAATATATATCATCTGTACGTTACGGATAAGGCAACTCCTGGAGAATATGTTTTTGAATACAAACTAACTTATGGTAATAAGGATTTTTCAATTGAAGGAGAAGGAAATTTCTCGGTTACAGTTACAAGTCAGGAATCTGATTTAAATATCGCTTATGTAAAAACTGAACCAATACTTCCAAAAGTTGGAGATGAAGTCACATTAACTATTAGATTAGAAAATTTTGGGAGGGGCGATGCAAATTCAGTTAAAGCAAAGGTTGATATTCCATTTTTTGGAATTAAAGAATCATTCTTAGGAGAACTAGAATCTGGAGATGATAGTTCCGCGGTTTTCACATTAGTTCCGGATAAAAGTGGAGTTGTAAATTACGATTTAATCGTAACTTATAAGGATGATTTCGGAGCCAAAGAGTTTACCGAATCCCTTGAGTTGAATATTCAAGAAAATCCCCGAAGTAATGTTTTGACAATATTAATTATACTTATCTTGATTTCTTTAATTGGCGGAATAGTTTATTATTTTAAATCTAAGAAATCATTAAACAAAAAGGAAGAAAAATAATGACATCTCCTGATGCGGGCTTTCTAAATATGTTAAAGGTTTCATTTTTCTTAGCATATAGATCTATTAAAAGAACAAATATTGGAACCACAATTTTAACAGTCTCAATTATTTCTTTTGTTTTAGTGAATTTAATTTTTCTACCCTCTGTCGTAAATGGAATACAGGAGTCAATTGAAGAAGAATCTAGAGATAATTTATATGGTAATATACTAATCGAACCAAAAGAAAATAATATCTACATCAATGGTGTGAGTAATATTCAAAAAAATGTAAACCGGCTATCTGGAGTTATTGGAACCTCTCCCCGTTATGCTACTGGGGCAACATTTTCTCACGAAGATGAATTTTTAGGGGGAACTCTTTATTCAATGGTTCCTTCTGACGAAATGCTCGTTTCAAAAATACATCAAGGAATAATCTCCGGAGAATACTTAAGTGATTCTGATAGGGGTGAAATACTTTTGGGAAAAGATTTAGCTGGAGAAAAAGATGTCGAAGAAGAAGAACCTTCATTAAAAGGGGCAGAAGTAGGAGACACGATTACAATAACATTTAGCAATGGAATTATAAAAGATTACCGAGTTAAGGGAATTTTTGGGGCAGGTAAAATGGGGGTAAATGGCTTAGCCTTTATCAGCGAAAAAGAGATGGAATCTATTTTAGGACTAGATGATAAAGCTTCTTTGATTTTAGTCAAGCTTTCGAATATAGGAACAGAAGATGAATTTCGTAAAAAGTTTATTGGACTAGGAATAAGTGAAGATATGAAAACATGGCAAGAGAAGATTGGTGGAATTATTGGTTCAATTACTGGAACATTTAATCTTCTTACTATGATAACTACTGTAGTTAGTCTAATTATAGCAATAGTAATAATTTTGGTGATTGTGTATATTAATACTGTTCACAATAGACGACAAATAGGTATTCTAAAAGCTATTGGAATTGGTCAAAATGTTATCATTTTCTCCTACATCTTTCAGGCATTATTCTATTGTGTTGCAGGAATATTTTTTGGGTCATTCTTATTATGGTTTCTAACATCTTTCTTTACTCAAAATCCTATTGCATTTCCAATGGGAGAAGTCTCTCCAATTATTACATTTTCACTTATTGCTAAAACTTCAATAAGTCTTCTCATAATTTCAATTATAGGAGGATTCCTGCCGTCATGGCAAACTGCTAGACAAAGTATATTAAAATCTATATGGGGCTAAAATAAAATGATTAAAGTAAAAAATTTAAAGAAAATTTATGATATGGGAACTCTCAAAGTTAAGGCTTTGGATGGAGTATCTATGGACATAAAAAAACGAGAGTTTATAGCATTAATGGGATTTAGTGGTTCTGGAAAATCTACTTTCTTACATCAAGTTGGGTTATTGGACACTCCTACTAACGGAAGCATTATTATTGATAATGTAGATGTCTTAGAATTGTCTGAAAAGCAAAAAACACTTTTTAGATTAAATCAACTAGGTTATGTCTTTCAAGAATATGCAATTCTTGGAGAATTAACTGCATTGGAAAATGTATACCTTCCACTTCTAATGATTGGAAAAAGTAGAAAAGAATGTGTTGATACTGCTAAAGATGTTTTGGAAAAAGTGGGACTGGGAGATAGAATGGATCATTTTCAAAAAGAATTATCTGGGGGTCAACAACAAAGAGTAGCTATAGCTAGGGCTTTAGTCAACAAACCAAAAATACTTTTTGCAGATGAACCAACTGCCAATTTAGATAGTACTTCAGCTATTCAGATTTTAGAATTATTTCAAGAATTAAATAAGAAGTATGGACAAACAATCGTTATGGTTACCCACGAGGATTTTCATAAAAAATATGTTGATAGAGTTATTTATTTAAAAGATGGAAAAGTTATTAAAAATAAAAAAAATGATTGATAAAATGGTTAAATTTTATAAACATAAATTTGGAAGTAAATAAAATGTATATTAAGGACATAATTTCAAAAGGTAAATTCTTACCAGATAAACCAAATAAAGAAGATATATTAAAAACAGATAATTTTAACATTGTAGTAGTTTGTCTTGAAAAAGATCAAGAAATAACGCCCCATCCAGAACCTTATGCGTGTTCTTTTTTGTAATTGAAGGGAAGGGGATATTTATCAGCAAAGATGGAGAAACAGAATTAAGCAAAGGAGATTCTATTTTTATTGAATCAAATAAAATAAGGGGAATTAAGTGTATAGAGAAATTAAAAATTTTGGGAGTTCAGGATGGACATTAGTATTACTGTTATTGTTATTAATCTATTTGTATTATTAAGTTTAGCTATCTCTTTATTCAAATCAAAAGAAAAAACAATATTGAGTTTAAAAAAT
>Ga0207996_1002143_pt1 | contig 12432 bp, 12 predicted proteins | sample AntAceMetag02UKG_FD_184773 | JGI IMG/M metagenome (GOLD analysis project Ga0207996, IMG submission 184773) | Saline lake microbial communities from Ace Lake, Antarctica - Antarctic Ace Lake Metagenome 02UKG (SPAdes) (version 2) | ecosystem: Environmental > Aquatic > Non-marine Saline and... | reverse complement strand
AACCTGCAGTTGTGAGTGTAAATGTCATTCGCACAGAAGTAGTGCAGACAAGCCCATTCAATTCATTCTTCTTTGATTTTTACAGAGGGTTTCTGCCGCGTACCTATAAAAGAGAAGTGCAGAATCTCGGCTCCGGTGTACTTATAAGTGCGGATGGCTATGCGATCACGAACAGCCATGTTGTGCAGAATGCTTCGGAAATAAAAGTTTTTCTCTCTGACGGCAGAAATTTTGAAGCGGAACTCATCGGCAGTGACGATGTGAATGATATTGCAGTGATAAAGCTCAAAGATATTGAAGAAGACCTCCCTCAGGCATATCTGGGTGATTCCGACGGTATCATCATAGGGGAGTGGACGATCGCACTTGGAAATCCCTTCGGCTACCTGATCAAAGATTCCGAACCGACAGTGACTGTGGGAGTGGTCTCTGCAATGAACAGGAATTTCCACAGCAAAGAAGACAGAATCTACAAAAAGATGATACAAACCGATGCAGCGATCAATCCGGGAAACAGCGGAGGACCACTCGTAAATATTAATGGGGAAATTATTGGAATTAACACTTTTATTTTTTCTAAGAGTGGCGGAAGTCTCGGTATCGGTTTTGCCATCCCATCCAACAGGGTGAAGAATATAGTCCAGGAGATCATAAAGTACGGCGGTATCCGACCGATATGGTTTGGCTTCAAAGTGCAGGACATCACTCCTGCTCTTGCGAGCAGTCTTGATCTGGAATCAGCAGATGGTGTGATCATCACTTATATAGATGAGAACGGACCCGCAGAAGAAACAGGTCTTAAGCGTGGTGATATCATCAGAAGTATCGACTCACAGAATATTAAGGATGTGAACGATGCAGAAATCGCAGTATCCGATCTGAGGATTGGCGAAGATATTGAGATTGAGATCATTCGGGACGGAAAAGAAATGACAAAAAAGCTCACTCCCCAGGAATATCAGGACAAGAAAAGTACTTCACCTAAATTATAAAATTACATGAAAGCAAATAAAGAGAATCTCACCCAGGATGTCGGAAAGATTTCCGGCGGCACATTTCTCAGCAGAATTTCCGGGCTGATCCGGGATATTTTTCTCACACATTTTCTTGGTGCGACGGCTATTGCAGACAGCTTTGGAGTGGCATTTGTTATTCCAAATATGCTTCGCGGTTTATTTGGAGAAGGTTCTCTCGCAGCTGCATTCATCCCTACTTATACAGAGATAAAAGAAACCCGGTCAAAAGAAGAAGCAGTTGCTTTTGCTCTGAACCTTTTGTCGATTTTGGTACTCATTCTTATCGGACTGGTTTTGCTTGGCTTGCTCCTGACGCCATATATAATTCGTATCATGGCTCCGGGTTTCAGTGCGGAAGTACAGGAATTGACGATCCATTTGACACGAATCCTATTTCCGTACCTTTTCTTGATCGGGCTGACATCCAGTATTATTGCAATCCTGAACGCTCATAAAATATTTTTCTTTTCTTCTCTCTCTCCGCTCATGCTGAACATCGGTATAATCCTGCCGATACTTTTTGTTTCTTTTTTCACCCATACTGATATCGTATATAGAGCATATCTCTTTGCAGGCGGTGTTATTCTCGGAGGAATATTTCAGCTGTTAATGAATATACACCTCCTTAAAAACATCGGCTACACGCTGAAGTTCAAAATAAATTTTAGGCAGAAGGAACTTAAGGGAGTATGGAATAGGATGATACCGGGAATACTCAGTCTCGGAATAAGGGAAGTGAATGTGGTTGTTGATACATTGCTTGCTTCCCTGCTTATCACGGGAAGTGTTGCTGCACTACAGTACGGGAATCGCCTGATGCAGCTTCCTCTCGGGGTATTCGGTGTGGCGATCGGAGCTGCGGTTCTACCTATGTTTTCCCGCCAAACTGCACACAAGAAGCCAGACGAACTTATTCACTCCATCCAGGAAGCATTCCAGATGATCATGATCATCATGATGCCGATTATCGCACTTATTCTTGTTGTCGGCAAAGATGCGATCGCACTTGTGTTTTTACATGGCGCTTTTGACCAAACAGCACTTATTATGACCTATTCTGCTCTTGCATTCTATTCGATCGGATTGATTTCGCACAGTTCAGTAAAGATTTTTGCTTCCGCATTTTTTGCTTTGAAAAATACCAAAACTCCGATGATCATCGCTGGTATCGCAGTGGTCTGTAATATCATTCTCAATCTCATTTTAATGAAAATTCTCCAGCTCAGAGGACTCGCATTGGCAACATCCATAGCTGCGACCCTGCAGGCAACAATTCTTTTCTTCACCCTTCAGGTGAAAATCGGGCGTATCTCTTTCAGAAAAATTGGGATGACCTTTATAAAAGTTGTCGTATTATCAGTGATTGTCGGACTGGCTGCATATTATTTGAATGTCCTTTCGCATCACTATGTGCCTGCAACAAGAATATTTATTTTAGCTAAATTACTGATAATATTTACTGTGAGTATGGTGCTCTACTTGTTTGGACTGAAACTGCTCAACGTTACCGATCTACAAAAAATAAAACAATCCATTTTCAAAAAAAATAAATGAAATCAGAAGTTCAGGAAAAATTAAAACTGATTCCTCAGAATCCCGGTGTGTACCTGATGAAAAACAGCAAAGGCACGATCATTTATGTGGGTAAAGCAAAGAATTTAAAGAAGAGAGTTTCATCCTATTTTAATAGGAACAGCTTTGACCATCCCCGCACCGAAGTGCTTGTGGGCAGAATTACCGACCTGGATTACATTGTCACACGCAGCGAGCTCGACGCACTGATCCTCGAAGATACGCTTATAAAAAAGCATCGTCCAAAATTCAATGTGTCATTAAAGGACGATAAGCGCTATCCATACTTAAAAATCACAATGAAAGATGCCTTTCCACGAGTGGTCGTAACACGAAGCTTAGAACGGGACGGGGCAAAATATTTTGGTCCTTATACAGAAGCTCATTCGGTCCGGAACACACTCATACTTCTTGAGAAAATATTCAAGTTAAGAACATGCAATAAATATATTCCAAAGGAAGTAAAAAAGCAGGATTCTGATGATCGCGCATGCTTGAATTATCAGATAAACAAATGTGATGCTCCATGTATTGGTAACGTTTCGTATGAAGAGTATCGCGAGAGAATCAACCAAGTGGTATTATTTCTGAAAGGGAAAACCGAAGATGTTATTTCTCAGCTCAGATCACAAATGGAAAAAGCTGCTGACAATCAGCGCTACGAAAAGGCATCTCAGTTCCGTGACCAGATACTGGAGATCAGCCATGTAACCACGAAGCAGATCATGAGTAACCAATCTTTATTCGATGCCGATGTGATCGGGGTGGGCAGATGGGAATCGGAATGCTGCAGTGTGATTCTTAAGATCCGCGACGGCAAACTGATAAAAAAGGAACACTATTTTCTGGAAAATACCGAGCAGGAAGAACTCTCGCTAATTCTCTCACGTTTTATCACACACTATTATAATTACCGGGAAGATATACCTCCGATACTGATGATCCAGCAGGAACCAGAAGATAGTTTGCTGCTTGAGGAGTTATTGAAAACAAAGATACTTGTTCCGCAGCGCGGAGATAAGAAAAAGCTTCTGGACATGGCAAAGCACAATGCATTTTTGCTCGTGGAAGAAAAAAAACTAGCGCATATCAAGTCATCCCAACGAACGGTTTTTGCAGTAAAGGAGCTAAAAGAAAAACTACGGTTGGCTCATCTGCCGAGAAAAATTGCAGCATTCGACGTGTCCAATTTGTTCGGAAAGGAAGCAGTTGCGTCTATGGTGTTCTTTGATAACGGCAAACCGAAAAAAAGCCAGTACCGCCGATACAAGATTAAGATGGTGTCCGGCATCGATGATTATAAAATGATGAATGAGGCAGTATCACGCTATCTTACTCATCTCGAGGACGAGAACGTCGAGAAACCGGATATTATTCTCATCGATGGAGGAAAGGGACAGCTTTCTGCAGCAGAGAAAGCACTAAAAATTTCAACACATTCGATATCACTTTTTTCACTTGCCAAACGATTAGAAGAGGTCTTCGAACTCGGCAGAAAAGCGCCGATCATCATTCCTAAAACTTCTTATGCACTCAAACTTCTTCAGCAAATTCGTGATGAAGCCCATAGATTTGCTATAACATATCATAAAAATTTACGGGATAAAAAGACTCATTATTCTGAATTAGATGGGATTGACGGTATCGGAGAAAAGAGGAAAATGCTTCTTCTCTCGTATTTTGGCTCTGTTCAAAAAATCAGGGATGCTACAGTAGAGGAGCTGTCTTTCGTGCCCGGGATCAGTAGCAAAATTGCGAGCAAAATACTTGCATCCCTCAAATAAACACATCATAAAATAGCGTAGAAATAAAAAAAAAGAGGTGATCCGAAAATCACCTCATGGGAATATGTGGGATACAAGAACATTTAATGTTCAAGCGATCTGCTTTTTATATCGTTAAAATTTCTGTCTTCAAATTTTACATCCACCCCGTCGAATTGCCGCTTGATATCCTCTATTTCTACGGCAGGATTAGTGCTGTAGATCAGCTTAATATGATTATACCGATTACAAATTGTGATGATTTTTTGAGATGGATTCTTTTCCATTATAATGTAGATGTGATGAAGAACATTACGTTCTTCAAGATAATGTTCCAGTTTAATAATATCATCGCCCTGAATATCATGGGCATAGATAAATGAAATCACCTTTTTGTGATTTTTAGGGGAAACTTTGCTTCTTGTGAATTTACCTTTCATGGCACCTCCGAATTTTGGTAAAAAATAGCATTCTCAACAGTACTTTCAAATAAATCCTATACTTTTTTTCTTATTGCCCTTTTGATCATATGAACAAGGTCATCGATCTCAAAGGGTTTAAAAATTATATCGTGTAAGCCATCCTTTTTGGCTTTTACCAGCACATGATTCGGATCATATCCAAAACCCGTCATCATAACTATCGGTATCGTATCATCAAAATTACGAATCTGTGAGTAAAGCTCATACCCGTCCATATCCGGCATTGCAATATCGCTGAGTACAAGGTCGACATGCTGTTCACGAATGGTCTGCAGCGCGTCAAAACCATTATCAACAGTGATCACCTTGTAGTTCCTTTTCGGGAGGACATAGGACAGAAAGTCTAACGTATCATGCTCGTCATCGACAATGAGTATGGTTTTCATAAAGTTGTTTTTCCTGTGATCATTGTGTATGCCTGCATGTATTTTTCGCGTGTTTTCTGTATAATATTTTCTGGAAGTCTAAGTATTTCATCATCCACTGCAATATGTTCTTTATTTTGAATTCCCTTTGATATGAGATAATCGCGCACAAATTGTTTGTCGAAACTTTTCTGGGATTTGCCGGGTTTATATTCGTCTTTATCCCAGAAACGCGATGAGTCCGGTGTGAAAATTTCATCGATTAGAATGAGCTCGTTATTATAGAGTCCAAACTCAAATTTCGTATCAGCCAGGATGATATTTTTATCCATGAGAACATCATGAACAAATGAGTAGAGCTGAAGACTTCTTTCTTTGATCCTTTCTGCAAGGACGGGATCAATCAGGTGAGACATTTCTTCAAAGCTGATATTCTCGTCATGTCCCTCTTCGGCTTTGGTCGAAGGCGTGAAAAGAGGTTCGGGGAGTTTTTCTGATTCAACAAGCCCTTCGGGCAATGTTATTCCACAGACTTTTCCTGTCTTTTTGTAATCCTTCCACCCGCTGCCTGTTATGTAACCCCGCACAATGCATTCAATAGGGAATTTGTCAGCTTTTTTGACCAGCATCGAACGTTTTTCTATATCGTCAGAAACATCACGGATCTCTTTTGGAAAGTCTTTCACATCCGTTGTAATTATATGATTCGGAATGAGAGAAGCGGTGTGATCAAACCAGTATGCAGATATTTGATTCAGAATGTTACCTTTATCAGGGATCTTATCGGGAAGAATATAATCAAAAGCAGAAATTCTGTCTGTGGCAATAATGAGAAGCTCGTTTCCAAGATCGTACAGATCCCGCACCTTTCCCTGCTTGAGAGGAAACAAATCTCTAAGTCGTGCCATTATTTACGATCATTCCCCTTGTTTTTCTTTTTCAATATGATATGAATGAGTTATTTCCGAAGACTTTTCAAGCATTGCAGTTACACCACAATAGCGTTCTTGCGAAAGCGTGATCGCTTTTTCTACTTTAGCTTCGTCGATGTTATCTCCAATTATTGAATAGGTAATATGAATATTTGAAAAAGTTATTGGATGTTCAGTTGTGGATTTCGCTTCTGCCGAGACAGTGATATCCTTAAATGAAACTCTCATTTTTCTGAGAAGAGATACAACATCCATACCGGTGCAACCGATCAAACCCATCAATACCAGCTCTTTGGGTCTGGAGCCCTGATCGTAGCTCATGTCTTTACCTGCATCGAGTATTATTGCATGATTGGAATCTGCGACTGCGCTGAATTGTAGTTTATTGATTAATGTCACTTTTGCTTTCATATTACACTTGAAGCGTAAAATGAATGAAAATTTTGTCAAATTTAATTTATTTATTTTGTAAAAAAATTCAGATAGTTTGACAGAGAGCATTGCCAGACCGATAGATTCTTAATATGAAGAAAATTATACTAATGATGCTCATGTTCATTATTCCTATAGTAAGCGAGGCAGCTATGAACTTTGATGAGTTCCTGGATATGCTGAGTTCATCTCCGATTCCGGAGAAGTATAAGCTCGTTGATGAATTTATCAGCTCAATGCCCTCTTTTCCAATCATTGAAGAAGATACACTTGTGCATTTTGTGACCCGGCAAAAAGCGAATTCCGTTTTTCTCACAGGTGATTTTAATAATTGGCAGCTCGATATTGAGTGCGAGAATGCACCATATACTGATCTGTGGTATTATACAACTCAGTTTGAACAGGGATGCCCGGCTGGATTACAAATTTGTGGTCAACAACGAGACATGGATACTTGATCCACTCAATCAAAAACGGATCCCCGGCGGGTTTGGTGATAATTCCGAGTTGATAATGCTGAAATATGTTCATGCTACAGAAATTGACTATTCTGATGATATCACTCACGGCACATTGAAGGACATGAAATTTTATTGCGAATATCTTCAGCAAAATAGGGAAGTTGTTCTATATTTACCATACAGATATTCCGAATATGAAAAATTGCCCGTTATTTTATTTCAGGATGGGGAAGATTATCTGCATTTTGCAATGACAAAAAATATCATGGATTACCTGATATTTCAAGAAGAGATCGAACCGGTCATTGGGGTGTTCATCTCGCCTGTAAAAAGGAATGAAGAGTATGCAGGTACTTTAAAGAGTGAGTACGGCAGTTTTATCGCTCACACAGTTTTTCACTTCATTTATAATAATTACAATGTTTCTGGCGATCCGGAAGACCATGCAGTGATAGGTGCGTCAAATGGGGGGAATATTTCATTATGGCTCGGATTTCATTATCCGGAGCTTTTCCGAAAGATCGGAGCACAGTCATCGTATGTGGAAGAAACTCTGCAGGCGGAATTTCTCACATCTGACAAACTACCCCTCACTATTTATATAGATATGGGAAAATATGATATTCCGCTACTCGAGGAGCTTATTGCGCAGTTTATTCCCATACTCTCGGATAAAGGATATTCTTTCACATTCAAGGAATTTCCCGAAGGGCATAGCTGGGGGAATTGGCGCGGTCACCTGGGTGATATTTTGATTGAATTTTTTGGTAGATAGTTTTTCTAAAATAACTGGGGGAAGAATATAAGGAGGAGCTGAATTATTATATTTGAGCAAATACCTGCCGCAATATCATCTGCAAGCACACCCCACCCATGAGGTAGTTTTTGCAGCTGATTAATTGGAGTTGGTTTTACTATATCAAACACGCGGAAGAGAACGAGTGCGTATATAAAAATCATAAAATTGTGGGGGAGGAACATAACTGCGAAGAAAAAACCGATAACTTCATCAATAGTGATCTTTCTGCTGTCATGCCCCATATCCTTCTCTGCGCTCTTGATAATGGGAACGAAGATTAGGCTGACAACAAGAACTATCATAATCAGAATAAGGTTGCCCAGCGCATTGAGTGGAGGAATGAGATAGAAATAAAGAAGCGCAGTGATAATTGAAGTAATCGTGCCGGATAAAACCGGGAAGTATCCCATAAAACCAAATGACACAAAGAGATTTCTAAAGAATTTTAGCATACTCAATATAGTGCGTCCGTTTCTACTCTTTCAATATCCGCACCGAGAGATGCGAGCTTGTCTTCAAGATGCTCGTACCCGCGGTCAAGATGATATACACGCGATATTCTTGTTTCGCCTTCTGATGCCAGCGCAGCAGTGACAAGTGCAGCAGCAGCTCTGATATCAGGAGCCATGACCGGTGCTCCAGAGAGTTTATTGCCGCCATTTATGCTAATCCTGCTTCCCGATAATTTTATGTCTGCTCCCAAACGTTGGAGTTCGCTGATATACATAAATCTGTCTGAGAATATATTTTCATTAATAATACTCTTTCCCTCAATTGTAGATAGCAGTGCTGCAAAAAGCGGCTGAAGATCCGTTGGGAATGCCGGATAAGGGTTGGTTGAGATCTCAATGGGTTTTCTCTTACCTTTATTATAAACCGTTATAGAGCTTCCGTCTATATCTGTAGTGTATCCGATGTCGCGGAGTTTGTTCAGCACAATACCCAAATGTTCCGGCATACAATTCGTCACATTAATTTTGCCATCTGTGATCGCACCTGCGACGAGAAGCGTTCCCACTTCTATTCTGTCCGGAATAAGAGAATAATCTACAGGATGAAGCTCTTTCACACCCTGCACAGTAATACTCTCTGTGCCGTGTCCCTCGACATGAGCTCCCATTTTATTAAGGAAGTCTCCGAGACTGCTGATTTCCGGCTCACATGCAGCATTTTGTATGACAGTGGTGCCTTCAGCAAGTACTGCTGCCATCAGCACATTTGCAGTTGCACCGACTGTTTTGTTTTCAAAATATATTTGCGCACCTTGCAAGCCCTTCGTTTTGGCATAGATATAGCCGTGTTTTATCTGTATGGTCACATTCAGTTTATGAAGTGCTTCCAGGTGATAATCAATAGGTCGTGCTCCGAGTGCACACCCGCCAGGGAAGGACACTTTTGCTTCTCCGCACCGAGCGAGTAACGGACCAAGCGCATAAATCGAAGCGCGCATTGTTTTCACAAGCTCATAAGGTGCTTCGTGATTTTTTTCTTTTTTAGTTATGATCCTCAACTCATGGTCAGTGAATTCTGCTTCAGTACTGATCGTTCTGAGCAGCTTGATCATCGTTCGAATGTCTGAGAGATTGGGAATATTTTTTATATGATACTCTCCATCAGCGAGGATGGTTGCAGCCAGAATTGGCAATCCGGCATTTTTCGAACCGTTCGCAGCAATTGTTCCTGAGAGTTTGCGTCCGCCACGTACTAAAATTTCATCCATTTAAAGCCAACTTCTATGTATTATTTTTGAGAATTAAAACTCGGTCGAAATCATTGTAGTCCTGTTTGATGTCAATGATTTTATCATTATATTGCTCTGCCAGTTTAGATACTCCGTCTTTTTGATATGCGCCAATTTCAAAAAATATTCGACCATCACCGTTAAGATATTTATCTGCATCCTTTAAGATTTTATGATAGAACTCCAATCCGTTTTCTTGTGCAAAAAGAGCTTCCCTCGGTTCATGTTTGCTGACTTCAACAGGCAATTCTTTGAACTCTTTTTCGCTGATATACGGAGGGTTGGAAATGATGCAATCAAAAGTACCTGAGATGTTATCAAATACATTGGATTGCACTAATGAAATATCCTGAATTTTCAGGTTATCAACATTTTTCTTTGCGAGTTGTAATGCCTTTTCAGAAATATCAGTGGCAATAAAATGAATATCCTTTTCAGGCTCTTTGATTGAATTGCTGATCGAGATTGGAATATTTCCCGCACCTGTACCGATATCAAGAAGTGTCCAAGTTTTCTGATTAGATTTCTTGATATATGAGATCACTGCATCGACAAGAATTTCTGTTTCAGGGCGTGGAATGAGCACCCCTTCCTCGACAAAGAAGGGAATTCCGTAGAATTCTGTTGTGCCAATGAGATATTGAATAGGATAATGTAATGCCCTTTGTTTGATGAGTTTTTTTATGTGTGATAGATCTTTCTCTGCAAGAGGTCTGTCATATTTCATATACAGATCGAGGCGGGAGCATCCCAGTACATGAGCGATAAGAAGCTCTGCATTGAGATGTGGGGAAGGGATGTCTTTTTCTGAAAAGTAATCCGATGTCCAGAAGAGCACGTCCTTGACTGTCCAAATTTTTTTGTCCTGCGATACCATAATATGAGTAAAGAATCATGGCGCGAATTGTTGTCAAATTTATTGCCCATACTCTCGTATCCATCAGCCAGCTGGCGGATGGGATGCGCTTATGTAGGATTACAAAACTATGGAGCTTCCTAATAAGAGTAAGGGGTTAATCTTGTTAAAATGTGTAATAATTAATTTTTTAACTCGTTAACTCGTTCCTAAGTTGAACTTGGGGGCGAGATATAGTTATAAAATTATTTCATAAGCAAACATTTCTTCACTGCTACAGATTTGCCATTCACGACTAGTCTGTAGAAGTATAAGCCTGTTCTAACTGAATTTCCGAATTTATCTTTACCATTCCAAGATACTGTATGTTTTCCGATTAGTGCAGATTCATTAAGCAACGTTTTTACTTTTTGTCCTTGTAGATTGTAAATCGATATTTCAACGTTGCTTTCTTTTGGAATTGAGAATGAAACTGTCGTTTTTAGATTAAAGGGATTAGGGTAGTTAGTCATGAAAAAGGATTCAGTTGTAGATTGTGAGTTATTATCGATAGATACAATATTTCCTTCGGGATTAGCTTTAGACAATGAAGCAATATGATTATTGTAAGGAAGACTATGTAAACCTGTAAAAACTATATAATTATCATCCAGTATTTTTATATATTTATCGTGACCCGCTGGTTTGCTATCACTATCCCAAATTAAGTTATAATTCTCATCAATACAATACATTTCATTTGCATCGACAATGTACTTATTATTCATTGCATATAAAACAGAATTCTGGTAAACTCCATTTATTGGATTTTCATATTCAAGCCATATAGTATCACCGTCTGGATTTAACAGAGTTAAAATTCCATAATAAGGATTAAAGGAATAACCGGAAATAAGTATATTCCCGTTATCTGGATTCTCTGTGATGCAAGTTGCATGATCGTGAGGTGAAATATCAATTATTTTTGTCCAAAGACTATCACCCCAAGAATTTGTTTTAATTACAATAATATCGCTAGGTGATTGCATATCATTTTTGAACCAACCAGTCATTAAATAGCAATTATCAATAGTACTTTTAACTGAAAGAATTTGAGAGTCAATTGAAGGATTATATTCGTAACTATTAGAAAATAGAATTCCTCCATCAGATGATATCTTCTTTAACATTGGATATTGATAAGCTGAGACACCCCCTAAAATAATATTTTGATCATTTGTTATATCCACAGAAAATGGAACAAAAATTGGATCATCAAAAGAAATATGCCATAAATATTCAGCATTCGCAGACAGTTTAATTAGATCTTTTCCAACTGTTACTATAAAACAACTGTCTTCTAAAATAGCCAAACATATAGAACCTTCATTTTCATAATAATTGCCAAAATCACCGGTTGCCCACAATAAGTTACCATCAGAATCAGTTTTAATAAGATACGGGTGAGTGGTATAATATCCTCCTGGCTCAGGGGTCCACATATCGAAAGCCCCATTAAAGGCAAATCCACTATCAGGACAAATAACTAAATTACTAGTTGTATAATATGCTGAGTTCGGACCAAATGGCTCATAAGTCTGAACCCAAGTCTCTTGAGCAAACATTAAAATGGGTATTAGTAGAAATACTATTAAAATCAACTTAGATTTCATATGTCCTCCAAATTGCTGCTAAAGTATATCCCTGAACAAGTTCGCGGGTATTCATTATCTGTTTTATTTTATATATAATTATTCTATCTGGTATTTTGTAAATGCTTTCCTTATTTCTTTCTCTGATTTTCATGATTATCCTGTATGCTTTTCTTTGTGTTTGAGAGTTTATTTTCTGTCAAGAAGTTTGCGCTGGAAATCATTAATCCTCACTCTTTAATTCCCTCTACTGCGAGGAGAGTGTTAGGGAGAGGTAAAAAAAGACGCACACCGAAATCGATGTGCGTCGTACATATATCGTAATAGTATGGAGACTATTTCATTAATACCATTTTCTTTGTAATTTGCTTTTCACTGGTCT
>Ga0207996_1002139_pt1 | contig 12451 bp, 10 predicted proteins | sample AntAceMetag02UKG_FD_184773 | JGI IMG/M metagenome (GOLD analysis project Ga0207996, IMG submission 184773) | Saline lake microbial communities from Ace Lake, Antarctica - Antarctic Ace Lake Metagenome 02UKG (SPAdes) (version 2) | ecosystem: Environmental > Aquatic > Non-marine Saline and... | reverse complement strand
CGATCATGGCTCTTTGAATTGGCCGGTACAATTGGTGAAAAGACGGTGCATCTGCTTTTTTTCGACGATCGATTGTGTAGGGCATTTTGTAACCTCCTGAAATCATTAAAGATTACAAAATTTTCGAGTTCACCGATGGTCCTCAGGTGTATGATTCCCAACCTGAACCGCACGATGGCAGTAGCGGCAAAGCAAATCAACGGACTCATCATCCAAACCTCTTTTAATTGTCTGATACGGCTCGGCATCATACAACGACAACAAGTCGCCACTATGCAGATTGCCCAGCACATGTTTCAAGCTATAGTCTTCACAGCAAAGCACAATATCGCCATTCGGTAGGAGGATATTGTGGGTGAGTTCGTTTGACTGTGAATTGAATCCACAACGGATTCTGCCACCGATACGTTTGGGTTTAGGCATCTTTCCTTCTCGAGCAAGGTTTCCCGCTCGGTCAACTACACCTGCCGTATGGATTTCAAAGCTTCCAAACATGCTAACGAAATCAGGATGAGGGCGGCCAAGATGGTTATGGAATTCAAGCTGGGAAAAACCATGCTCTTTGACTGCACGGAGGGTACTCATCATTGTTCCGTCCATAGGAATTCGTGTCGTGGGCGCTTCGTCCGCTACATGTATGCTGAAAAGCTCAAAAGGTATTCCAGTCAATTTCATGACGTCAGTCGGGTCCATGCCGACAAGTGTTGTAAGGGCGCGGATTCTATGGCCCCTTGCATGAGTCGCCAGAACCATATCTGTACAATCAGGCGCCAACCAGGGCTCGGAAAATCCAGCGAAGTTGATGACGAAATCTTTTGGAATACGTCCGAGGAACTTTTTGAACGGATCAAGCCTGAGTAACATGTCCCCGGGTTGCGGATCAAGTCTTGAATAGACTTGGGATAGCCTCTTTTTGTAGGCGCGAATGAATGTATCCTGAGGGCAGAACTCGCAACGGTTCCTGCACCCGATACCAGTGGTAACAGCTACGAACGGAGTCCCGGCATTTATAGCATACGTGTGCGCCTGGTACCTTCTGATCCCATGCCAATAGATGAAACGTGCCAACCCTAAGCCCGTCGAGCCGAATCGGGAGATTGTCCTAAGAATTCTTCTGGTTTGTGTGAATTTATAAAGCATACCCGTCAAAAAACAGTGTGGCATACGGAAAAGCTGCCCGATAGTACCTTCCTGGAAAACATCACCCGTTCATAATCCATGGAAATAGCCAACGTATTTTTTTTGAAAATGTGAAACCATGTAGATTACCATAGAGCCATCCGATTTTTTAATCCGATTTTTTGGGCCCGTGAGAAGGTCCTTCACCCATCAGTTCACATTTTTTTCAGAAATTGCATACTATCTAATTTGATACAGCATGTCAAAGCTTGGATCCCCTAAGAAATACAAGAATTCAGAATTTGGACCAATCCCTTTGGCAAACTCAAACAGATTTGAGAAGAAATTTCAGTATTTTTTCTTAAATTTATGGTATCTAAGGCTATACTCGTTTAAATTTACCTGGGCTCATTGAATATGCTATCATATAATACCGAAATTTGACACTCGATACCAACAGAGGACTTCTCAAAATACATATTCGTCTGCCTTGAGTCAGCTTATGCCAAGAACACACACAAACTCTCCGCCTCTCCCCACATTGCGAGCCGTCTGAAGATCGCAGGTTGCGCCCCGGTCTCATAGGTGCAACAGGCCTTTGATCCAAAGGAGTTCCACTGTGACAGAAGAAAGACGTTTTGTTTGACATCCACCGCGGATTTTCTATTAGTGGGAATTTTCGAAGCAGATGTAAAAGGGATACGTGAGGCATTAAGAAGTGAGGCCATACTTGGGGGAACTATAATGGAATCAAATGTCCAAATAGAGTTGCATTGGAAAAGGATAATCTTTGGTTCCTGCTTGATTATCCTTGCCACATTTGTCTCGTACTCCGCTGCAATACGGGGAGGGTTTATTTGGAATGATGACACTTTCCTTACAGAAAACCCAGCCATAAAAGCAGGTAATGGCTTGTATGATATTTGGCTAACGACACGATTGCCTGACTATTTTCCTCTAACCTCCACATCTCTGTGGTTGGAATGGCGGCTGTGGGGAAAAAACGCCACCGGGTATCACATTGTAAACGTGTTATTGCATGCCCTAAGCGCTGTTCTAATATGGCTAATACTGAAAAGGCTGAAAATTCCTGGGGCATGGGTAGCAGGGCTGGTATTTGCAATCCATCCTGTTAATGTAGAATCAGTGGCGTGGATTACCGAACGTAAGAACGTTCTGCCCATGGTATTCTATTTGTTGAGCGTTTTGTGGTATTTGAAATTCGACTGCGATGGAAAAAGGTCGTTCTATGGACTGGCGCTGGGGGCATTTCTATTGGCCATGCTTAGCAAGACCTCTGTGGCGATGCAGCCCATTGTATTGCTTGGCTGCGTATGGTGGAAACGAGGAAAGGTAGGGCGCAAAGATATTTTTAACACGATTCCCTTTTTCTTTTTGTCTGTCATTCTAAGCCTCGTAACAATATGGTTCCAATACCATCGAGCCATTGGGCCTGAAATAGTTCGGGAAGATAGCTTTCTCTCGCGGTTAGCCATAGCGGGTATGGCTGTATGGTTCTATCTTTTCAAGGCTTTTATTCCATTCAAATTGACCTTTATTTATCCGATGTGGAAAATTGATGCAAGCTCATTTGTCAACTATCTTCCGGGATTCCTGCTGCTAATTATATTTATTCTCTTCTGGCATTACCGAAACAGTTGGGGCCGGCCATTTCTGTTTGGACTCGGTTATTATGTTCTAACGCTTTTCCCTGTGCTGGGCTTTTTTAATATATATTTCATGAAATATTCACTTGTAGCTGATCATTGGCAGTATGCTTCTATTGCAGGGGTCATAGCTTTGGTGGTTGGTTTGATCACCTATGGATATAATCGCGTACAAAAAATATTTCGCCAGCTGTTTGCCATTGCCGGGGCAGTTCTAATCGGCCTATTCTCTCTGCTAACCTGGAGGCAGGGGCATATCTATACAGACCTGGAAACATTATGGCAGGACACTATTAAAAAAAATCCCACTGCCTGGTTGGCACATTATAACCTCGCAAACCTCATGCTACGGCAGGATCGCGGCGAAGACGCAATCCATCATTATTCTGAAACAATCAAGATCAAAGCTGACTATGCGGAAGCGTACAATAACCTTGGAACAGCATTATTGGGCAAGGGGGAGATAGAAGGTGCCATCAAGTGCTTTTCCAAGGCACTGAATATTAAGCCTGACCATGCGAAGGCATGCAATAACTTCGGGATTGCACTGGCACGTAAAGGAGACAGGCAAGGTGCTATAAAACAGTTTTCCAAGGCTCTGCAAATTCAGCCCGACTATGCCAAAGCGCGGCAAAACCTTGACTATATGCTGCGGCTGAAGAGCAAGCCTGAGAAGTAAACAAGTAGCGTGGGAAGATAGAAAATAATTTGAACGCAGCTTATTCCTACAACGATATCTATTCTTAACCTTGACAAACTCGTAAAAAATCTCCAAGACCGTCACTCCCGCGAAAGCGGGAGTCCAGAAGTGACTGATTCCCCTGGATTCCCGCTTTCGCGGGAATGACAAAAACCAGAGATTTATGACTTTTTACGAATTCATCAACCTTGATATAACTATCTTTCCAGTTGATATATTCGTGCATATCCAGTGATTTCCTTCTGTGGAAAAGTATGACGAGTCAGTTCAGGTCTGGTTCCATCGTCAGGTCTTGTCCTATGCGAAGGGATTAAGAACAATTTGTATCCCGGCAAAGGGCCCTTTATTTTACTGAAAACATCAAAGATCCATTCCGGTTGTTTTTCGAACCGGGAGAACGCTTCATTTCCTATAAATTGTCTAAGCTCCTGTTCATCCACCGAGCCTCTTTTTATTGGCGGTCTAATCAAATACTGATCGCCCAAATAGAATATCGGGATCTCACGCACCCACTTAGGTAAAGCTGCAATCGTCTTGTTGCGATCCGTATTTGGTGGGATTTCATTTTGCACGATTTCTATAATTTTGTCCCATACATTCTTGCGCGGCTGAAATATTTCAGAATAAACCGGAGGCCACCACGATATAGGGACGCTACGATGTTTTGGTTTTATCCAGAATGACAAGGTCAGAAAATTGAATAAAATAATGAAGCCGCATAGCAAAATAAATGGGGTTTTGTTTTTCAACATTGAGTTCAGCATTATGAAGAGAGGGATCATAGCGAAGGTAATAAGGTGTGGCATGTATCTCAATAGGGCATATTTGGCAGGTGATTCATAGCCAAAACAACCTGCCGTTACGACTACCTGAACCAACAAGCTGATAAGTATAAACGCAGAGACAGGGTCTTTAATGGGAGTCAGATTGGATCTGCGACCCTTAAGAAGGAATGCCGAGATCAATATCCCCCACATTATTATTGGGAAACAGTTGACAGTATCGAGATCAAGTACTCCCGCATACAGGCCTGACAAGAAAAGGCCAAACCACTCTTTAGTATGGGTTATAATAATCAAGCGAGGATCACCTCCGCCAAGAGTAGGCCCAAGCAATCCAAACCAGATAAGCCAGGAGAAAAATCCTATCGCTGAAGATGCCAGATACCAAAGAAATGCCTTTTTCCTATATATGGTGCAAAGTATAAGGAGAGAAATACTACAGCAAAAAGCAGCAAAAGGGTGTGTATGAAAGAATACAATAAAATATAAGGAGGTAATCAGGAACCGTAATTTCGATTTTCGAAATGCACTTGCAATATGCCAGACGAGAAACCCATAAAGCAAAATTAATACTGAATAGTACCGAGCGTTTCTTTGGAAGAAAAGAACCTGTGGAGAAATCAAGATCATCAAGGTAAGAATAATCGGAAATTTTACACGTCTCCTTCTTAGGATATGATAGATTGGAAAAAAGGAAATGACTCCGATAATAGCGAAGATAAAACGCAAACCACGGGTGTTGTTCCCGAAACTTTTTAACGAAATAGCGGCAAGGTAGTGTTGAACCCAAGGTATGTATTTTTCTACCAATAAATTTCTGCTTACCTGTGATTCGCCTGAACATATTGGCACATTTCTTCCGTCATATGCGATGGGATAGCCGAATTGTAAGACATTTCTGGCAAACAGACCGGTATCTGCCTCGTCCCCCCAGAGAAGAGGCCTGTCAAGCTTATAAAGATACGCAAAAGAAATGATAATCAATGCCGCCAATATAAGCGACAATCTTCCATAATTCCGGTAAGAAGCAATGGTGCCTTTCATACTTTAACCCTTTCCTGGATGTTGAAGCCTGACCATTGACATTGACCATTGACGCCCAAACCGTTTTACCGTATTCTCCCCCTATAAAGAAGGTGGCGCCCCAAAAACACGCACGGATCGAGGTACTTTTATGAGCAAAACTTCATTGACGATTCTCTGGCCCAATAGTGCATCTCCGGAGATTGATGAAATTCGTTTCGCTTACGATTTCTGCCGCAGGGTAAGCGAAACTCTCTGCCGGGAGGGAACAGCTGCACCTTCCTTTATAGAGTACTCAGATGATCCAACTGTTGGGGAGATGCGGCCCTTCATTGAAGGAGACAATTTTCTTGTGGTAACCGAACCCGAGATCGTCATATCTGCTTTTACTATAAAGGCCTTAAAAGAGTGTTTAGAGAAGGGGTATTTTGCTGCCGGCCCGGTCTATAATAGAACGGACTTCCCTCAGCAGACAGCCTCACTTCCAATGCCGTACCTAAATATCGAGACCTATGTGGAATTGGCAGAGGTTTTGGGAGAGAGAGAAAATGGAAAATTCCATGAGGTTGAAATTCTGGATCCTGCATGCATCCTGTACCCTGCTCACATCCTGGAAGAGCTTAATGCCGATTGCCCTATCTTTCAGATTCAGCAGGCCATTCAAAACATCCATGGGAATTGGGCAGCCGTCGCCCCTGGAGCCCTGGTTCATTTTTCTTTTAAAAAGAGTTTTGAGGCTGAACGGGATGACCTGGTTCGTCTAGTTCCCAAGGACGTGAAAAGAATTCTGGATGTAGGTTGCGCCATGGGCGGCTATGGGAAAAAACTGCGGCAGGTCCGTCCCGATGTTTTTCTAACAGGCGTGGAACTAAACCCCACCATGGCTGCCTCGGCCAGCAAACACTATGACGAAATCATCATATCTTCTATAGAAGAGGCAGACCTTAGCCCCGGCGGATATGACCTTATCAACTGCGGAGATATCATAGAACATCTCGAGGACCCGTGGGGGATGCTGGCACGCTTTTATGGCCTGCTTCAAGCAGGCGGTTATCTAATCCTCAGTGTCCCTAATACAGGTCACTGGACCGTCACCAAAGATCTCCTAAAGGGTAGGTTCGAGTACATACCGTTGGGGATCCAATGCATTGCCCATCTACGATGGTTCACTGAATCTTCGATCCGCAATGCATTGGAGGCCACAGGATTTCGGATCGATATTTTTGAAAGGGAGCAAATCACCCCTACACCCAACGGTGAGGCCTTTATCGATCGTATTTCTTCTTCAGGCATTGGCGATAAAACCTCCCTGATGACAAATGAATTCATCATAAGGGCGATCAAGTCATAATAATTAGGCCAAACTGGAAAATTGGAAACTACTTTGAAGCGAGGGGAAGTGAATTTATATTATATGACAAGTAATACAGCCACAAAGGATACATCAGAGAAGGTTAATCGATTAATCACACTATTTTCAAAAATATTTATAGCTCTTATAATCTTTAGTTCATTCACATCCAATATTATTTTGTTTTATAACAGCGCTAAGACCCTTCACAGGCTGTGGCCTTGCTCTGCCAGCAATATTGTCTCAAGATTTGACAAAAGAATTGAGTGTATCAAGAAACATCTTCCAGGAACCGGTCTCGTAGGATATGTAAGCAATAGGGCCCCAATGGAGTTTGCTCTTACGGCGTATATCTTATCACCACTTTTCCTAGGGGTCAAAAAATATGACCGCCCTCCCCATTTTGTGGAAGACAGGAGCAAGGATTATGATTTTATAATCGAAAACTCTATCAATCATAAAGATATCATTTTCAAAAACCGTGCGCAATATGTCAAACTCGTGGACTGCGCCAATGGTGTTAGATTATATCAAAACAGAAAGATGAAGAAATGATCTTTGGTTTGTTGGCCCCCACCCTTATTGCTATCATATGTGCGCTTTTGCTATTATCATTGTTGGCCCCCGCCCAAGCGAAGGACAGCTTCCCTATTATGCTCAGGGTGTTTATCTCTATGGGAATGGGGTTGGGCATATCCTCATGCCTCCTATTCCTCTGTCTTGTTTTTTCTCCATTGTCGAAAAACACGCTCGTGATATCAGAGCTTTCCCTGATAGCCACCCTTATCATCTGTCTTTACCTTAAATTGAGAGCCTGCCCCGGAAAAATGATCGATTTGAGGGCCGCTCGGCTTCCAACTAAACGCAGGGCCGATCTCTTTATCTCAGTAAGCTTTTTCATCACGCTTACCCTTTCGTTAATGGCATTTATCCTCCTTGTGGGAACTAATCCCCACGGTGAGTGGGATGCGATTGCGATCTGGAATCTTAAGGCACGTTTCATATTCAGGAGCGGAATTAACTGGGAGATGGTTTTTTCAAACCATATTGCCCATCCTGACTACCCACTTCTGATCCCACTCTCAATTGTAAGGCTCTGGACATATGTCGGAAAAGAAACCGCCATAGTTCCTCCTCTCATAAGCGGACTTTTTGTATTTGGGACGGTGGGTCTCCTGGTGACGGGCATAACTATCGCTAAGGGAAGACGCCAGGAGTATTTAGGGGGAATGGTTTTGTTGGCCATACCATTTTTTTTCAAACTTGGAACATTTCTCTATGCTGATGTCCCGTATGCCTTTTACCTCTTGGCAACCATAATACTCCTCCATATCTATGGCCGCCCAGCCGGGAAAGAGTCTTCTTTTCTCATTATGGCGGGGATAACAGCCTCTCTTGCCGCATGGACAAAGAATGAGGAACTGCTGTTTATGGTAGCCATAATAGTCGTTTTCTTGATCACCCGTGTTTTGTGGAGGAAACCTGTGGCGAAAGAAATCACCCTATTTATGCTTGGTTCTCTCCCAGTTACGTCGGTTATTATATATTTTAAGATGGCGTTTGCCGTTGAAAATGATCTGATTTCGGGGGTGAATCCTGGGCATATCTTGGCAAGATTAACAGATCTGTCACGATATATGACAATCTTGGATTTTTTTGTAAAAAGAATTATCGATTTTGGAGATTGGAATATACTTCCACTTGTCCTGTTTGTTTATTTAATATTCATGGTATTTTTCATGCCGCGCGACAATTATACTGAGGCTGTCTTTCCAGCCCTTACCGTGATTGTTATGGCGGCAGGGTATTTTTTCGTATATGTTGCATTTTCGCCATATGACCTCTTGTGGCATCTGAACACTTCTTTAGAAAGACTCATTATTCAACTAACACCGATTATCCTATTCACGTATTTTCTGATTATCCCCAACACCAGCAAATTTCTCGCGGCTAAGAAATAGCCCGGGTACCTTTCTAATACCCGGAATATAACAGATAAATGCCGGACCGAAACCGGTCCTCCCTGCGCCATAGCAGCCTATACGGGTTGTTGCCCCGCAGGTTACTCCAAATTATTTTTCCTTCAACACATGTTCCCACTTGCCCGATTTCAAGACCCACCGATCTTTTTTATAGCTCAAATCCAATTCCTTTGGAACCGAAGTCACTCTACACCTCATAGTCAAATCAACGAACCCGTTGTCTTTTTCTATTTTAGTATCTTGCGTCTTAATTGATATATACGCGATTTGACCGGCATTAAACACCTTTTTTTGGTACTCCGTAAACGGGAGTGAGCCTCTTACGGCCTCCATGCTATATGTTGACTTATAATCCCTATCTATCAATCTCTTGTTCCAGTACTCTTCAGCCAACTTCCCAAGTGACGCCTTGAGATCGGCCTCTTTCGGCCGATCTTCACAAGCCAATAGGAACATCATGGATATTACAACAATCACCAGCCCAACCGAAAATCTTATGTATGACCTCATCTTAAAAGAAACCTCTCAATCGCCGCCATTAGCTAACCACATTATTGAAAACAGGACGGCCTTGACTCTGTCCGCCCGACCAAAGACACAGAATGACACGTTCCACTATTTCTTACCCGGTTCTTCCACACCTCCGGTCGTATTTAAGAACACGCGTATGCCTCCGCTATCGTCGCTGCCCCGGGCGTAATTCATGGCAAGGTCTTTATATCCGTCTCCGTTAATATCTTTACAATAAATACTAAACACCCGCACCAGCCCGCTCTCGGGCAGGCCCTCTACACGCATCCTCTCCCAGCCTTTCTCTCCGTACCTGAATATCTTCAGGCCCCCTTCAGGTGTTGCCGCAACGACTTCAACACCTCCATTCTTATCAAGATCACCGGCACAGATCGCGCCAAAAAACTCGTTCTGCGGCAGCCCTTCGGAGATATCCTCAAACCCATCCGGACGGCTCAAAAAGGCCTTCAGCCCTCTGTAGCCCTTTTGTCCAAACCCCGTAATATAGGCTATCAGGTCATCCCTTCCATCCATATTTATATCCCCAAGGGCTATGGAATTGTATGTTTTGTTCTTTACAAGCCCCTCATTAAACGGGGTGAACCCCCCTTTTCCATCGTTAATCCATATTTTATTATCCATGGTGTGAACAAACGCGGCAACACCTACATCCGCATACCCGTCACCGTTGACGTCTCCGGTCACAACCTGGTCCGAATAAAATCCCATCTGCATTTTCTTATCCAAAGCAGGCCTGCCTTTCCATTGGCTGTCTTGAAAGTCAAACACCCATAGACCGCTTGGCGGGTCATAAACAATTGATAAATCTTTTGAAAAATCGGCCTCTGCGACAGCCACAAACTCGTCTATGCCGTCATTATCAAAATCGGCTGACACCAGCGCACGGGATTTGAACTCTTTGGATAAGGGAAGCCCCTTTGAAAAATCCACATATCCATTTTTTCCGGTACCTTTGAGTACTTTGACATCTTTTGCATGCATACCGAGCGCCATATCCGCTATATTATCCCCATCAAAGTCCCCGACGGCCACGGAACCATAATCATACTCGATGTCTGAGGGAACATCGAGGGTCCCTTTCCTCCATTCACCCTCTTCGCTGCCGTACCACAAAACCGGTCCGGAATACTTGTCCGAGGCCTTCCTGGGAGGAGGTGCCAATATGTCCTGATACCCGTCGCCGTTTATATCGCTTAAAGCAAAGCCGTGCCGCCATTGGCCTGACGTTGGAAGACCTTTTGACGCATCAACAAAAGACAAATCCGCCTTTTTTGCCTTCTCCGCCTTTTCATCCCGCTTATTACCTGCGTCGCAGCCGATGGAGGTTATAATAAGAATAATCAACAATGATCTGAACATGGTAACCGGCTTTATCATCTATCTCTCCCTGGAAACTCAATCTTATTGGAGGCTCAAAAACAGTAAAAAAGCGGGCAAAATTCATTGCCCGCTTTTTTGATTGATTTAAATTTGAGTCTAAATCTTGATTAAGTTTAAATTTTGACTAATAGGCAGCTGATGTGGTTGACGCGGCCCTGTGAACGGGGAAAAGAACATTCCAGTTTGAACCGACAGTACCGGTAGCAACCTTTTGGTAGTTATACATGATCCACTGATCGCCTGGAGTAAGCGTGGATGCGTTCTTATCAGGCACCTTGAACTTGATCCATCCGGCGGCAGGATATGACGCCAAATGAGCTGAAGGAAGTATATTTGCCGCATTCAGGATGTCCATCTCATGTGTAAGCGTAACATTCCCTGACTTGGCAACTTCGTCTGTATCGTAAAAGTCAATATGACTGGTAGCATCTCCAGTTGTATCTCTCCAGCTAAAAAGGTAATTTTTAGTGGTTGAGGCTGAATCATAGATGTAATAGCGAGGGTACATGGCAAAGGATAGGGTAGTGACTGCGGAAGGATCAATGCTTGCAATTCTCATTTGCGCTGCCGCCAGTGCATCTGCATTAAAGAGCTCAACGTAGCTGGCATCCACCATTCCGTCAGTCAATACCTGCGGAGTTCTTTCATATTCCTCCGCAACAGCCAAGGCAGCCGATGCGATACCATTCGCTAAATCGATTTGATAAATATAAGCAACCAGGTCATTAGCATCTACGGTGTCTGTGTTAACCAAGGTGACGTAACCGGCATAGTGGTCGTTTACGCCATCACCACTCATGTCAACTTTCAAGTAGTCTATATCAGTAACCGACGCGCCCTCGCACCAGGTGCGCACATTCCACGCCTCCACGGCATTACCGGTAAGGCTCACAGTGTCGTCATGACGCGAGACTGAATCTTGATCCCACACATTCATGTCCAGAGTTGTAGCGGCTCCGTTCACTTCCTGAACTATTAAGAGCGTTGACTCACCCGCATCAATAGTACACAGGAAGAAGGGCAGTAAAATGTCCTGGCCCGGGACGGCGTCCGGCATACTCACCAACGCCTGGGATGGAACTGCCGCAAAAATCAGCATAGCCAGTACTGAAAGCGCCAAAAATAATTTCTTCATAACTCATTTCCTCCTAAAATTTGAATTCTTAATATTTTGTTAACAGCCAAAAAGCAATCCCAACAACCTGATTTTTCCCGACCTATCACCCCCCTTAAAATAGAAAATTAATTATATTCCTTTGTATTATTTTGCTGTCTCACAGTTTACCTGATCACTCCTCTTATGTTTAAGACTACATGGTAATATTCGCGTTTGTCAAGCCTTTTTCCTCTTTTTTTTCATATTTTTCATTATTTCCAGAGTAAGAGGCCCCGGCTGTGATATGCCACAAGATCCAGATTTCTCAGCTTTTGAAGATAAATAGCATATCGTTATGTACATGTCAAGGCTTTTTTAAATTATTTGGGGTTCTATCTCGATGTTCCTCAGTATGTTTTCCTTCGGATATCCGACGAAAAAATAAAAAGGCCCAAAAACGTCTCCTTCCCTTTCCACATACATCTTCATTAAACCTGTTAATACGCTTCTTGATAGACTCATCTGATAGCGCCCGGTGGGACCGGTTTCTGTCATAATCTCCGGCCCGGTAGCACTATCCCCCGAGTTGAGTGTTATTTTCAGGCCGGGGATCCCTTCATCTTCATCTATAACACCGTTTTTGTTACGGTCCTCATAGACAGTCCCCATCACAAAATACCTGAGATCAAGGGGCCTTGCAAAATCTGCAACGACCGTATAATAAAGGGACCCGTCTTCGTCTCCGCCGGGGTCCGGGTCCAGGTAAATAGTCTCAACCCCTATACCCACCTCGGTCATAAAGGGATCAAAAATATTCCTC
>Ga0207996_1002138_pt1 | contig 12457 bp, 9 predicted proteins | sample AntAceMetag02UKG_FD_184773 | JGI IMG/M metagenome (GOLD analysis project Ga0207996, IMG submission 184773) | Saline lake microbial communities from Ace Lake, Antarctica - Antarctic Ace Lake Metagenome 02UKG (SPAdes) (version 2) | ecosystem: Environmental > Aquatic > Non-marine Saline and Alkaline... | reverse complement strand
AAAAAATGAATTAACTTTCTCTTCTAATCAAATAATAAAAATAAAAAATGGACTCAATTGGATTTTCAATAAAAATAGAGCTGATATTGAAACTCTTACCAATATTAAGTTCAAAGATAAAATAAAAGAGTATAGAGAAGTGCAAAGCAGCTTTGGTCCATCAAATATTTATATTAAAGTTGCATATTTATCAATGGGATTAACAGAGGAAATATCAGATGAGTGTAAACAGGAAATAAAAACAATTAACGACGAGTATAATAATAACACTTTCGCAAGTTTTAATTTTGAGGTTTTAGGAGCCCAAGAATTAGTTGATTTAATTAATTCGCAAGAAAGAAGTAATAAAAAAATTGATGCTGAACTTAAAATAACTTATGATGCCAACACTCCATCATTAATAAAATATCATACTCAGGGCTTAAAAGGTATTATTTGCACGGTATCAGCTAATGATATTGCAACAATTGTGAATAAAGACCAACAAGGATTTGTATTTGATTTAAATATTCGTAGATACCTTGGGAAACTTGGGCAAGTTAATAAAGATATATTACATGCTTGTTCAAATAATGATATCAGTTATTTATTTTGGTTTTTAAATAACGGTATTACTATAGTATGCGATAAAGTTGACCCAATTACTGATCCAGATAAACCGATGATTAAAATTGAGAATATGCAAATAGTAAATGGTTGCCAAACAGCAATGAGTTTAGCAACTGCCCAAAACGAAGGCTCCTTAAAAAAGGACACGAGGGTATTACTTCGAATATACGAAACTATGGACAACAATCTAGTAGACAAAATAGTCCTTACAACTAATAATCAAAATAAAATTTCTGGTAGAAACTTAAGAGCAAATGATTCTGAACAGACAGATCTTTCAAGGGCTTTCAAAATGTATGGATATTATTATGAACGTAAACCACGTGAGTTTATTAATGAAAATACTAATTGTTCAAAAATTGTACCCAATGAAGTTTGTGCTGCAGCATACCTATCGATAGTTTTAAAAAGACCTTCAGATGCAAGAACCAGGAAATATAAAATTTGGAGTGAGTATTATGATCGTGTATTTTCTGGAAAAATAGTAGAACCATATTTAATTTCCTATATTATATTCAGAAAAATTGCTGAATATCTAAGAAAATACATAGAGTCTAATGATGACACTAGGAGGTTTCTTTCAAGAAATGCATCTTATCATATATCAAGAATGACAACTTTTTTTTGGAGAAAAAATAATAACTGGTCAAATCTTTCATCACTAAAAAAAACAATTAATAAGCTTGAATCTAAACCCGATGTATTGGACAAGTATACTGAAATTTCTTTAAATAAATTGATTGGAATAATTAAAAATAATAATAAATATTTTGCTGATATAAATAGTGCATTAAAATCATCAGAATTAGATGAAGATATTAATAAGATTTTATATAGGAAAAATTTATAAATATTTAACTATTTTTCTCATTTCTCTCGTTCCTAAGTTGTTCTTGGGAACGAAAACTGGCACATGGTTACAAAGTCAAACTTGGTAGCCAGAGAGTAATAAATGAAAAGCCATAAAAGCGTAGAAAAACAGAGACAAAAGTTCATAATGAGAAGACTCCATCAAACTTTAACATATGCGGGTTCATCTGCTGTTCTTTATGTTGGTTATCCCATAATTGGCTACTTTATTGTATCAATAATTCTCACAGTTACCGCAATTGTTTATACTCCTTATCTGATAAAAAAGCTTATTGAATTAAAAAAATGGAAATGGGTCATAGCTTTGGGAATTCTTGTTGTTGTCCCGACGATCTTGGTGTATGTGATTTCATATAGAAGCATCTTTAAAACGGTCTTTTCATTTATCCCATTACTTATGTTTTATATATTTTGCTGGATTTTAAGATTCAGTATTACTGATTGGATCGAGAAAATAGAATATTCGGAAATGAATTTTGATGAATAATGATTAACGATCTAAGATTCGAGAAAATTGTTTAATTTGTCTTGGTTATTGGTTGTCGGATATTGGATATTCTTATTATAATCCATCCCGAGTCGTTCCCTTTTGTGACCGACTCGTGTTTTTGTTATTTAAGCGGATTCTGGTGTTATCAGCTGTATCCTACGCGGTAATATCTTCACATAGATATTCTTTTTATCCTTGATATCCGGTATCTCACCATCCAAATAGAGGGGCAGGTCGCGCTGTGATTCGATAAGGATTTCCTTGCCCTTGTAGAGGTGGGCTGCAGAAAGTTCCGTATGCGTGCCTTTCACTGCTTTGGGAATGAACTTCAATATTTTTCTTCGTGAGAGTTTATCAATAATACAAAAATCGAATTCCTCATCATCGATCTTCGCATCCGGAGTAAGATAAAATCTACCGCCGCAGCAGATGCCGTTTCCCACAGTGACAAAAAGTGCATCCTGTGTAAAAGTCTCTCCATTTATAGTAACATTCACATAATAGCTCTCTTTGCGAATGAGGGCTTTCATCACTGCATACATGTAACCGGGGAATCCATTAAGCCATTTATTCTTTATATATGAGATCGCAACCTGTGCATCAAAGCCCACGCCGAGAGTGTTTATAAAATAATAATCTTCTACGACTCCGATATCGACTTGCTGCACATGATGTTGATTTATTACTTCTATAATGTCGCTCAATTTATGAGGAAGGTCGAGGTTCTTTGCAAAATCATTTCCGCCGCCAATGGGAATAATGCCGAGATTTACATTCTCAGGATAGCCGGACTTCATAATGCCGTTGACCACTTCATTGACCGTGCCGTCCCCACCTGCTGCGATGATGTTTTCTACTCCTTCAATAACTGCTTCGTGCGCAAAATCGATTGCCTGTCGGGAGCAATCCGTCAGTACCAACTCGTATGGCATGTTGAATTTTTTAAAATAGTGCTCGATCGCGCGGACACTCTTGAATGCTTTTCCTTTTCCTGCAAATGGATTAAGTATTATTTTATACATTATTATTCTCCGTTCAATACAACGTTTCGGAATTTGTAGAGATCAAACTAATAAATTATACTTTCTGAGAATCGTGTATCAGTTCAGGAATCTTATGGAAAAGAATCTGGGCTTTCTCAATGTCCTTTCCGCCAGCCATTGCCATATCGGGCTTTCCGCCGCCTTTTCCACCGATAAATGCCGCGGCTTTATTTACGATCTTGCCTGCATGAAAACGCTTTGTCAGGTCTTCCGTAACAATACACACGAGTGATATTTTATCATCAAATTTCGCGCCAAGCAAACCTATGCCTGAGCCGATTTTCTGCCTGAGCATATCCGCAGCTTCTTTAAGCTGATGTATGTCTTTCACATCGAGTAATCCTGACACCACCGAGGTGCCGTCGATTGTCTGTTTGCTGCTTATCAATTTGGCGATAATGTCTTTTAAGGATGCCCGTTCAAGCTCTTCGAGTTGTTTTCGTAATTCTTTATTATCATCGTGTAATTTATCTATTTTTTCAGGGATTTCAGAAAATTTTGTATTCAATTGATGCTGGAGCATATGCAGGATGTGTTCGTGCTGTTTGACGAATTCAATGGCATATAATCCGGTCACCGCTTCGATCCTGCGGACACCCGCTGCAATGGAGCTTTCAGAAATTATTTTGAAGAATCCGATGTCTCCGGTACGCTGGCAGTGAAGTCCTCCGCAGAGTTCCATTGAGTAATCACCAATTTCGATGACCCGCACTTTCTTCTCATATTTTTCCCCGAATAATGCCATTGCTCCTTTTTTTCTTGCGTCATCAAGGTTCTCAATTGAGGGATTGACAGCAATGTTCAGTATGATCTTTTCATTTACAAGGAGTTCAACTTTATCCAGCTCATCCTGTGTGACCTGCTGGAAATGGGTGAAGTCAAAACGTAATCTCTCTGGTGCAACATGTGAACCTTTTTGATGAAGATGAGTTCCCAATACCTGCCTGAGTGCAGCATGAAGAAGGTGGGATGCAGTATGATTCCGCGCAATATTTTTTCTTCTTTCAAGGTCTACAAGTGCTTTAACATTTTTGTTTTGTATTGCACCCGTGACAAGTTTGCCGAAATGAAAGATCACATCGTTTTGCTTTTGTACATCTTCGACTTCGATCTCGAATTCATCATTATAAATTTTTCCTGTATCTGCAACCTCACCGCCGGATTCCGCATAGAAAGGAGTTTTGTTCAACACAAGAACAGCATTGTTATCCTCATCGATATAATGGTGTTCGATCACGCAGTTTGCCGCATCATGTTCATAACCGACAAATTCACTTTTACACTCTGCAGGTATATCGAGTTTTGAGAAAGAGTCACTCTGCCGGTCGAATTTCGCATCATCACGCGCTCTGGATTTCTGAGTTTCCATCTCATTCTCAAAACCTTTTTTATCAACTTCCAGACCTTTTTCTTCAGCCATGAGTTCAGTAAGATCGAGAGGAAAGCCGTATGTGTCGTACAGCATGAAGGCATTCCTGCCGGAAATAACAGTACTCGTTCCGAGATTTTTCACCATGTCATTGAATTTATTGATGCCCATATCGAGTGTCTGATTGAAGCGCTCTTCCTCTGCATTAACCGCCATCTTAATGTGCATTTTCTTTTCGATGATCTCGGGGTATTGGTCTCCAAGAATTTCACATACTGTATCCACGAGTTCAGCAAGAAATGGTTTGTGTATATTTATGATCCTTCCGAAGCGAGTTGCTCTTCGCAGTATTCTTCTTATGACATAACCTCTTCCTACATTTGAAGGAAGCACGCCATCAGCAATGGCAAAAGTAAGCGCGCGTATGTGGTCTGATATAACTCGAAATGCGTGCTTGTCATCTTCAAATTTGACCTGAGCTATTTCCTCAATATGCTGAATTATCGGCATGAAGAGATCAGATTCATAGTTGGAAGTTTTCCCTTGCAGTATCGCAACCAGACGCTCAAAACCTGCACCGGTATCTACATGTTTTTTGGGAAGATCGATCAGTTCGCCGTTGTCCAGTCTGTTGAATTGGATGAACACAAGATTCCAAATTTCTACATATCGTCCGCAGGTGCCGTTCACTTCGCAGTTGTGTTTTGGATCATCCTTTTGAGAGCAATGTTCGATACCTCTGTCATAATGAATTTCCGAGCATGGTCCGCAGGGTCCTGTTTCCGCCATTTCCCAGAAATTGTCTTTGTCGCCAAATTTGATTACTCGATCAGGATCGATATCGGTTCCTTTATTCCAAAGCTCAAAGGATTCATCGTCTTCATAATGCACAGTTGCGTAGAGCTTATCTTTTGGGATATTCCAGATCGATGTAACCAGTTCCCACGCCCACTGGATAGCTTCTTTTTTATAATAATCACCGAAGGACCAGTTGCCGAGCATTTCAAAGAAGGTGTGATGGTAATCATCCTTACCCACTTCCTCAAGATCGTTATGTTTTCCCCCTGCGCGAAGGCATTTCTGGTTGTCCACTGCGCGTGTATAATCCCGGGATCCGGTTCCAAGAAAGATGTCCTTGAACTGGTTCATCCCTGCATTGGTAAAAAGAAGTGAGGGGTCGTTTATCGGTACAAGAGGAGCAGACGGAACGATCTCGTGTTCTTTTGCTGCAAAGAAGTCAATAAAACTTTTTCTGATCTGCGAACTGGTAAGCATGTGAGACGATTTCCTATTTTTTTGAAGTATAGAAAAAGCAGTTCAGCCACTGTCAAGAAAAACGAGGGCATGCTAGTGCAGTTCCCAAAAAATTTGACAAACAAACAGGTGCTCAAAAATGTAGCGAACTCATGGGCCAGTAACTCAGCGGTAGAGTATCGCCCTTTTAAGGCGAGAGTCGAAGGTTCGAATCCTTCCTGGCTCACCATTAATATCTGTAATTTTTAAGGCCCCATCGTTTAACGGTTAGGACTCAGGATTTTCATTCCTGCAATAGGGGTTCGATTCCCCTTGGGGTCACCATATTTCCTTTCTTGCAAGAGAATTCTCGTAAGTGCCTTATAATTGTGGAGGTTTGGGGTGTTTGATAATTTTTTAGGGCTTTGTATCAAAGGTCTCACTTTTTCGACTAATTTATCTATTTCCAGCATGTGCTCTTCAAGTCTGGAGATAGCATATTGTTTTACTTCAATATCTGAATCCCTTGAGGATCAATCTCAGTTAACTGCTCATTGAAAACTGAGAATGAACAAAAGAACACCATATAATAAATTTATGAAATACAATGTAATAAGGATGTAAAGAAATAGGTGGGAAGGGAAAGATTTGACAAAAAGGTGAAGAAATTAAATAAATGATTAAGCATTATGGTGAATACTGTTTATACAAATGAAATCGGGCGAAAATAGATGTGGAAGAAATAAAATGATTAGAAAAATAGCAGAAAAATAGTAAAAACTAACAAATAGGGAGTATACACGACACTTATTTGGAATCTAAAGGAATTATCCGTGAACTTGTTCGAGGATACAGACGTTATCTGCTGTTCTCTTAAATACTTATCTAATTCTTGTAACAGGAGAAGTGAATCTATTATCTCCCGTATCTTTTGTTCTTCGTGTTTAGTAATAATAACTCCTAATTGAGAAGTGTAAATGTCAAAACGAATCCTGAAAATATTTTTATCAATACCAGCAATATCCGTATACTTAATATCAAGTATGATAACGATAGCATTAAACTGGGAATTTGTTTGTACCACTTACCTACAAATAAAATATAATATGTGCCTAATGCTGACGAAACCAATAACTATACTAATAGCAATAATTGGTCTATCCGTTCTAAATTTATTGTACCTAACATTTTATCTCCTTTGTGTTTTTAAAAAAAACCAAAATACTAAATTACAACAACCTCTTAAAATTTATACGTCATCATCCTTTCCAGACCTTCCGCCTGAATATGAAACTAAAAGACTAATTAAATTTCTACTAAAAGAAAAAGACATCAATCGAGAAAAATTGAAACAAAAATTTAAATACAAAGACAATACAATAATTTTATACATACAACAACTACTCGATGAAAAATTTATTAAATTATGTGAAACATCAAGAACTGACATGCAATATTTATTTAATTTAATGTCTCACGACCCATTCTATTGTATTGATAAAAAGGGTAGGAAATATGCAAACAACCATAACCTTGATTAACACTTATGATTTATAAAGAACTAAAAGAATCAGCAGATAACACGCAGGTTCACGGGAACGTGACACCTGCCGACCATTAGGTGTAATATTTAATAGAAACAAGAGAGTCCCGATGTGGGTGTAAGAGAACTGCAATTAGCAATGCAAAATTGTTAAAACTAAAAAAATATGAAGATATTAAAATTAAAAGGATTAGTGATTTCATTTAGCTGTTTCAATTCTGGCACTCCAATATTCCACAAAATTCTTGACGAGTTAATTAATTTCGTTTCTTCTCCGGATAGATATATATTTATTATACAAGATACTTGTAATTATTCAAATCAGTTTCAGATATTAGAAAATCAATTTGCAAAGAGATATTCAAACCAAGTATTTTTATATAAAAATATTGACGAGAAGATATATTACTCTCTAACTAGAGACATAAGTAAGGTTGGAATAAAATCATATGAAGTAATATCATTTGGTACAACGCAAAAACATTTCTTGCATAATAAGTATTGTGAATTGAATTTTTATTTAGGAGAAGAATCTTTGTTAACGAAAAAAATTAGAAATGTAATCCCAATGTACGGGCAGTTTGAAAATGGATTACTCAATACTCTAAATTACTTTTCTGAAAAAGGTTATGTAGATTCTCCTTTAGACAACAAGGATATGGTTCAATTTATTCAAAATTCTATTTCTTTCTATAAAAGAAAATCTGCACCCAAAGAAGTTCTGAATAAACATAATAAAGCCTGTATCGATTTATACAATGAGTTTCCTGATGATATTGTTGGTGTCTTTGGAACAGGTTACCCTCACTACCTTCTTCAAGATGATTTTGATAAATCTAAGAATTTTGAATCTAATAAAGGACTGATAGATGTAGGTGTTTCAGAGGATGAACAAACTCCAATATCAATATTTAAATACCTTGAAATTCAATATGAATATTTTATTAATAAAATATTAACTGAACACAAATACGAGTCAAATAAAAACAACATTTATAATCGGAGTAGTCTTAAATCTCTCTTAGGAGTTGAAATTCTAAGAAATGAATTTGACAAATATAAATACTCTAAGATGGGTTTTCCAGTTCCTAATCATCTCGAAGGAAGTAATTCTTTAAAAGACTTCTATGAAAATACTGATTTCGAAATTGAAGGTGACATATGGCCATGCTACTACTGCTCAACATTACAATTTAAGGATTTATACAAAAATCAAAAAATATTTAAGGACACGAATAAAACTTGCTTGAAATGTAAACAAACGTCCTTTATGCTTAGAAATATTATGAGCTGCTGTACAGATATTGATGTAATTGTCGTAGTAAAAAGTAACAAGGAAGTACTAGCAAATAAGATTAAAGATTTTATAATGAAATCAGATGATTATTATATATACGATTTAGATTATAAACGTACGGTTTTAAATGAAAACGATGGTCCAATTGATATTTTTGTTACAGAGGAAAAGGACTTCTTATTATCTTTCCAATCATTATTAAAAGATGATTGGCCAAAAGCCTTTTTCAACTCTATAGCATTATGGTCTCTCACATTAAAAAATCATAAATTCAACATTGGTGAAGACTTCCCTTTAGCTTTTGAACCAAGATTCATAAAAGAACCACGATTACTACAAAGTTTCTTTGAATTAAGGAAAGCTTTTGCAACTAAACATAATCATATAAGTGTAACAGAAAAACTTAAGAACTATACACAGCCTAGAGAACAAATGCTAGGAAATGTTGAAATAGTAAATAAAATACATCATCGATTAAAAAACTGGCAAATTATCCAAACTTAAAATGAAGCAAATTATAAAGAAATATTCAGACGAACATATCGCTGAAATATTAAGTAAGGGTTACATTGGCGCGATTGCTAGAGGTCGAGCTGAGGCAGGACCTAGGGCTCTGGGTAATCGTTCTATTTTAGCCGATGCTAGATTTCTAAAAAGCAAAGAAAGAATTAATGGATTAATAAAGAATCGCAGAGCTTTTCAACCGTTAGCACCAATATGTCTTGAAGAAGATTTCGATAAATACTTTATCCTCCCGAATTCCAAAATTACATTGGACTATATGTTATATGCAGTTAGATGTAGACCTTCTACGAAAAATGTATTACCTGCAATTGTTCATGCTGATGAAACAGCAAGGGTTCAGCTTGTTACACCATCTAATTACCCGTTTCTTTTCCAACTTCTAACCTCATATAAAAAAGTAACTGATATTGGTGTTTTAATTAACACTTCTTTTAATGGTAAAGGAGAGCCTATTGTAAATACTCCCAAAGATGCAATTTTAACTTATAAGAATTTGGATTTGGATTTCTTAGTGCTCAACAACTTTTTTATATCAAGCAAACTATGGTAATTGGAATTAATTTAAATCACGACTACGCATTTTGTACCATTCATAAAGGAAAGATTTTTCTTAACGAAATTGAACGTACATCCAGAATCAAACATCATGTAACCGAAGATGTGCATAATTTGACATTATTAGATGATTTTTCCATTAAGGAGTTAGAACAAGTCAGAGCTATTTATTTAAACTCTCCGATGATGAGAAAGATAATGTTAAAAGACGGTAACCTCTCATCACCAAAAAGAAGTTATAGATATATAGGAGAATATGTACCTAAACAAAATAGTTCAGGGCTCTCTTATGGTAAATTACTAATTGAAGATATAGAGATACCTGCTGCTTGGGTATCACATTATCATGCTCATGCCGCCTCTTCTTTTTGGGCTTCACCATTTGAAAGAGCGGATATATTCTGTTTAGATGGAGGTGGAGATTATGGTGAAGGAGCTTCTTTTCTAGGTAACGAATCTGAAATAGTACTTGGTAAGAGATTTACTGATGCACAGCTTGGTTCTAGTTATCATTATTTTTCTCATAGAGTCTATGGTGTAACTCAAGGCTTTTACGAAAGTAAAGTTATGGCAATTGCTTCATTTGGAAATAAAAATTTTTCTCATAACAATTTTATGAACAGGAATGGTGGTCTTAATGATATTATCTCAAATCAAGTTATTTCTGTAGACGACATAGCCGAATTTCAATATCAATTTGAGAAAGGAGTGTTAAATTTAATAGCTGAAAATAAATCAAATAACAAAAACTTATGTTGTGGAGGAGGATGCTTTTTAAATGTTAATCTTAATACTGTTGTCGCAAACAGTAAAATGTATGATGAAATTTATATTCCACCATATACAGGTGACATGGGTACAGCAATTGGATGCGCTTTATACGCTCATAGAGATGTATTTAAAAAATTACCAGCTAAGAGCAATTTAAATACAGGTTTTCTTGGCTATGATATTGATATTAAGATAAGCTCCTTAAAAGATATAATTATTGAATTAGGTGATGTGCCGCTAGACAAAGAATTATATATTTAAATGAATGGGTCAAATAAATCAATTGAGTTAAAAAAAATTCTGAGCACCATTGAATCTGATGGAATATTTAAAATTAGTTTATCAGTAGGTACTCTGTGTGATGCAAATTGTCCATATTGTGGAGTAAATAAATTTGAATCAAGCATAGCTTCAGGTGAAGAGCTAATTTATGCAACAAAGATGTTTTTAAGTACTTTTAAGCCATACTTTGAAAGATATTATATTAGAATTACAGGAGGTGAAATAGGTCTTGCGCCAAACCTTGGTAAGTTCATTGAATATGTAAATAAAACTCCTGAAGTTGAATATGTTCAGGTTTTTACTAAGGGTGATATTTTTTTCAACACAAATCCCAATTTTCTAAACAATAAATTCCATGTTAGTGATCATATGATCCACGATGTTAGGAATGGCAATTTTATTAGATATGACAAAATCTCTCCACCGCTAAGTATTAAGGAATTACAAGACATAATAAAACAGAGAAAAAGCCATTGTAAAAACTATGATTGCGTGATGGTGGCAACTAAGAATATTACATCAGACATAAAAAAACAACTTGAATCAAGTGGAGTATATTTTTTTGAACAAATGGCTAGAGTTGGGATATATAAACCGACAGTTACCCCAAGTAGAAATGAATATGAAAAATGCTTCTTTTCGAAGAAATTTTACGTTTATGATGTATCGCAAAATATTTTTATGCATTGTTGCGAGGAAAAAAATCCAGAATTAGGTAAAATCTTTGATTCTCCGATAGATTTCTTTTTGAATAATGATAGCATACCTTATGAACTTTGTAGAACATGTAAAAGAGCATTGCTTAACAACTAAAAACTAATCAATTATAGAATTTATGAAGATTTCTGTGGTTCAAAGAAGATGTGGGGAAAGGACTCAAGAAAAACATTTGGATTCATATAGAGATTTTCAAGATGTAACAATAGCATCAGAAGGTGATTTATTTTCAAATACTGTTAAGTGTTTAAATGACTCTTTGCGAAAAAAATGTGATTGGAGTTTAATTATAAACGCAGATATCAGATTATATGACAACTGTATTGAGTATATTATTAATGAGCTTAAAAACGTTGACACTCGTTCTGTCTACCAAGTTGGATTTGTGGTTGATGATAAATTTTTAGGAAGTCCGATTTTTGGAGTATTTGCACATAATAATAAACACATAGCTAAATGTAGTGATTGGTTTATAAAAAAGGGAGAAAAAGGGATTAGTGCAGAATCCAACAATATTTTTAACTTTATGAATAACTATAATTTAAAAATTACTCACAGCAACATAGTAATTGGAAGTCATGATTTTGGTCAGTGGTATCAAGACCTTTATGATAAGTTTTTAATAATTGGGACTAGATATAGAAAACAATTAAACCAGTTTATCCAACATGTAAATTATAGACATATTAATTTCGACAACGATTTCGATGTTGCCGTTAGAGCATTAAAAGACTCTGAAAAGTTACCTAAAAACTTCAATGTCAAAAGAAAAATATATAATGTCTATCCAATTTTAAAGTCAATGGGAATTGAAGAAAAAAATTCTTTATTGAAAAATAAATGCGATAGTGATAATAAAGCTTGTCGATATTCTGATAATTGTAATTTTATTGATGTAACTGTTAGAAAAAATAATTTTTAGTTTGATTAAAGCACAAATAATATAAAAACTGTGCACAACATTTTGTATAAGTAATGGCAAGGAAAGTGATAAATTTCAAGGTTTGTAACCCGATCAAACTATATAACGGTTTGACAAAAAGTACTCCGAAAATCTGCCACTACTCATACAATTTACCGTTATATGAAGAAATTTAAAAGATATATTATTGTTGTTTGTATGATTTTGATAGGTTGCAGGTGGGTGGGGGCT
>Ga0207996_1002136_pt1 | contig 12463 bp, 12 predicted proteins | sample AntAceMetag02UKG_FD_184773 | JGI IMG/M metagenome (GOLD analysis project Ga0207996, IMG submission 184773) | Saline lake microbial communities from Ace Lake, Antarctica - Antarctic Ace Lake Metagenome 02UKG (SPAdes) (version 2) | ecosystem: Environmental > Aquatic > Non-marine Saline and... | reverse complement strand
GTAAAACCATTGTTACACCAATGAAACCAATGATCATCACACAAAACATTTTCAATGTGATCTTTTTGCGAAATACAAAAAATGCTATGATAGGTATGAAGATCGGGGTCGTGTTTTGCAGGAGGGTCGCATTGACGAGTGGAATCATTTTCACTGCAACAAAATAGAAATACATTGAAAGCAATCCGACTACTACTCTTCCGAAGATCAGAAGTGGATTTTTGGGTCTTAGGCTGACCTTCTTGCCATGCAAAACCCAGGGTAACACGATAATAAGGGCAACGAGATTCTGGAAGAACATGATCTCGTGAATTCCCAAACCCTCATTTGCGCATACCTTTATAAATGCGGACATAATTGCAAACCCAAGAAATGCAATTATAACAAGGATTATCCCTTTTACGGGATTAAGATTCTTTTCAACAGCGACCATATGTGCTCCTTCTCGCTACTTCAATGGGATGAAGATGAACATCTCAGAATCCTGTTTTTCAGGATTGAATTTCTCGCCATAAAATTCGAGTTCATTTCCGGTTCCCTCAGCATAGCCACTATGTGGAAGCCATTGATAATAAATATAATTATAAGTTTCTGTTAAGTTATCAAGAGATCCATAATGAGTGAATCTAGCATATTTTGATGAAGGAGCGATATGTACAACCATTCCCTCAGGGACGACATCAGTACTTGTAACTTCATAACCAGCAAAATAAGTGAAAGAAAATGAGTCGCCACCATAATCCATATTATAAGATGTGCCCCACGCTTCAGTATTATTCACCCTATTCTGAATCTGGTCTTCTACTTGCATGAGTTTCATCCACAAAGAAGGGATCTCCATCATATTTTCAGCATTGAAGTCCTTTTCAAAACCTATGAGTTTAAGCTCATCCATTGAAATGATTTCTGGTATTGGGCTTACTGTTTTTGGGGGCTTTGGAAGTTCGGGTTCCGGTGCAATATTTTGTGCCGGTTTTGGGCGAGGGCATGCACACGATACCATTAATAATAAAGAAATAATAATACTTAGAAATACTACTGTTTTTTTCATGTAATCCTCCTGGGATTATTTATACGAAATTTACTGTTTCACAGTGTCGTTCATGTCAAGAAATCTGCATTGCGATTCGCAAATCAATATCCGCTTCCTTCATTTCATCACTATCAAAAGATGATTACCAAGAGGATTTGTCAGAAGATCCTGTACTGAAAATTCATCATCCAGTTTCACTTTTATCTGGGTCCGGCAGAGATTTTCTGCGTGTTCATTCTGAACAATTTTACCTTCTGCTTGCCAGATGAGATCACACTCTTTTCCACCCAGTCGGAATATCATTACATCCTGTAGGGGGAACTCGCCTTGTATTCCCACACCCAATCCCGATTCGAAGTGCGAACGTAATTTATAACTTTTCACTAGACTACATGGGACTGTGCAATGTGCAAGTATCAGTGAGTTTTCCTTCAGGTAGATCTGAGATGGGTTTGCCATCCAGGGAAGTCTGTCATATTTCTTTAAAGCCCACATCAGCCCGATCGTACTAACTAGGTCACCTTCACAACCGGCAATGATCCCTTCGTCATTCAAACGTGAAAGAGCAAAACAGCCGGTTGTTTTCATGTCAAGAACCAGGTTGAAACAGCGGATCGTAAGTGCATCTAATTTATATTTGGAGATAAGAATTTTCATCGCCAGATATATCCTTACATTATCTTCAATCTCTTTTGGAGAAGGCTCTCTTATCTCATGAGAATTGCCTGCTAATTCTAATGAAAATTCTTTGACTTGCTCAATTTCAACTTCCTTGAAAAGGTGCTTAACTTCTTCCAGATCGATTGGAATGACCTCAACTCCAAATGCTCTTTTTACGAGTTCATGTTTTGGAGTGCTTGCTACAAGCCAATCCGATGGTTTGCCTATCAAACCGATTCTTTTTCCAGAGAGTGTTTGCTTGTCTTCAAATCTCTGAATTGAGGGGTTCAGGTCAGTGTGGATATTTTCAGCAGCTTCCGGAAGATAGATGACCCTGCCTTTTTTACCATCCTGTTGAAACAGCGCCAGAACTTCCAATGCTGCCGGAAGAGAATTATGGCTTGAATGAGCCAATAACACAATTTCTTCATTGTTAAATTTTTCACAACGTTCCGTGTGCAGATCAAGTATCTGCTGTTCTGTACCACCAGTGATAACTAAATAGTTAAGTTGTTCAATATCCTGGATGAATGCGGAAGAAATCTGGATGCAATTCAGTTTTTTCAGAAATTTTGTATTTATTCGGATGATATCATTAATTTCTTTTTGAGAAATGAAATCTGATACGACTGGAAGGAAAGAACATTTCATATAGTGCCTTGTCTTAACATTCTACTTTATAATATGCCAATTGTTATCGCAGGTTGCTTCGAACTCCTGCTTTTCCTTTAAATATTGGATTATAAGATTTCTAAGGTCAACATCCGAAGAGTACAGAACTTGTGGCTCATCGATGCCGATTGCTTTGAGATGACCTCCACCTCCATTTGCCCTGTAACTGTTCAGCGCAACAGTATAAACTTTTTCAGGATCGAGTGGTTCTGATGTTTTCAAACAAATCACATCTTTGATTCTGCTGCCAGGTGCTTGGCGCACATCAATCACATAGGAAATCCCTTCAGCCATGTCATAATTATATCCTGCCATATCCGGATTTGTAGAGAGGGAATCATTTTCATACACATAATATTGTGCACAATATTCAAGATAATCGAGAATATTCTGACTGGTCATTTCAATCATTTTGAGCGTATTTTCATAAGGATAGAGTGCATACACATCTTTTATTCTTATTGAGTCTGCAGGGATGATCAAGCTTGTCGAAAATGCAGGGGAAAGGGCAATGTCCGCTCCTGTATAGTAAAGTTGAACTTTATTGATGAGCTCAGGAATAGGGGAATCTTCAAAACGGGCTTTTTTTGAGGAAGCACTTGTATAACACATTGCCACCGGTGTTCGGAAGTATGAAGCAACTTCTTCATGATAAGGTTCATTGAGTTCGAGTAATTTCTGTGAAGGTAAAAAGTTCTCTGCACGTTCTACCCAACCGGATTTTTCGACCACTTTCCATTCTCCATTATCTTTTTCGAGGATTATCTTTGCAATACCCAGACCCCATGAACGAGCGCCGGATATCATTTGCAGCGTAGTGCCATCTTGAATTGTTACGACAGAATCCAGCGGATTCACACGATGTGAATGACCTCCAAACACAACATCAAATCCGGGAACTCTTTCTGCAACAAGTTTGGAAGCATTTGCCACAGGCAAGCCGAAAAGCTCTTCTTTGTATTTATCCTCCTCTGCATCATAACCGGCATGAAAAATACCGATAAGAATATCCGATTTTTCTAAAAGTTCAGGAGTATATTTTTGAGCTGTCTCAACCATGCCTTTCCATGTGATACCAGGATAATAGGTGGTGTCGAGCATTGTGGGAATTCCCGGGGTTGTTAATCCGAGAATGGCAATTTTAAAATTTCCTCTTTTAATAATTGTATAGGGTTCAAAAAAGCAGGTTCCATCCTTACATTCCGCATTTGCAGAAAGCCAGGGAAATTCAGAAGTGTTCCATGCTTTTGTGTAGGTTTCAACTCCCAACTCGATCTCGTGATTTCCTACAGCAAAGGCATCGTAACCGATATAATTCATGGTCTGAATAATGGGGTGAATCCCAGCGGTATCTATCCTATTAAAATAATATGCATAGGGTGTTCCCTGTAACAAATCACCACAATCTACAAATATCACATTATCATATTTCTCTTTGAATTCCTTCATTCTCGTATAGACTTTTACCATTCCACGTGTGCCGGGTTCATCCTTGATGTAGTCATAGGGAATGATCGTGCCATGAATGTCTGTAGTGTTTACAATATAGAGTGTATCTCTTTCCCCTGCCGCATAAAGAATTGGAGCATAGATGATTAATATGAGAGCAATAATTGATATTTTTTTCATGTTTTTTACCTATATATTTTATTTTTTAAGCGAACTTTTTCCACATATAATAATTCGCAAGCGCCGTTGCCCGTATCTTCACGGGTCGTACTTGACCTCCAATTGACATCTCTTCCTTTGTACGCACCTTCGATATTTACAAGAAATCCCCACAATTGTATTAGATCACCCTTTTTGATCTTTTTGAAAACTTTAAGAATATTTGGATTTGCAGGTATAAGATGATTATTAGCAGAATGCTGGCTTATATAGTCTTGCGTAAGTGGACAATCCCATGTGCATTTGTAGATGTAGAATCTCATCATTTGAGAATACTTAATAAATTTTTTCATTTCGGGCTCTGTAAGCTTGCCCCAAGCCAACGCGAAATCATAAGGTACAAGCTTTGCTCCCCATCCGTCGTGATAGCGTTTTTTGCTTACGACTTTTGCAGTTATCTCGTATTTTGCCCGTGGAAATATAAGAAGCTGCATATCATTTTTGGTGAGAGTGAAACTTTTTAGATACTGATCTTCATTCTGCAGCGGGTCTTCGAGCAGATTGAGTGGAACTGTTGCTTCCTCAACTGAGATTGGTTTGTTGATAAATGAAATAGCAGTGATTACGCTTGCCGTAATGATGATAAGAATTATCACTACTACTCGTACGACAGATGTGTTTTGAAGATTATCGGACATAAATTTGATTTTATTAGTTATAGAAATACTGGAATTCTAATGTTCGATCTTCGGGATCCTTGCAGAAAAAGTGATAGATAGGATATTTTGGATTATCTTGAGGGGGCTCATCAGATGTGGCTTTGAACTTGTCATACATGATATCGACTTGAGTTTTATCTTCATAATAGAATGTGATCATTCCCATGGTATCAACACTTTCCCGCTGGCAGAATCCAAGTAAAAGATTGTCGTGCTGAAGAATTATACAATCTCCCTGGTCCATCCAAATCGTACATCCCACTTCATCAATATAAAATGATTTAATCTCTTCTAGTTTGCGGGTCTTAAAAAATATAATCCCGCTCATTCTGAACCTTTAGCTTTTTTCAAGTCTTCAATTGTTTGCTGAAGCTCCCTTATGATATCATTTTGTCTTTTTTCGTTTTTACGCTTATTGTTTTCCTGAAGGCAAAATATTATCGTGACCAGAATCAGTATAATGATCCAGGAAGCGATCACTGCCCAGAAGAAGATTCCTCGTGTTTCATAATATTGCATGAGGAACAGTAATAATATCGACATTGCCCCAAGTATTGTTATAAGAAGTGAGGAGAAGAACCATGTGACACTTTTCTTTGGGTTGTTTTTCATTTTTCTCCAAATTTATTGAGTAATAAAATCAGTTGATACGGGTGAGTCACTCTTTATTTCCATTTGTCCCGAAGTGCAATGTACGAGCAACCATCTTTGAAAATTATAGGTTTTTGAGCGAACACCAATCGCGAATTTCCGCCAGTAGTTGGACCACATTTTGAGTTTAAATCCTTTGTTTGTGAAGCCGTCTTCTAATGAGAGAATTTCCTGCATATTGTCGTCATAAGCCGGGAGAAGAGTAATGATCTCATCCTCGTTTTCACTCATGTAGAGAACACTCTTTCCGAAACCTCCATACGAAACGGGCAGAAGGTAATGCTCATATATGAGAGCACCAACCTGGAATAGAATGTTGTCGAGTATTTTTTTTTCGTGCTCAATACCTTGTTGATGAATAACAGCGACTGCACCGGTGATTCCAATGGCAATTATCGCTACGACGAGGAATATCATGATAAATTGGTATGAGCCCATGAAAAATTAGCTACTTGATCAAATTCAGCCAGATCAAGCCTTTTCCTATACCCTTTTTGGGCATTTCATGAGCGCCGTCAAAAATAAAAAAGCTCAGTCCGGAATCCAATTTCCTTAAGAGTAGAGAGCTAAGAGACAGGCTCAATATTTTGTTTATTTTCATTCTATTCCCTGTGTGAATTGTTTTGGTCGTTTTTTGAAAGACCGACAACGCAATTTTTTCCGCGCTTCTTCCCTTTATAAAGTGCTTCGTCTGCAATTTTTATGCAGGCATCAATATCCATTTTTTTATTATATGTCGCAACCCCGAAAGTAATAGTAGCATGGATTTTTTTCTGATCATATTCAAAATCCGCTTCGTCGATTGATTTCCGTATCTTCTCCGTCACGACCAGCGCACCCTCTAAATTTGTTTTCGGGTACATAAGAATGAATTCTTCGCCACCCCATCTGCCTAAAATATCCTGTTTTCGTATACTAGTTTCCAGTATCCGGGCGATATTACTCAGCACCTCATCTCCGGCTTGATGTCCATATGTATCATTTATTTCTTTAAAACCATCCACATCTCCAATTGCGATAGAAAATTGTACTGCAGATCGTTCAAAGCGTAAACATTCATAGTTGAGTTTTTCCATCATGTCAAGCCGGTTTGACAACTGAGTGAGGTGATCGGTGTGAGCGAGAACATCCATTTTTTTGTATGCTTTAATAAGCTCTTCATTTGCTAATATCCTGTCGGTGATGTCGCGCATGATGCCAATTGCATTCCACTCGTTATGGAGCTTCACACTTGTCAAAGAGAGTTCTACGGTAATTGAAGTTTGGTCTTTTCTTAGGGCTTTAAGCTCAATTGTTTTCCCTATAAATTCACCATCTCCGCTGTTTCTGAATTGGGGCATGGCTTTGATATAATCTTCATAGTAATAATCAGGTACAAGAAATTTATGCAATTCTTTCCCGATGACCTCTTCCTGTGTGTAACCAAATATTCTTTCTGCTCCTTTGTTCCAGAAGGTGATCATTCCATTGATGTCCATCATCACGATAGCATCCCGTGCAGCAGAGCTGAGCACGCGGAATTTCTCTTCTTCCTCAAGAGCTTTTTCCTCAAGACGGAGTTGCTTGACCAGCATATCGATCTGTTCAAGCAATCTGTCACTGTCTATAGGTTTGATGTGAAAGCCATTCACCCCTAGATCGATTGCTTTCAGCATATAATTGGTATTGCTGTACGCAGAGGTGATAAGAATCTTTGAATCAGGATCGATTTTCCGAATGTGCTGTATCATCTCAAGCCCATCCATTACAGGCATCTGCAAATCAGTGATAACGATATCGGGTCTATGAGTTTTATAAAGCTCCAGACCGTCTGCGCCATTCAGGGCAGTATGAATCGTTTCAAACTTGTTCTTAAGAATGCCTTTGATATATGTGAGGATTATATGCTGATCCTCTACAACGAGGATCGATTTATGGGTAGAGTCCATGATGTCCTTTCAGAATTATTGTGTGTTAAACATTGTTTTATAATTAATGCGATTAATACAAATTATAATAATTGAATTCTTTATTTATTATTAACAATTCTACCTTGCGCGATAAATTATCGAAAATGTCGAAGTTTCTGTCAATTATTACTTCATCGCAATAAGAGATATCTCTACTTCAGCATCCTTTGGAAGTTTGGCAACCTGATATGCTTCCCGCGCAGGATATGGCTGGACAAAATATTTTTTATACAGGTCGTTGAGCAGCTCAAAATGCCCAAGATCCTTTAAAAACACACTTACTTTCACAACATTGCCGAAATCCATGCCTGCATCAGTAAGAATTGCCTGAAGATTTTCAAAAACAAGTTTTGCCTGCCCTGCAAAGGTTTCACCCCAGATACCTGTTTTAGGATTTACACCGAGTTGTCCTGAAACGAAAAGCATCCCGTTGTGCATAATTGCCTGTGAATAGGGTCCGATCGCCTTTGGTGCATTATCTGATGTTATTGATTTCATGTTTACTCCTTATGTCTTTTATTTTGGATAGGAATGTTTGATAATTTACGTCAATAATTTCGTTGACATACTGGTAAGAAAAAATGCTTTTAGCACTATGGAAATGAGAAAAATAACACCCGAACATAAAGAGAGAGTGCTGCAAATTTCCAAAGATATTTGGGAAGGTGATGATTATATCCCGGAAATATTTGATACATGGATTGCCGATCCATATGGAGAATTTGTTGGGCTCTTTGATGAAAACACACTTGTTGCCTTTGGTAAAATGACCTTTATTACTCCCACCGATGTGTGGCTCGAAGGTTTGAGAAAAGATCAAGGTACCTCCGTAAAAGGAGTATGTAAGATATTTACAGAATATTATTTAAGTATTCTTTCACAAAAGCAATATCTCACTTCAGTGCGTTTTGCTACATATTTTGAGAATCATGGATCAATAACGCCAGCAGAAAGAGCAGGATTCCAAAGAGTGCTGACATGCTCCTTGAAAAATCTTGGAATAGATAGCAATGAGCAGGTTGAAATTCATCCGAATATAACTAATGAGATCTCTTACATGGAGTTCAAAAACTATATGCTCACCTCATCCTATCTCAAAAAATGTAAGAATCTTTTATCTAAAGGATGGGTGCTATATGCTACGACAGAGCAGCTTTATGCAGAATTCTATTCTAAAAAACAGTTTGGTGCATGGGTTGAGAATGGTGTCATAAAAGGACTTATTCTGTTTTCTGATATTTATTATACAAATACATTCTGGATAAGTTTTCTGGAAACCAAAAGTGTGCAGGTGCGCAATTCACTTCTCCTTTTTGCAAAGAAGGCCGCTCAAGATAGTAAAAAAAGCGTGATACAATTTATTGTTCCCGAAGATAAGATTTTTCTTGATTGGATTGAAGATATGGGCTTTACAAGCTGGGATCGCAATAATGATTTTCTTATTTTTGAATTTCCAATTGCGTCGCTGAAAAATTACCAGTCATAATTTCCTATTTTGAATTAGTTCTTTATCTTAAGATAATTTTCATTGACAGTGATTTGAGAATTCTCAAATAAAATCATTTATAAACAGATAATTATAAGGAGATAGTTCCTATGAAAAAACTAGTGCTCCTGATTAGTTTTTTTTGCTTGTTCACCGCTGCTTTGATTGCCAAGACCTATTTGCGTCAGAATTCATTTTATGCTCCCGGCAGCATGACCGGTGAAGAAGCGCAGGTCAAAGCGATAGGGGATATGAAATCACAATTGATAAAAGAATTATTTTCCTATGCGAAGTTTACTACTCTCTGGAATACAATTGACCGAAGTGACACACTGACCTCTTCTAATGTCGAGATGCTCAAGCCCCTTGTATCTTTGAATGAGATTATTGAAGAGAGCAGAGAAGACAATGTCTATTATATCAATGCAGAATTTGAAGCAAATGAAGACAAGATCATGAAAAAGTTGAGTGAGATCTTTTCCGGAGAAACTACTCAAAAAATAACTAAACCACAACAAGAAGAGCCAGCACAGGAACCCACAGCTCAGCAAGTCCAGACACAGCTTACAAAGACAGATAAAATACATGATAAACCACTATCAGGGACGGCGTATAAAGATTTTGCCAAGGCAATTGAAGCTCAGCAGCTCGGGCGGTATCAGGAAGCCCTCACTTTTTATGAGAGGTCTCTCGAGAACAATCCCAACAATGCTGAAGCTCATAATAATATGGGTATTATTTTAAGTATTCTTGGCGCCCACGAAGCAGCGGTCGAGCAGTTCAATGAAGCAAAAAATATAAATCCCGAACTTCCCCAGGTTTATAATAATCTCGGCAACGCCCATGAAAGTCTTGGTCAATTGCACGAAGCAATAAAAGACTATGAGATGGCAATAAGCGTTCAAACCAACTACACGGATAGTTATTACAATCTTGCGCGTGTTTATACGGAAATGAGAGAGTTTGAAAAAGCTGAATCCACTCTCAATAAATTGCTTCAGTTAGATCCAAATAATGCATATGCCTGTTATGGGATGGGTAATATGTATGCAAAGAAACGCGATTTCGATAAAGCGATCACATGGTTTGAAAAAGCGATCAAGCTTAAGCCCAATTATGCTGAAGCTCATTACAAGCTAGGGGTAACCTACGGGCTCAAGGGAGATATGGATAAAGGCATTAAGCATATTAACTATGCGAATAGTCTTGGGTATGAATATCAGGAAGATATTGTGTTCTCGACAGATAACACTCCGAAAACTACTTTAGAGGATTTTGTGGTGATTGGCTCGGACACCCAAACTCTTGAAGATGGCACAGAATCGACGATTGTCTATGCTATGGACGAAAATACACCGGTTCAGGAAAGTGTTGAAATACAAGAGCCGGGTGAGGTTGAAGTTATTAAACAGGATCCGGTGCAGCAACCAATCGTGGGGAAAACAGAGACGATTAATACAAATGAGTTGTATCAGAAATTTGAAAAACTACTTGGCAAGACCGATCAAAATGCAGGTGATATAGAAAATCTTCCTGATGAGGTAAAACCCACGCAAATCGGATCTAATGATGTATCCTATACTCCCAATGAAGGTTCTTCAAACCAATTTGATTTTCTTATTAAAGATAAATTTAAAGATGAAAATACAGTTGAATTTGCCAATAAAAGAGAAGCATTAGCTGCACTTTTCAAGGAAGGGTATACTGCATTCATGAATGGTAATTATGAAAAATCTGTTGAAGCTTATACCAATGCGCTGGATATGGATTCTCAAAATTCAATGGCACTGTACAGCCTGGGTACAGTATATGCGTTCCAAAAAGACAATGACAAGGCGATCGATTATTTGCTTCGTTCGATCGATATAAATAAGAGTTTTCCCAAAGCGTATGACAATGCAGGTTTTGTCTATTTTCAGCAAGGGAATTTCAATAAATCCATAGAGTTTCTTCTCAAAGCTGTTTCCATGGATTCTACTATGGTAAATGCGCTTGTCGTTCTTGGTGATGCTTATGATCAGGTAAATAATAAAGAGAAAAAGATCGCATATTATAGAAAGGCAGCACGTTTGGGTGATATCCAAGCACAGGCATTTTTGAAGAAGGAAGGTTTTGACTGGGAATAAATATTATTCCTTTTCTTTATAATAAATTTCCGCTTGCCCGAGTTCTTGAAGGGCATCTTGAATATCCTCAACAATATCCCAATTTTGTAATTTAACTTCGACAACCAATAATTGCTCAAGGGGATCGATTGCGCGTTGATCTCCGATCATGGCAAGAGCATTTACTGATGCCTGACGAACTTCCATATCTTTATCAGCGAGTAAATTGATAAGCGGTACGACTGCTTTTGGTTCTGCTTTCTTGCCGAGAGATTCAGCCGCTAATTCTCGCACACGCCAGTCCGGATCATTAAGAGATGCGATCAACGGGTCAATGGTTTCAAATCCCATGTTCTGTAATGCGATGGCTGCATTTTTGCGCACTCCAATACTTTCATCACGGAACATCTGTATGAGTGGAATAATCGCACGAGGGTCTTTTATTTTACCAAGCGCTACTACTCCTGCAGTTCGAACTTCTTCATTAGGATCGGATAAAATTGCGATAAGAGGTTCAACTGCTCTGGGATCTTTTGTTTCAGCCAGTTCTTCGGCAGCTTCAACCTGAATGAATTTGTCTATATAATCAAGGTCCGCGATAAGGTCCTTTACTCTGTCTGGTTTTTTCTTTGCACACGTTGGAAAAAGAAGCAAAGAAGAAAGTAATATTACTGTAATTAAAATATAATTTTTCTTTTTCATACTATCAAACCTCATGTAATAGATTTAGCTAAATTTCTCAGCCCAACCTACACAATAAGATTTTCACGTCAAGAAAAGTGTGAAATTTATTGACAAAAAAAAATCATACCCTAATAAACAAAATATCAAATTTTGAAAGAAGGCAAAAATGAAAAAGAGTTTTTTCATAGCCATCGTACTTATGGCTGTTCTTGTGAGTTGTTCCTGGTGGAACAAGGACGACAATAAAAGCATGCATGACCTTAATATCGATCCCGCTTTCACATTTAATACGACACGTATGGTTGCAGTTGAAATTACAGGACCAATTGAAACTGACTTCAATCTGTTCCTCGAATATGATGGGGAAGGCAAATCCCCCAAGGACACCTTGCTTCTCGACCAAATGGTCGTTGCGACCATGATAGATTCGACAGGAGTATTTGAAGATATAATCACAATACCTTCCTATAGGAATCATGTGTATCTTCAGTCAGGTGAATACATTAAGAAACTTACAATTAATAAGACAACAACAACCGAGGGTGAAGTAATAGACTCGTTCTCACTCCCCAAAGAATCTATGGGAAGCACACCTTCCAAATGCTGTTATACCTATATTTATTATCCGTGTAAGAATAGGTATGGAACAGTTATGTTTGAAGATCTTTGGCCTGATACTGGAGATTACGATCTGAATGACCTGGTCATCGATTGCAATTGGATTGAAAAGTATTACAATCATCAGTGTATATTTGTTCCACCTTCCTACTGCTTCAAAAAGATCTTCGAAATTGAGGCAAAATTTAAAATTCGTGCTACTGGAGCAAGCTACAAAATTTCTTTTGCTGTACAATTACCAGATCTTTGTTATATTAATGGGGCGGTAACATCAACAC
>Ga0207996_1002135_pt1 | contig 12463 bp, 16 predicted proteins | sample AntAceMetag02UKG_FD_184773 | JGI IMG/M metagenome (GOLD analysis project Ga0207996, IMG submission 184773) | Saline lake microbial communities from Ace Lake, Antarctica - Antarctic Ace Lake Metagenome 02UKG (SPAdes) (version 2) | ecosystem: Environmental > Aquatic > Non-marine Saline and... | reverse complement strand
TTGTCAAGGCTGTGAGGAACGAACACCCGTAGGGCACGGCCTTGATCACTTTAGCTGGCTGTGCTACCAACGGAGCTGATAATCCCGAAAGGAATAGTCGAATTTACAGAAGAGAAGTTGCTTTATCGCAACCACTGAAGCGACTCCATGAAGGAAGTCCGCGGCTGCTTGTTGTTCACTATTTAAAGCAATCATGTTGACTCCTTAGTTTTCGTGCCACTTTTCACAGTGTTCTTTGTAACTGCAGGTAGAGCATCTCCAGGAATTGTCATTTGGTATGAACACTCCTTTACAGATACCGTCCCATACAGACTTTATTTTCTTAACTGCTCGCTGTTCAGCTTCCTCAGATCGAACAGTATAGACCTGCTCGAATCGTGGAATCTTGGTTTTAATCAGACAGTCAAATTTCATTACGATATCACGTCCGGCATAGCCATTATTTAAGGCCGCCATGTGATACACAGTAAGCTGAAAGTTCTTATCTACTTCGTCAGTAGAAAATGCCCTTGCGGCTGTCTTATGGTCAGTGATAATGATGGTACCGGTATCATCTTGTTCCACCATATCCATCACACCGATAATCGGGATATCAACACCATCAAGGTTCAGTTGAAATGGTTCCTCTAAAGCCAAAACGTCATAACCATTGTCTGGGAAATTAGTAACGTAAACGTCCATCAATTTCTTTCCTTGATTCAACAATGATGTGAAAGAGGCTCCTTTCCGATACTGGATATAAGCCTTATCTTCAGCAGATTCTCGCCAGTGTTTCTCAAAGAATGCAATTGCTTCTTCAACAGAAGTCGTGTCTCCGAAAAGACGGTTAGTCTGTACGAATTCAATGGCCTTATGGATTGTAGATCCATAGACCAGAGCATCAGCAGTAAAAGCTGGTTTGATTTTGTCGATTCTTGAAAATCTATACTGCAGTCCACATTCTAAATACGAGTTAATACTCGATGCAGAAAGATGTGGGTTCTTTCGTAACTCATGGATTTCCATAGTGTTCTCCTTAGGCAAGAGCAAGACGCAGTTATCCTGTTAGTCTTACTCTCACCGATTATGGTTTATGGTTATTGGGGGTTATGCAGGTTTCTGCAGATAGCGGATAAATGTCGCAGCATCAGATGGAGCAATACTTTTGAAAGAACATCCGAATTGTTCGATTGCCATTTCTTCAAGCATGTCACTCTTGATCCCACGACGGGCAGCAAGATTTTCAATAGCTTTTAATTGAGCAATTGATGGTTTTCCTTCTACTACCTGATGCTTAATAGGAATAGGCTTTGATGCTGGTTTCTTCTGTGGTGTTGCTTTGGGTTTTGGCTTTGATCGTGATGTTGGGTTTACCCGGGGTGTTGATTTGGCTGGTGCTTTATTCTCAGCATCATCATTACTCCCGAGTTCCTCCATGCAAGTCATGCCAATGTTAGTAAAATCACGTAACACACGAGCTTTCGCTCTAGTTGCTGCCATTCTCATAATATGTGCAGCCACCATACGATTTACATTCTTGGGATTTGCATCCCCCCACTCAACATAAACTTCACCAGTGACGGACTCGACAGTAGCTCTACAAATAGCAACATTTTCATTATCCTTACAGGGGAACTGTTCCACGTCTACATTCAGACTGAGGATTCCCTTTTGGTGAGCCAAGTCAAGAAGACCTGAATAGAGGACAAAGTCTTTACCCTGAAATTGGGTGATAAACTTTTTGTCCAGTTTAGGTTTATGGCGTTTCAGGAATTTTACCTGCTCCGAATCGCCGTTGGAGTTGAGGACTGCGATGATATGCTTACATCGAAAATCGGGGTCTCGGTTAATATGCTTTTGGTAGTCCTGACAACTACAGTCCTTGATACCTTCATCAAGCATAATTTTGTAACAAACCTTCCCAGCCGTATTTTCAACGTAAAAGATACTATTGCCAACCTTGAATACTTTAAGATTTAAAGATTTACTGGTTCTCTGGACCAATTGGTCTGGATTCATGATAATCTCCTTTTAAAAGGGTGCTTCTTCGCCATCAAAACCACGACCATCAGTTTTGATAAACTCTATAGTATTGGCTAAGAGCCGATGGTTAGATCTGGATTCACCGTCCTCGGTTTCCCACTTATTCTGGTCAAGGACAGCTCCGACAGCAATCTTTGCACCTTTGTGTAGATACTGTTCGGCTACCTCAGCCAAGCGGTTGTAGCAGTTCACCTTGATCCAGCTGGTCTTGTCCTTACCGGACTTGAAGGCCATGGAAAATGTAGTGATTTGCTTTTCACCATCTTGGAAAACGACCTCAGGGTCGTCTCCCAGATTTCCTGTAATAATGCATGTATTCACGGATTTTCTCCTTAGGTTATGCGGCAAGCTTCAGCTTCCTGCGTGGTAAATCTTCAATAGCTGCTTCGATGGAATGTCGAAGTTCACTCATTTCAGATTTAATGTTATTTCGCATCTCATCATTGTAGCGAATGCCAAATGGTGATACGCCACCGATAACGTCACGAGCCTGTGTTGTCAGGTCAATCAGCGTTTCATCGTTAAAGATGTTACGCTTCTCAAAACCAGACAGAAACTCATTCATCTTATTGAACATGGAACTGTTCAGCGTCCTGGGCTTGTCGCCACCATTTAACTTTTCAGTCAAGGTAGATACGATTTTACCAAGTTCATCAGCAAGCGCCATGGATGCCAAGTCTCTGGTTTCTTCCATCATTGAAATGAATTTTTCCTTCTCCCGAATATATACTTCGGGGCTCAGAACGGATGTCTGCTCTGGTACGTTCAAAGTCAGAAAGCGCCATTCAAATTTGAATTTTCTCCTGATGTCTTCTGGATAATCAGTGCGATTAAACAGATCACCAAGGAACCCTTCTGCTTCGTCCATAGCTTCACCGTAAACATCATAAAAATGATCTACTCTTCCCCAAAACCGATCCTGATATGCCTGAAGAGCCTCGTCGATTTCGACAAGTGACTCCTTCGGTACCAAGTAAATTGAGGTAATGGGAAATGGTAGAGCATGTTTCTGGATAACTTTACGTGCTTGATGCACAGCGGTTTTGACCGGGCCAAGCAGTTCAGGATTAATCAGGAATTTTCTTCCTTTTATCCAGTCACTGTTTTTACCGATCTTCTCCATTACAGCATGATCCACCATACGGCTACCTTGCCATACAGAAGTGGACAGCTGAATCAAACATGCTTTTTCAAATACATTTTCAATACTGTTATTTTCATCCATTGTTACTACTCCTTATCCGCACAAAGGCAGATGTCTTCTAATTACAGTTTTCCCACGCTGATAATAGGTGGGGGTTAGTTGTCGTTGGATCTCTTCGCCGATTAGATCTTTGAGGAATTGTGCTTCTTCGAGACAGGTTTTTCCTACAAAACCTCTAGTCTCAAGACGCACTTCTCCGTCTTCGGCGATTTCCACAATGATTTGTTTCATTGCAGTCTCCGATAGTTAATGGTTAATAATTTTAGGTGTGTTGAATTGGTTAGAAATGGTGGGGATCAAACATTTAAGGTGAGACGGATTTTATTGTCTTTCTTCGTTTCCCGAAGTCGTAGACCTTTGATTCGTGACTCCCGTTTGATTGTTTCTACTGCATAGGCTTGCTTTAGAAATCCAGCATTCTTGCCCAGTACCTTTTCTAGTCCTCCTGATTGCCAGGAATCCCAGAGAAGACGGTATTTATTGTCTTGTTTGACAATACCGATCTGATACTGAGCACCGGGAACATGAATCATGTGGTCACATTTGCCGAGGTCATTTTCATTAACTCCCTCTGGTAAAGGCGCATCACCGACCCATCTTCCGAACCATTTGTATGACTTTTCGTTCTCACAGAACTTCAGTCCCAAACGGTTACAAGCAGATTTCAAGTCTTCAAGAGATTTGATTTCCAATTCAATGCGAGCAATATGGCTCACTTTACATCACCTCCTCTTCTTTCAGTTCGGATTCTTCGTGAACCCTTAGACTTCGCCATTGGTGTGTTGGCAAGTCTGGCTCTGGTTGAAGCCCATTTTTGAAGTTTCTTGATCTCCTCCGGCATTGTTCGTGCCAGTGGTACAAGTTGCTCCAGGGCTTGTTCATATCCATCAAACAGTGAGTCCTTTACTAACTGTTCAATTTCTGCTCCCGTGAAATCATTGAGATCAATCGCGTTATCGTCCGGTATATTCGTCTGATATTTACGGTTCATGATTGTTAAGACTTCCCTTCGTTCATCAGGTGTCGGAAGATCCACGAAAAACGTGGCGTCAAACCGACCTGCTCTGATAAATTCAGGTGGTAGCTTTTGGATATCGTTTGCAGTGGCCATAACGAGTACAGGAGTTTTAGTCTCCTGCAGCCATGTTAAAAAATGACCAAACATTGATGCTATGGTACCGCCATCTGAATCACCAGAACTTCTACTTCCAGCAAAGGCTTTCTCTATTTCATCAAGCCAGATGACAGCTTCACCAAATGCATCAATTACTTTTGTTGCTTCTCTCATACGACGCTCTGATTCACCGACCAGAGAATTTTTCAATCCTCCGATATCAAGTCGAATCAACGGCCATCCCATGATTGAAGCGGTTGCTTTACAAGACAGTGATTTACCAGTACCGGGAATACCAACGAGTAGTATTCCTTTTGGTTTTGGCATATTAGAGTCAGCATCAAAAGCCTTCTTCCTGCTTTCAATAAACTGCTTCAGGTTACCGAGTCCGCCTACATTCTTAATGTTCTCTGGTGTCCAGAACTCCATAAGGCCTGATTTTCGAATCATTTGTGCCTTGGAATTCGTGACAACTTTGGTTGAGACAAATCCGGTTTGGATTATTGAAAGAGCATAAGAACATTCGGCTTGAAACTCGGTGAGACCTTTAGCAGCTCTTGAGGCAGCTTTGTTAGGTTTGATGTTAACTGGTTTTACCAGCTCCTTTTGGATTACATGTAATTCTTCTGTGTCCGGCAAAGGTAAGTCCACCACTGTGAAAAATGGATGTAACTCCTGGTTGAGATTGATAACAGGGGAAATTGTTATCAGAGCACATCCCGTTGATTTCCACTGATACACTCCGTTCTGAATCGCCTGGACTACTTCTGGGACATCAAGAAACAGATGCAAATTATGCATTATTAAAACGCAATCTTTGCATCCATTCAGGAAATTTATCGCCTCAACGGGGTCAGTAACCTCATTGATGGTTTGGTGTGTTCCTGCTTTTCTGATGCCTCGAAGACAGTCCCAGGTAAAAAAACTCCAGTCTTCACACTGGATAATCTTCTCGCCTCGATCTGGTTCAGGTGTGATCAAGCAAATCGCTGGTGTGCCTGATTTTAAATATGGTTGTAGCACATTGATACTCCTTAGTTTTGTTATGGTTGATAATGTAAAAAAGTAGATATATGTGAAACCCATGATCTGGCCAGATCACGAGTGAAAAAAGGGTGGTTAGGGATGTGTAAATCGAGAGGTGTGCAAATCAAAAAGCACCTGTCATGACAGAAGTCAATTCAGATGCTTTTTGATTTAGCGGTTGGTGGGGATACCTGATCATGGGCATCTCTTAATGTTAATATCTATATGAGATTATTGATAATGACGTGATGTGTGTGGGGGTGGAAGATGCGCTGTTACAGCCCATATCATAACAATTCCAACTTCTTCTTTCCTTTAAACCTATCTAACCATCGTAATGGTGTTTCACCCCTGTTTCGGGTTCTAAGTCTTACGGTGCCATTGGGTCGAATTAATAGACTGGTTTTTAAGCATCGGCCACGAATATAGTCAGCGTTGAAATGAAGTCCTAATTTGTTAAAAGTCAGGCATTGATGGAAGTCAGCAATGGTGAATTCATCCTTATCATTGTAATCATGGGTAGAAATACCTCGTGGTCGAGCATCTGCAAAAGAGAGTACTGCCAAGGCAAACATAAATCCGAATGCTCCCCATTCTACAATTTCTTCAGGATCTGAATCATCTTCATCTTTGAGGACCAATTCAACACAAATAGAAATATTCTCTTTATTGGGGGAAGATGTGACAGTGGAATCAAGAATTTCAAAATCAATCAGTGATCCATCAACCAGTAAATTATAAGCAGCATTTTTGTCGGCTGTGATCATTTATCCATACTCCCGAAGTTTGTAATCGTTTCACACAGTACTCTTGAGAAGGAAATTGTAGAGCTTTCTGCTGGTGGTATCGATCTGCTTTTGCAATGTTTCATTGTCTTGATATATTAGTGGCCCGTCAAAACCGAAAACATACTTAAATAGTATCTCTTCACCATCCCAGGGCATTTCAAGATTGTCCCATTCGTATTTGAATACTTGGTCAATGATATGACCACCGATTGCATGACAGGCATTTTTATGACGATTCATGGTTGACTTGGATGAACCTTTTTTCTTCAAGGCGGTCAGGTACGCTTCAAACCAAGGTATCAGTTCTGTGGACAGTTCTTCGTCTCCATCCACAATATGCCAATCTTTTTCCCAGCCTTCAGTAAACATCAGATTATTTTTGTTGATTTACCGCTTCACGAAGCTCTTTACCGACTTTAAAGAACGGCAACTTCTTAGCCTTCACCGGAGTCTTTTTACCGGTTTTGGGATTTCTGCCAGTGTAAGTTTCATAGCTCCTCACAGTAAAACTTCCAAAACCACGGATTTCAACATTCTCACCTTTAACCAATGTTTCGGTCATGGCATCAAGTATGGTGCTGACAATTGATGAAGCTATCTGATGTGATAACTTTGTTTCCTTTACCAGAGTGTCTATTAGTTCTGATTTGTTCATTGTTTCCATTTGGTTTTATTTTGCCGTTATGATGGGTTCAGGAATAGTAGCATGCAGATACAAAATAACCAAAAAAATCTTTATTATTGTTATGCAAACCATAGCAATAAAAAAACAGGAGTGACTATTTTACCGGACAAAAGGTCCCTTTGGTGTGGTATAATGTGCAAAATAGGAGGTAAACCATGAAGAATCAGCCACAGAAAACTAACCTAATCACCGGATCAAATGTTTTTACCGACATTGAAGTGGTCAACAGTGACTTTCCAGATCTCCTTTCATTCTGGATGGAGATCTTTTTTCGATATGAGATGACTACCAGCGAGAGGTCACAGAAAGAGCAACGAAGAGATTTGAATCTATTTATCCAGTTTATTGAAGATGAAGTTGGGAGTAATCTTCGTAGTTCGTGGACACCAAGGTTATCAGCTGATTTTGTTCGGTTCATGCAATCTGAATTACATGCTGATACAGGTAAACGACGTTGGGGCGATAGAGTAATCAACCGGACTCTAGCTCATCTAAAATCATTTGCGAAATGGATTCATAAATGGAGGCCATTTGAACTTGGTGAGCCGATGACAAAGATCAAGATGATTCCTGTTTCTTCGTTACTTGACGTGGAAAAAGCTCTTACTAAAAGTGAACGGCGGAATTTGTTAGATGCTGCCGATATGTTAGTGGTTTCAGGAGGTCTATCAAAGAACAGGAGATTATACAAGAATGGTCAAAATCGTCAAAAAAGAAAAGGGTATCGGGCTCTTAGGAATCGTGCTATCATATACACATTAATCGAGACAGGTATGCGCCGTACTGCTGTGGTCAAGCTGGATATTGATGATGTGGATTTTGACAATAGATCTGTAAAGGTACTTGAAAAAGGTGGCGTTACCCACTGTTACAAGATCAGTCGTGAAGGCTTGATGGCAATCAAGGATTATTTAGATCAGGAAAGGGATGAGGATTTTGAAAAGTGGCAGAGTCCTGCATTGTTTCTTTCTACAAATACTACTGCTCATGGGAATGGACGGTTACAGTCAAAGGCTATAAACGACATATGGAACCGTGTTTGTGAAAAAGCTGGCGTGAAAGGAAAGACACCCCATAGTGCTAGGCATGCTATGGGACGACACATCATCGAGAAAACTGGTAATGTTGCTGCTGTACAGAGGCAATTAGGACATAAAAATCCGGCGTACTCTATGCAATATTCCAGAATAACAGCTGATGAGTTGGATGATGTGATTAATGACCGGTGAGTTTCGTTAAAATGGAAATATGTTGACTTTGGTTTGTCATGATTTTGTTACGTATACAGTGTTGAAACCTCACCAGAAAGAATCTTCACCAGTGGTTAGTCGATTGAGATTGATATTTCCGCTATAACCTCGAAAAAACAGATTGATAACAACACAGCCATGAGGAAGAGTTGCTCGATAACATTATATACTGTTTGTCATCAACAAAACCACCTAACAACCTGTTCTCCTAGGAAAAACGAATAATGAAGATAGATATCCATGCGCACACTAAGAAATGCAAGTCAGGTGATGCGCCAACAAGGGAAATCACCCCTGAAGACTTTTGCGAAACGCTAATGGCCACAGACGTCGGTATTATTGCGATCACAAATCACAATGTCTTTGACCGGGAGCAATATAAGGATATTCAGGGCAGAATAGGCGAAGATGCACAAGTCTGGCCGGGAATTGAACTGGATGTTCTGGAGGATGGTGTGCGCGGACACTTGCTGGTAATAGTGTCACCGAACGGGGTTGATGAGTTTTCGAAGGCAGTAGATGAGTTTACAAAGACATCTACCCCGGATAACTTTACGACAAGCATCGATCAACTTATTGAGAACTTTGACTCTTTTAAGCCGCTTTACGTAGCGCACTATAAGCAGAAGACGCCCAATTTATCGGATGACGTGCTTGTAAAATTGACGTCAGAAACTTTGAATCCGGGACGAGTAATCAAAGAGGTCACTAATTCCATTTCTGCAGGAATCTACATTTCGCACGGTCACCCTTCGATTTATGGCTCAGACATCCACGATTGGTCGACTTATAAAGAACAAGCACATGACCTTCCAGATCTCCGGCTCCCTGTGGAGAGTTTCGAACATTTTTGCCTGCTTCTTGAGAAAGACCCAACGACCATCAACACAATACTGGACAAGAAAATCGGCGAAGATCTTCTCCTAACCCCCTTCGAGGATGCAACTTGCATAAAGTTGAAGGTCTTCAATGACATAAACATTGTCTTCGGTCCAAAAGGAACAGGTAAATCTTGTATACTTGAAGCCATTGCCAAGCATTATTCCGACAATGGCATGGAAGCAAATGTCTATGTACCTGCGAGTGACCGACTAGATGATATCTTTGATATAAAGGGCCGCGACCTATCCCTCAACCTTAACCCACTAGGTATCAACTATTGTAAGGATGAGATAGAAGCGCTTAGAGAGGCCTCTGAGGCGAATGTCACGAGCTTCAGTCAATATGTGACCTATTTTCGGACAAAAACGACAAATAAAAATGCGAAAAAGATTAAACTCAAAGACATCGAGCCTGAAGATGAAGGTGCTGCAAAACGTGGATTTGACGATTTCCATGAAGCGACTGAAAAGACAGATGAATTCCTCGTATTCCTAAAAGAACACTCGGCTATAGGGAAGGAGTTGAGCGATACTGAGCTTTCTGAGCTTACTAACAAAATGTCAGATCTACTTAAGCGCTTGCGAAAGAGGGAATGGGATAACTATTCGAGCTGGAAAGAAATAGGCTTATTGAACTCGGCGATTGCGAAGCTCAGAACTGAGGTGGAGCGGAAAACCGGATCGCCTGCTAAGCCGACCACAACTGGATTTCGTGAGTATGCTCTCAACCGCACGAAGATAGAGATGAATGCCGCAGCAATCATGAAGAGCGTTGATACGGAAATTCCAATGCTAAAAGAGGCTGTGGGCAGTCTGGGAACGGACAAAGGTTTGTTGGAGCTAGGGACCGAATTTAGGTTTCAGAACGGCACAATCTCTGATGGTTCGCTGGACAAGCTGAAAAGTATAAAAAAGAATTCACAAAAAACGTTCGCAAGGACTGTTCGCAAAATTCACAAGCATGCTAACAAAAACGACTTATTTAAGCATATTACTGACCTCAATGCGATAGAAGATGTTGAGCGCATTGAGACCGTCTACGAATTGCTACTTTTCAAAAGATACTTCGCGCTTGATGGCCCTTACTCCCCATCCAGTGGGGAGGCTTCAATGGTTATGCTAAACAAGGAGTTGGAGGCCGACAAAGAAGTCTATATACTTGATGAGCCTGAGAGAAGCTTGGATAACGAGTACATAAACGATGTAATCGTGCCGTTAATCAAAGAACGCGCCCGTGCCGGCAAAAAGATTTTTATTTCGACGCATGATGCTAACATTGCAGTGCGCACACTTCCATACAGCTCTGTTTACCGTTGTCACGGCCCAGGTGGTTATTCTACTCACATAGGTAATCCCTTTTCGAACAATCTAGTAAACCCAGACGATGAAGCAGATCGACTAGACTGGAAGAAGGTCAGTATGAGGACTCTTGAAGGTGGCGAGAAAGCATTTGGAGAGCGAGGTAAAATTTATGGAAACAATTAAGGCGACAGTGACTGAACACGATGACATGCACTTCATCACGATCGATACCGGGGAAACCGACAAAATAAGCATTCCAATTTCAGAGGACAAACCAAATGAGGTGAAGAGTGCTTTTAATAAACTGATTACGCTAATCAAAGATAGAGAGTTCCAGATTGGACTAGAAGAGGTCGGGCCAGATCTTTTTTCACAAGTCGCTAACGAATACATCACCCAATTAAATCGCGAAATTCAAGAGGTGCGAGAGGAAATGAAAGTTTACGGATTGGTGGGTGATTAAGGTTCATGTCACAATTCTGAGATGGTAGGCTATTCAATGAAGACAAGAAACAACGAAAGAAGAACTGGCCGTTGTCCCCATCAGTTGAATGCTACTGTAAGTCAATATATCTTCTATATATTGAACATTGAAAGGATTATTCGTGTGAAGGTGAAAACAATACTGGATAGAAGATTGCGGATGAAATTATTTATCAATAATATACAAAATGCTAGGCACATAGCTTTTGCACTCAAATAGAACAATGTCATTACTCATAATTCCAGAATGGCTCAAGTGCCGTAAAATTCTTAAAAAGGAATTGAGAGAAGTCCAAGAACTTTTTGGTGATAAACAAGATCCAATGCTTGGTGACTTAACAGTTGATTTGCTCAAGCGATACTATCACTCTCGAGCTAAAGTTGAGTTTTTTAAAGTGGTACGGGTATTAGGCTTTTATGGGATTCATTTCTCCGGAAAACTTTCAGGTTATTCAGGTTCACATACACTGGATCCCGAAGTACTATCTATAGCCTTCAAAGATCACGAAAAGAAAATAACTGACTATATTGGGATGCCAAGCAGTGCTCTCTTGAAAAGTTTAGGACTTGAGATACTTGGGCAATTGCACGGAGTACCGATCCTCAGTTTAAAAAAAATATTAGACTGCACCTCCTCTGTTGACGATTTCTTTTCAGCAATACCCGCTACAATAGCATCCGTAACATCCGATTTTTTCCTCCCCACACAACAGAAGGACTCTGTACAGCAAACAGCACAAGAGCATAGTGAAGAAAAAGAAAATATCCTGGATCGATCAATAAGCATTTTGAATCTATCGGTACGTCCATATAACTGTCTTATCAATAAGGGTATTGCAACTATTGGAGATCTTGTCAGGCTTAACCCCGAAGAACTATTGCAGACTAAAAACTTTGGCAGAAAATCGCTGCGTGAGATATCCGGTGAACTGGCACAATACAATCTTCAAATTGGGATAGAAACACAAGAGCCAAGGTTAGTTGATCAAGTAGAGCTTACAGAAGAGCAGTATGGCTTTCCGGTGGAAGTCTTGAATTTATCTGTAAGAGCTGCAAATTGTCTACAAGAATCCAATATAACAACCATAGGTCAATTAATACAATTATCCAGCCATGATTTATTAGCATTGCCAAACCTAGGAAAAAAAATACTGGCAGAATTAAAGGAAAAAATAACAACTGTGCGGGCAAATAATGTACTCCCTACTCAGTTAAGTCTTTTTACTGCTGATAATTTGATAGGCGTTGATCTAGATGACAACAAGATTCTTGCAGGCCTTTCCACATCGATAAACAATTTAATCTTATCTGTTCGGACCAAGAAAGTACTTGATGACCAAAAAATTGAATATGTATGGCAAGCTGTTCAGCTGACAGAAAAAAATATTCTGAAATTTAAAAATTTTGGAAGGAAATCATTATTGGAGCTAAAAGAAAAACTGTCAGAGTTTGAACTTCACCTTGGTGTTTCTTTCACCCCAGAACAGATAGAAAGAATACAGTCATTTGAAGAGACTGTGTCAACACAAGATCTCGATGCGCGTTTTTCACAGATTATTCTGGAATTACAAAGTGAAACAACCTGAATTCAAGTGATAAGTGCATAGCCCATTATTTTTTGGACATTAACGCCTGTTAAGCTTTCAAACGCTTCATAGGGCGTTTTGAAGTTAAGACATTTTCTTGGTCTGTTGTTCAACTTATCCAC
>Ga0207996_1002133_pt1 | contig 12480 bp, 7 predicted proteins | sample AntAceMetag02UKG_FD_184773 | JGI IMG/M metagenome (GOLD analysis project Ga0207996, IMG submission 184773) | Saline lake microbial communities from Ace Lake, Antarctica - Antarctic Ace Lake Metagenome 02UKG (SPAdes) (version 2) | ecosystem: Environmental > Aquatic > Non-marine Saline and Alkaline... | reverse complement strand
AATAAAGTATCCTTTCACTCACTGTAGTTTTTCCTGCATCAATATGCGCCATGATTCCAATATTTCTTATTTTATTTTTTGATATTTTTGTATTCATTATTTAAAAAATTCTATCCTTATAACCTTAATTCACATTAATATATGTTTTTTTTCTTTATCTTATTCTTTGATTTTCTTAACTAGTTAACTCAGTAACCGGCTAACTAAATTATCTTGTATTCTCTTTCTTAATCTTATCCTTACTAACGACTATTCACTATTCGCTAACGACTATTTCATCTACCATCTATAATGTGCAAAAGCTTTATTGGCTTCTGCCATCTTATGGGTGTCATCTTTTTTCTTAACAGCCAATCCTGTGCTGTTCACTGCGTCAACAAGTTCCAGACCTAATTTTTCATGCATAGGTTTACCGGTTTTTTTTCTTGCAAAACCAATAAGCCATCTCATTCCTAAAGTCATTCTTCTATCCGAACTTATCTCTATCGGAATCTGATAGCTTGCCCCTCCGACTCTTCTCGATTTTACTTCTAATACCGGCATAACATTTTGCAATGCCAGATTAAAAGCTTCCAGAGGTTTCTTGTTTGTTTTTTTTGCAGCAATATCAATAGCTTTGTAAAAAATACTCTCTGCTTTACTCTTTTTTCCGTCAAGCATAAGCTTATTGATAAATGTTGTCATATTTTTATCATGATATACGGGATCCGGTGTTATTACTCTTTTTACTGCCCTTCTTCTTCTAGACATTATTCGCCACCTCTATCTTTCACTTTTCTAATACAATCATAAGATTGCAGCTGGATTTTAAGTTATTTTTTCTCAGTTTTTTTAGGTTTTTTAGCACCATATCGAGAGCGCCCCTGGTTTCTGTTTTCGACACCGGTTGCATCCAAAACTCCCCTAACTACATGGTATCTGACACCTGGTAAATCTCTTACTTTACCGCCTCTTAAAAGTACAATGGAATGCTCTTGCAAGTTATGTCCTATTCCCGGGATATACGCTGTAACTTCCATATTGTTGGTTAACCTTACACGCGCCACTTTTCTTAATGCTGAATTAGGTTTTCTAGGGGTTATCGTCCATACTCTTGTACAAACACCTCTCTTTAAAGGTGAACCTTTTAAAGAAGGTGTTCCAGATTTCTTTAATATTTTTTTTCTACTTTTTCTAATTAATTGATTTATGGTAGGCATATTTTACCTTCCTTTACCTAAGTTTTATTGCTTTAACTCATTTTTTTAAAAATACTTTTATATTCTAACAGTATCATTATTTGATGTCAACCTTTCTGCAAAGAATTTTTATAATCTTTGGTGAGTAATCTCGAAAACCAATCTATTTTTCATATTTTTTCTCCGGTAAATCAATTTTATCAGTTATCTCTTCGATTTCTTCTGACAATACGTCTTTTTCTTTTTCGCTCTCGTTATCTTTTAAATTTTTAAAGATTTCTTCTACTTTTTGCTCATCTTCACGAATGAAATCAATTTGCGCTTTTCCGTATTTGTCCAAACCTGTTCCTGCGGGAATAATATTTCCTATAATGACATTTTCTTTTAATCCGTAAAGCTTATCCTCTTTACCTTTGATAGCGGCATTGGTTAATACATGCGTAGTTCTTTGGAAAGAAGCTGCCGAAAGAAAGCTCTCCGTTGACAGAGAAGCATGGGTAATACCTTGAATAATCGGCATCCCGATTGCGGGGAATTTCTTTCTTCTAATAAAACCAATATTTTCAATAACATCAAATTCAACCATTTTATTATCTTCTCTTATTTTTAGCAAATCCAAACGTCTATTACTTATTTCAGCTACATTTTTTTTAGTAATTTTTTTACCTGAACTGACTAATAATTCACCCGTTTCAGGGTCCTTTATCTCTTCAGCAGAAATTTTGCCTACTACGTTTTTATAAAGATAATCTAAAAGCCGCCCTTCTAAAGAAAAATATCTACCATCCTCTAAAGGAATATCACTTACTTTAGAAGAAAGTACTTTTTTAATTAAATTCTTACTAATTACCTGCCCTTTGGCAGCAAGGATTTCACCACTTATCGGATCAGTCATATCTTCACCAATAGGTTGTCCGATAATTTCATCCTTAATCAACTTGGCAATACCGTCTCTTAGAGACAATTCTTTTACATCTGCCCAATATTTTACGGTTTCAATTTTTTTACCAATCAATTTGTCAATATCCGAAATGGATAATTCCGTATTTTTACTATGCAAAATTTGGGAACTTTCCGGATCAACAATATCCTCTGCAATAATTTTTCCTTCTAATTTCCCATGAACTTCAGAATTAACACATGTGATAAAAATTCGGCCATTTTTAATTATTTCTATTGCAATCTCTTTGTCAATAATCATATTGCCCTTTAAATGTTTTTTAATTACCTCATTCTCTATTTCATTGTTTTCAGGTTTAATATCTGGCTCCGAAATTAAAATATAATCGGTAATTTTACTGATAAAGGCATTTACTCCTTTTACTATGCAATATTTTTTATTTTCCTTATCTCTTATTTTCAATTCGCTAAATTCATTTTTTTCTATTTTGGAAATACTTTTATTCGTTATCTTTTCATTTTTTTCAAAGATTACTTCACCGGTTTTTTCATTGGTTAAAGCGTTTAGAGTAATTTTATTCTCTAATAATTCAGAATTCTTTAAAACAATTTCATCATTTTCCTTTACAATTGCACGATTAGCTTTTTCAAAATCAGAGATATACACTAATTCTCCCGATAATAATTCCGCATCCCTTGCTGATCGAATATAAATCATATTTAATCGTGCAATTTGCCTAATTATTGTTTCTATGTGTTTATCATTTATAGTTACTCCCTGAGATCTATATACTGCTTGAATCTCTTTTAGTAAATATTCCTGAACCGCTTTAATGCCCTGAATTTTTAATATATCATGGGGATCAATAAATCCAATGGTTAACCTTTGGCCTGCAGTTATTTTCTGATCCTTTTCAACCACTATCCTTAAATCTTTCGAAATATTATAGACTTTTTCCTTTTCTTCCTTATTTATTTGATTAATATTAGACGATTCCGGAATAATCTTTATCTTTTTTCGATTATTCTCGTCATTCGTAATTTCACCTACTATTCCATTTATCTCACTAATTACTGCTTGTTTTTTCGGTTTCCTTACTTCAAAGAGTTGTTCTACCCTGGGAAGCCCTAAAGTAATATCTTCACCGGAGATTTTTATTCCGCCGGTATGGAATGTTCTTAAGGTTAATTGCGTACCCGGTTCACCGATAGATTGTGCAGCAATAACTCCAACTGCTTCTCCAATATTTACCATTTTTCCTGTCGCCATATCTTTACCATAACACTTCGCACATATTCCATGCTCTGCCATACAGGTCAGAACAGATCTTACCTTAACTTCATCTATTCCCGATTCAGCTATCTTTTTAGCCTTTTCCTCGTTAATTTCTTCTCCCATTTCGACTATTATCTTTCCTGTTTTGGGATCTACTACCTCTTCCTGAGTTGTTCTACCAACTAATCTTTCTTCTAAAGTTTCTATAATAGTGCCATCTTCCTGAAAAGCTCTAATTATTATTCCATCCGTAGTACCACAATCTTTTTCTCTAATAATAGCATCTTGTGCTACATCAACCAATCTTCTGGTTAAATAACCGGATTTTGATGTTCTAAGCGCTGTATCCGCTAATCCTTTTCGGGCTCCATGTGTTGATATAAAATATTCCAATACTGAAAGCCCGTCCCTAAAATTAGACCTGATAGGGTATTCAATGATTTTTCCGGATGGGTCAGCCATTAATCCACGCATTCCTGCCAATTGTCCAATCTGACGTTTACTTCCCCGAGCTCCGGAATCCGCCATGATAAACAAAGGATTAAATTTACTCAAATTTTTTAAAATAGCGTCAACAACATCATTGGACGCTTTCGTCCAGGAATTCACAATCTTTTGCTCCCTTTCATCTTCCATAATCAATCCATAATTGTATTGTTCCTGGATTTTATCTACTTCTTTTTCAGTTTCATCTATGATTTTATCTTTGGAGGAAGGTATTTCCAAATCGGCAATTCCAATGGAAATTCCGGAAGATGTCGCAAAATCAAAACCTAAATCTTTAATTTTATCCAATATATCTACCGTGTTATCTGCACCATATTTTCGATAAACAAATGAAATAATTTTTTCCAGGGATTTTTTGTTAATCGTTAAATTCATAAAATCCATATTTTCCGGAAGGACTTCGTTAAAAATAATTCTCCCTATAGTTGTATCTTTTAGAGAATGACCGATTCTAAATCTGATTTTTGCATGTAATGAAACAACATCATCTTCATAAGCCCTTATCGCTTCATAAGAAGTGCCGAATATTTTTCCTTCTCCCTTTTTATTATTTTCCTTCATAGTCAAATAATAACAACCTAAAATGATATCCTGACTTGGTAAGGCGATGGGGAAACCATTAGATGGTGAAAGTATATTTCTCGAAGAAAGCATCAAAGTTTCCGCCTCCGCTTGAGCTTCCGGAGAAATAGGTATATGTACTGCCATTTGGTCTCCATCAAAATCAGCATTAAACGCAGCACATACCAAAGGATGAATTTGAATAGCGCTCCCCTCCACCAGAATGGGTTTAAAAGCCTGAACTCCCAAACGATGTAATGTTGGCGCTCTATTTAAAAGAATTGGCCGATCTTCAATAATGCTTTTCAATATATTCCATACCTCAGGACTTCCTTTATCTACCATCTTTTTTGCTGTTTTAATGTTATGAGCTAAATCTTTTTTAACCAATTCCCGCATCACATACGGCTTGAAAAGCTCCAAAGCCATTTTTTTGGGTAATCCGCATTGATGGAATTTTAGATTCGGCCCAACAACAATTACTGATCTTCCTGAATAATCTACCCTTTTTCCTAATAAATTTTGTCTAAATCTTCCTTTTTTTCCTTTTAACATATCACTTAAGGATTTTAGAGGTCTATTTCCCGCTCCCAATACTGCTCTTCCTCTTCGTCCATTATCTATGAGCGAATCTACTGCTTCCTGAAGCATGCGCTTTTCATTCTTAATGATAATCTCGGGGGCTCCAAGTTCTAGCAATCTTTTTAGTCGGTTATTTCGATTAATTACTCTTCTGTACAAATCATTTAAATCAGAAGTTGCAAAACGACCACCCTCCAACTGAACCATCGGTCTTAGATCCGGAGGAATAACCGGAATAATTTCCAGGATCATCCATTCAGGCTTATAATTTGATTTTCGAAAAGCCTCAACAATCTGTAACCGCTTAACAAGCTTTTTCGTCTTTTGCCCGCTTGATTTTTTTATTTCTTCGCGGAGCTCTAAAACCAGTTTTTCCAGGTTAATATTTTTCAGTAATTCTTTAATTGCTTCAGCACCGATACCCGCTTTGAATTCAGAATCATAAAGGCTTAAGCGATCATTTTCAATTTCTAAAATTATCTCACCTTTTTTATATGAGGTATTTCCCGGATTTATTACTATATAGCAGGATTCTTCGATATTCTGTGTTTCCATTTTTGACGAAAGGGAATTACCTTGAACTTCCATAAGTTTTTTTAAATATGTTTCAGAAACCAAACCATCAATTTTAACAATTCGGTATTTTTTATTTCTTTCTTCGATTATCTCATCTTGAATATCATTTTCTATTTCATCCAATTCCTTCTCATTTTTAATAAAAGGTACTAATTCATTTTGGCAAAATATCTTTCCAAAATTATCTTCTAATTCTTTATTTTCTTCTTCGGTAATAATGTCGTTTATTTTGTAAGGAAAGTTTTTTATCTTATTCAATCGGAATATCTGTTCTGCGATTAATTGATCATTGTATTTTTTATGAATATGATATTCGGTATCTAAAATAATATCGCCTTTTTCTAAATCTGTTCCGCCCTCTTCAATAATTTCATATAGTTGTTCTCTCCTGCGATCCGGAGCAAAGTATAATATTTTTTCCAAATTTCGAGGAGAAATATTTAAGAGTAAAGATAGGGGACTGGGAATAGCTTTAAAATACCAAACATGTGAAACAGGAGCGGCCAGCTTAATATGGCCCATCCTTTCTCTTCTGGTAATAGATTTTGTAACTTCTACTCCACAACGATCGCAAATAACACCCTTATACCTTATTCTTTTATATTTTCCACAGCTACATTCCCAATCTTTTACCGGTCCGAATATTTTTTCACAAAACAGACCGTCTTTTTCCGGCTTTAATGTTCTATAATTTATTGTCTCTGGTTTTTTTACTTCTCCACGAGACCATTCCTTTATTTTCTCCGGTGAAGCCAGACCAATCTTGATCGAGTTAATATTACCCGAATTTTTCAATATCGTTCCCTCCCCTTATGGATATTATTCTTTAAAAACAAGCTTGATATATAAAGATTTTCATTAATGAGAAATAATAATTTCAAGTCGGTTATTCAGATAGCACTTTAAGTAAATTATCATTCGTCTCGTCCTTTGCATCAATATCTCCTCTTATATCTATTTCTTTTCCTTGCGAATTCATTATTTTAACATCCAAGCTTAAACTTTTCAATTCTTTTACCAGCACTTTAAATGATTCAGGCATCCCGGGGACCGGAACATCCTCTCCTTTTACTATAGCTTCGTAGGTTTTAATCCTTCCGACAACATCGTCGGATTTAACCGTTAAAAGTTCTTGAAGGTTATATGCGGCACCATATCCGTACAAGGCCCAAACCTCCATTTCGCCAAATCTTTGTCCTCCGAATTGGGCTTTCCCGCCTAAAGGTTGTTGTGTCACCAAAGAATATGGTCCGGTAGATCTAGCATGAATTTTATCATCTACCAAATGTGCAAGTTTTAAAATATAACTATAACCAACCGTTACTTTTTGGTCAAATGCCCTTCCGGTTCTCCCGTCATATAGTTTTATTTTACCATCTTTTGGCAAACCTGACTCAATTAAAGCTTGTTCGATTTCTTTTTCTGTTGCTCCATTAAAAATTGGAGTAATCACTCTAATTCCCAAAGTTTTTGCCACCCATCCCAGATGGGTTTCTAAAATTTGCCCGACATTCATTCGTGAAGGTACACCTAATGGATTTAAGACAATGTCTATAGGGGTTCCATCTGCCATAAAAGGCATATCATTATCCGGCAATATTTTAGAAATAACTCCCTTGTTTCCATGTCTTCCGGATATTTTATCTCCTTCGGAAATTTTCCTCATGTGAGCAATAAATACTTTTACCAATTGATTAACTCCCGGTGAAAGTTCATCATTATTCTCCCGTGAAAATACTTTTACATCAATGACTTTACCCTTTTCGCCATGAGGAACACGAAGTGAAGTATCTCGTACTTCTCTCGCCTTTTCTCCAAAAATAGCTCTTAATAATCTTTCTTCAGGTCCTAAATCAGTTTCTCCTTTAGGAGTTACCTTCCCAACTAGTATATCTCCAGATTCTACTTCTGCTCCGACACGGATAATTCCCTGTTCATCTAAATTTGTTAAATTGCTTTCACCAATATTCGGAATATCGCAAGTGATCTCTTCTGAACCTAATTTCGTATCCCTTGCTTCACACTCCTGTTGACTGATATGAATTGAAGTAAGTACATCTTCTCTGACTATTCTATTGCTGACCAAGATGGCATCTTCAAAATTATACCCGTGCCAGGGCATATAGGCTACTAAAATATTTCTGCCTAAAGACAATTTACCCTGAGAAGTTAAAGTACCGTCAGCTATCACCATACCCTTTTTTACTTCCTCGCCCTGTTTCACAATAGGTATCTGGTTAATACAGGTTCCTTGATTGGAACGCATAAATTTTTTCAATGAATATCCTTCTGTATTATTATCATCGTTATTCTTGATAATTATCTCATTAGCATCGACTTTTACAACAACACCGTTGTGTCTGGCAATAATGACCGTTCCGGAATCCACTGCAACTTCTTTTTCTATTCCGGTTCCAACTAAAGGTATTTCCGTTTTTATCAATGGAACTGATTGTCTTTGCATATTTGTTCCCATTAAAGCTCTATTAGCATCATCATGGTCTAAAAAAGGAATTAGATTAGCTGATATACTTGCTACCTGTTTGGGTGAAACATCTGTAAAGTCTATTTCTATTGGTGAGCTTTCTATAATATCACCTCTAAATCGACAAGGAACTTCTTCCTGACAAATCTTTTTATCTTTATCTAATTTCAGGCTAATAGGGGCAATTTTATAATTATCTTCTTCATCTGCACAAAGATAAACAATTTTATCGGTTATTTTTCCATTTTCTACCCTAAAGTAAGGAGTCTCAATAAATCCTAACTCGTTAACACGTGCATATACACAGAGCGATCCGATTAATCCTATATTAGGGCCTTCAGGTGTTTCTATAGGACAAATTCTTCCATAATGTGTGTGATGGACGTCTCTGACTTCAAAACCGGCTCTTTCCCTGGTTAATCCTCCAGGACCTAATGCAGAAAGCCTTCTCTTATGCGTAATTTCTGATAATGGATTAGTTTGATCCATAAATTGAGAAAGTTGACTGCTTCCGAAGAATTGCCTTATTGTTGCAAGTAAGGGCCTTGAATTAATTAAAGCTTGAGGAGTAATAGCTGATACATCAGGTTGGATGGTCATCCTCTCCCTTATTACTCTTTCCATCCGGTTTAAACCAATATAAAACTGATCTTGAAGCAATTCTCCAGCTGTCTTTACCCTTCTGTTTCCCAGATGATCGATATCGTCAATTTTTCCTATTCCCCGGTAAAGATTAATTAGATACCTTAGAGAAGCTACAATATCTTCCCTAGTCAAAGAATATCCTTTTTTAACTTTTATTTCATTCTTAAATTCTTTAATTCTAAAAATTAAATCACTGTTAAGTTCACTACCTGTTTGACAGATAATTTCGCCGGTTTTTTGATCAATAATATTTTCAGCAACAGTCATACCGAATATTTTTTCGTTTAACTCATTGGTTTCCTTGTCAATAAGAAAAAAAGATGTTTCTTCTTTTTCGTTAAATACATTGACTTCTTCATTTTCTGAGTTAAAGACCTTTACCTGTTTAATGCCAGCAGAAATTATTTCAGAGATAGCTTGCTGGTCTATTTTTTCTTCAGCTTTAACGATAATCTTATTGCTTTGAGGATTTACAATATTTTTAGTAACAATCTGATTTAATATTCTCTCTTTTATTCTTAACTTTCTGTTTATTTTAAACCTGCCCACCTTAGCCAGATCATATCTCTTGGGATCAAAAAGTAATCTTTGGATTAATTGCCGAGTATTTCTTTCCGTAGGTGGTTCACTGGGCCTTAATCTTCTAAATATCTCAACCAGGGCCTCTTTTTGATTGGATGTATTATCTTTTTCCAAAGTTATATTTATAATCTCCTCGTTATCAAAAAGATCAGCAATTTCATTATTTTTTTCATAACCTAAAGCTCTTAAAAGTGTGGTAGCGGGGATCTTTCTTTTCTTATCAATGCGAACATACATCATATTTGAAGAGTCAAATCCAAATTCAAGCCATGATCCGCGATTAGGAATTATTTTAAATTTATATAACACGGTATCGTTTTCAGTTCTTTCTTCATCAAAGTATATCCCCGGAGATCGTATCAATTGATTTACAACGACTCTTTCCGCTCCATTTATAATTAAGCTTCCTGTATCGGTCATCAGGGGCAAATCACCCATAAAAACGTCTTGCTCTTTAATCTCACCTGTTTTTTTACTGATTAAATTTATTTTCACTTCCAATGGAGCAGAATATGTTGAACCTTTTTCCAAACATCCGCTAACCGTATCTTTAGGCTCTCCAAGAGAATAGCTGATAAAATCTAATATAAGATTACCTGTAAAATCCTGGATAGGAAAGATTTTAGAAAATATCTCTTGTAATCCCTGTTTCTTTCTTTTTTCAGGTGATACAAATCTTTGTAAAAAATCTCTGTAAGATTTTGTTTGAATATCCAATAAATTGGGTAATGAATATAAATCCGGTATTTTTGAAAAATTTTCAACTGGAATTTTTTTATTGTGCACAGTGTAACACCAACCTTATTAATTATTTTATATAATTAAAGACGATACGATAAACCGAAAAAATGAAGCTTTTTAAAAATATAATCGACTGCTCATATATGAAACATGTAAATTAATTCACTAAAATAGACAATATTTTAATTGTTTATGCAAATTATAATGTTATCATTTTTTTTATAAAAAATCAAGAAGATACCTTTTAAAAAATAATTAAAAGGTATCTTCTGTATTTTTAAATATTGTAATTATTATTTTATTTCAGCGACAGCGCCAACTGCTTCCAATTTTGCTTTTATTTCTTCAGCTTCTTTTTTGTCAACATTTTCTTTTACAGTATTGGGTGCACCTTCAACTAAATCTTTAGATTCTTTTAAACCTAAAGCAGTAATTGTTCTTATTTCTTTGATTACTTTTATTTTATTAGCTCCTATTTCCTTTAAGATTACATTGAAACTGGTTTTTTCTTCTTCCTTTTCCGCTTCTGCACCATTTCCCGCGACTCCGGCTGCTGGTGCCATAGGGATAGCGGCGCTTACTCCAAATTTTTCTTCTAATGCTTTTACTAATTCAGCTAATTCCAATACGGTCATTTTTTCAATTTTTTCTAATATTTCTACTGATGCAGCGCTTTTTACTTCAGTTTCTTTCATCTCTTTTTTTTCTTTTAAAGCTTCCTTTTTTTCTGTCATCTGTTTCACCTCCTCCCAATATATTATTTTCATTTTTTAATGCATATTACGGTTTATTTATAAAAATAATCCTTAATCATTTTACTTACGCAATTGCAATATTCCTTTGTTTTTTTAATTATACTTGTGATGCTTTAGATACTTTCTCTTTTTCATTTTTTATTGCTTCCAAAGTATACACAAGACCTCTTAAATTTCCCTGTAATACAAAAACCAAAGAATTTATTGGAGATTTAATTCCACCAATTGCTCTGGCAATTAGAATATCTTTTGATGGTATGTCAGCTATTTCCAAAATTTTATCAGGTTCAAAGAATTTTCCTTCAATTAATCCGGATTTAACTTCCAATTTTAATTTATTTTTCTTTGAATATTCTTTAAGCCATTTTGCAGGTGATACAGCGTCTTCACTGCTAAAAGCAATTGCTGTACATCCAACTAAATCCTTGGTCAACCTGTCTATTTCCATTTCTTTAGCCGCTTTTTCAAGTAAAGTGTTTTTTGTAACTTTAAATTCTACATTTTTTTCTTTTAATTCATCTCTAAGTTTATTAATTTGAAAAACCGTCATTCCTTTATAGTTTGTTAAAACTATCCCCTTGGAACTTTTTAATTTCTCGATAAGCTCTTGAACTATTTTCTTTTTAGAATCTCTACTTAAAGCCAAATTTAATCCCTCCTTTCCAATAATAATTTATCACAAATAAAAACCTTCCCTTAGAACTATCTTTGGGAAGGTATAAAAATATTGGATTATTTTCATTTTCCGCCTCGGCAGGAAGATATTTTACAATATCTATTAAGCTTTTAAATAGCTCCTACTTTCTAAGGTAAATGTATATTCGACTATTTTCTTTTAAAAGGTTATTTTTTCAAAGCTTTTCTTTCTAACCAGGTTTCTAATTTTTGAGAATCTATTCGAATGCCCGGTCCCATGGTTGAGGAAATATTCACACTTTGCACAAATTTCCCTTTAGCAGCAGATGGTTTGGCTTTTATTATTGCCTCAACAAATACTGCAAAATTATCTAACAATTTTTTCTTTTCAAAATTAGTTTTTCCTAATGGTGCATGAACGATTCCGAATTTATCCGCTCTGTACTCTACCTTTCCTGCCTTTATTGCTTTTACAGTATTTCTTATATCAAAAGTAACGGTTCCAACTTTCGGATTAGGCATTAAACCGCGAGGACCTAAAACTCTCCCCAATTTACCGACAATTTTCATCATATCCGGTGTTGCAATAGTACTGTCAAAATCAGTCCAGCCGCTTTTTATTTTCTCAGCTAAATCATCAGCACCCACAAAATCTGCTCCGGCTTCTTCAGCCTCTTTTGCCTTTTCTCCTTGTGCAAAAACTACTACTTTTACTTTTCTCCCGGTTCCATGGGGTAAATCAACAGCGCCACGTACCTGTTCTTCCGCTTTTCGGGTATCTATCCCCAGCTTCATTGCAATATCAATAGTTTCTTCAAATTTTGTCCAATGAAGTTCTTTTGCCAAACCTATAGCTTCTTCCGGTTCGTAAAAATTATCCTTTTTATATTTTTCTATTTTTTCTAGATATTTTTTTCCTCTTTTTTGGGACATTACTTTCCTCCTTGTGGTAATAATGGATTTTATCCTTCCACATAAAATTAACTGTTCTCTATTTCTATACCCATACTTCTAGCAGTACCTGCTACTATTTTTACCGCACTTTCCAAATTTTTT
>Ga0207996_1002132_pt1 | contig 12489 bp, 10 predicted proteins | sample AntAceMetag02UKG_FD_184773 | JGI IMG/M metagenome (GOLD analysis project Ga0207996, IMG submission 184773) | Saline lake microbial communities from Ace Lake, Antarctica - Antarctic Ace Lake Metagenome 02UKG (SPAdes) (version 2) | ecosystem: Environmental > Aquatic > Non-marine Saline and... | reverse complement strand
ATTAAATCATTAGCACAATTGCTGTTTTTATTATGGCCGGTTCTTTGTTTACGATTTGTTATACATGAGTTTTTTCTGGTTTTAATTTAATTATAACTGTTGCGATAACCGGCAAAAACTACAGTTGAGTTAGATGAACCCGTAAAAAATCACATTACGACGATTAACAGCACTTGAAACCAGAATAACTTTAAACAGTCGGTTTTCAGCATGTAACTGCTCGGGCTGTTATATGGATTAAAACTGCCTGATAATATTCTCAAAAAGTCCCTGAGACTTTAGTATGGTTTCGCAGACCTCTCTTACAGCACCAAAGCCGCCTTTTGCCAAAGTAATCATATCTGCTTTTTCCAGTAATATTTCGTGAGCATCGGCCACAGCAATGGAAATACCGACCAGTCTCATTAAGGGTAAATCAGGCAAATCATCGCCAATAAATGCTATTTCTTCCGGCAGCACACCTGTCTGCGTAATTATAGAATCAAAAACAGCCGCCTTATCTCTGACCCCGTCAAATACACATGAAATACCAAGGTTTTTACACCTGTGCAAAAGAGCTTTTGAGGTTCTTCCTGTTACAATACATACGCTTATTCCTGCTGTGATGAGCAGTCTTATACCAAGGCCGTCTTTCACATTAAAAACCTTGGTTTCCTCACCATTGTCATTATAAATTATACAGCCGTTGGTAAGAACTCCGTCTACGTCAAGAAGCAAAAGTTTTATTTTTTTTAATTTATTAATGAGTATCATTTTGGTTTTAAGTCTGAAAAAAATCAGGCCAGCACACTTCGAATTGCAACAAGCTGGGAAATAATATCATAAAGATCATCAAGTTTTAGTGAATTGGGCCCGTCACAAAGCGCCTTGTCTGGATCCTTATGAACCTCCATGAATATTCCATCTGCACCCGCAGCAACCGCTGCCTTTGCAAGAACTGGCGCAAACTCACGCTGCCCTCCGGAACTCGTGCCGGCTCCTCCCGGCAACTGAATGCTGTGAGTAGCATCGAAAATTACCGGCCAGCCTGTATCTTTCATTATTTTTATGCCCCTGAAATCTACAACTAAATTATTATATCCAAACATTGTTCCACGTTCTGTTATCAATATCTGCTTATTACCGGTAGATTCAATTTTTTTAACAATATTTATAACATCCCACGGGGCAAGAAATTGTCCTTTCTTAATATTTACCAGCTTTCCTGTTCCCGCGACCTTTAGAATAAAATCGGTCTGCCTGCATAAAAAAGCAGGAATTTGTATTATATCCAATACATCAGCGGCTTTTTCCACCTCGCTTATTCTGTGAACATCTGAAAGTATTTTTATGCCCAGATCTGCCTTGATCTGCCTGAGGATTCCAAGTCCATCAACCATCCCGGGACCCCTGAATGAAGTTATTGATGTCCGGTTGGCCTTGTCATATGATGCCTTGAATATTAATGGAATGCCTATTTCTTCTGTAAGGTTTTTTAGAAATGACGCTATTTCAAAAGTTATCTCATAATCCTCTATAACACACGGCCCTGCAATAAGCACAAGTGGAGCTCCCTGACCTATTGATAAATTACCTGTTTTTACTGTATTATTCATCATATCTCCTCAATTGAGCAAGACACTAAGCCATTCGTTAAGTTAAGACATCGGGCGGATTGCCTGCTTTTCGATCATCATTATTTTAAAAATTTATCTTACACATGGTTAAAAGTCAAGAAACGAAAACTTTGCCTTGATTACAGTAATTTTAGCTGTTATATTTTGGCGGTTTCGTAAAAAGTCGAATTTGTTCGCTCTGTGAGCATTTTTGGGATTAATCTTTTTCCAAAACTGCTCAATGTCGCTTACAAATGACTTTCAAATAACTCAACTGTAGTTTTTACCAGTTATCGCATCAGTTATAATTAAAGACTGATTGCTCAAAAGTTATTTTAATTCCCTTTGCCGTAAAGCGGCATAATGCAGCTTTTTACGAGTGCATCATGTTTTGGCAATATCTTAAAATTTTAAAACAGGATACAACCAATTGAAAAGTAAGGTAAAATATAAAAAATATCAAATTATTACTATTATTTGTCTTATATTTGCTGCCCCATTATTATGGCTTTTATTAACCCGATTTGAGGGTGAAAAACCATCTGTTGTGATTACACTCCCCTGTTCTTCAATAAATGCATCCCAAGAGCTTTCTGTTTCAGTATCTGACGATAAAAGCGGTATCCAGAAGATATGGCTAAGTCTCTATAAGGACGGAAAAGATTTCGTGCTTCTTGACAGGGAATTTAAGACATCAGAAGCTATTGAAGGCAAAAAAAACTATAAAAAGACTTTCAGTGTCAAGATAACGCCACGGGAATCAGGGATCAGCGACGGCAAGGCGATTTTGCGTATTGTTGTAAGGGATTTTTCCTGGCGTGGATGGGGACACGGAAATAAAACATATATTGAAAAAAATGTAAATGTTGACACTGTTCTGCCTGATATAGATGTTTTAAGCCGTACTCATAATATAAGCCAGGGAGGGTCAGCCCTTGCCATATACAGACTGTCTGAACCATGTGCGAAAAGCGGAGTATATGTTGGAGAAAATTTTTTTCCAGGTCATTCAGGACCTTTTAAAAATCCTGATATATTTATGGCCTTTTTTGCGCTCAGACATGATCAGGGGCCAAAAACCGAGATTTTTGTTAAAGCAACTGACAAGGCAGGCAACAATACAATAGCAGGAATACCTTATTATATAAAAAAGAAGGCCTTTAAAACAGATGTTCTTAAAATTTCAGACAAATTCCTTAAATATAAAATGCCGGAATTCAATGTTGATGTTCCAGGTGATTCTAAAACTCCCCTGCTGGATAAGTTTTTGATAATAAATAATAAACTTCGTAAAATTAACTACGAAACGACAATTCAGGCATGCAGGTACACAGATAATGTCTTATACTGGAATGGCAGGTTTAAAAGGCTGCCAAGATCGGCGAACAGGGCTGGATTTGCTGATCACAGAATTTACAAATATAATGGAAAAACAATAGATCATCAGACACATCTTGGCGTAGATCTGGCCTCTGTTGCTCATTCACCAGTGCCTGCATCCAACAGAGGAAAGGTTGTTTTTATGGACTATCTTGGTATTTATGGAAAAACCATTATACTTGACCATGGATTCGGACTTTTCAGCATGTATTCTCATTTAAGCAGCTACAATCTTAATATTAAAAAGGATAAGGTTGTATCAGGGGGTGAAATTATAGGTAATACAGGCGTTACAGGCCTTGCCGGGGGCGACCACCTTCATTTTGGGATGCTTGTCCATCAAACTTTTGTAAATCCTGTTGAATGGTGGGATGCCAGCTGGATAGATAATAATATAATGAGCAAAATCAGAATGGTTCAGGAAGATTAAACAACTGACTTGGCGTGGAGTATTTTAAAATGAAAAAATATAAAGTCAACAAAACCTATAAGGAAATAAACGAAAAGATCAGATCAGGCAAAGTGGTTGTAGCTACGGCAGAAGAAATGATAGATATTGTAAAAAATGAAGGCCCTGTTGAAGCTGCAAAACATGTTGACGTGGTAACTACAGGAACTTTTTCTCCAATGTGTTCTTCCGGAGCCTTTATTAACTTTGGGCATTCTGTTCCAGGAATCAGAGCTTCCAAAGTCTGGATGAACAAGGTGCCGGCATATGGCGGGCTTGCTGCCGTAGACTGCTATATAGGCGCTACAGAACTGTGTGAGGATGATCCTTTAAACAAGGTATATCCTGGTGAATTCAAATATGGCGGAGCACATGTAATCCACGATCTGGTCGCAAAAAAAAAGGTTTACTTGAAAGCAACATCCTATGGAACCGCATGTTATCCAAATAGAATGATAGAAAAGGAAATAACTCTGCGCACCATTCCAGAGGCCACACTCTGCAATCCAAGAAACTGTTATCAGAATTATAATTCTGCAGTAAATTTAACTAACAAAACGGTTTACACTTATTTGGGTGTTCTTAAACCAAAAGCGTGTAATATAAATTATTGTTCAGCCGGACAATTAAGCCCGCTTTTGAATGATCCTTATTATAAAACCATTGGTCTTGGTACCAGAATTTTTTTAGGCGGCGGCACAGGCTATGTTACATGGTCGGGAACGCAGCATAACCCTTCTGTAAAAAGAACAAAAAAGGGCGTTCCTGTCACAGCTGCAGGAACACTTTGGGTCATGGGAGATCTCAAAACAATGAGTCCTGACTGGCTGGTTGGAGTCAGTCTTCAGGGCTATGGCGCTTCACTGGCGGTAGGCATAGGAATTCCGATCCCAATATTAAATGAAGAAATGGCACAATATACTGCTGTGTCTGACAAAGAAATTTTTACCCAGATAGTAGATTATGGACATGATTATCCAAACGGTATTTCAAAAAGCTACGGCAAGGTTAGTTATGCTGAACTTAAAAGCGGATACATACAATTTCAGGGAGAGAAAGTTCCAACCGTGCCTATTTCAAGCATTGTAAAGGCCCGTGCTATTGCGGATACATTGAAAAACTGGATTTTAAAGGGAGAATTCACGCTTGGGGAACCACAGTTTACTCTTCCAAACTAAGTGTTTTGATTTGTCAATACGGTGAAGTAATTAATATATAGGTGTTTTACACTATATGGGTTGAAGACTTATAAGTGCCTAAAGTGAGCTAAAGTGCCTAAAATGCCTAAAGTTAAGGAATGCGCCTCCAGCGCTGCTAATTTTAATATTTACCAGACAAGTTAGCTCACTTGAAACCCTGGGAAAAACAATCTACGCTAATGATGTATGAAGCGACCAATCCGCCAAATGGCTCTGACGGACTGTTAATTGTATATGAATTAATAGAGCGAAGCGAAACCTTAACTTTAGGCACTTTAGCTCACTTTAGGCACTTCAAACTTATCTTATGATACGTGCTTTTATAGCTTTTGAACTGCCGGAAAACATAAGATCTTTTATAGGCAGCATACAGAAAAACCTCAAGTATGATGGATTTGATGCAAGGTGGGTCAGGCCGGAAAATATTCATATTACCCTGAAGTTTTTGGGCAACATTAACGAGGCTGATACGGAAAAAATCAGCGCAGCAATATTAAAAACAGCATCGGGTTATACTCCAATATCTCTTACTGCAAAAACAATCGGTGTTTTTCCCGGCATTAAAAGGCCCCGTGTTTTATGGCTCGGGATTAAGGGGCAGATTGAAATTCTGGCCAGGCTGCAAAAAAATCTTGATGACAGATTAGAAAAAGCAGGTTTTTTAAATGAGAACAGACCATTTAAAAGCCATCTGACTATGGCACGCACAAAAGGCAAAATCAAAGAGTCAAAACTTGTTAACGCAATAAAAAAATATGGTGATCTGGAATCAAGCTCTTTTTATGCGGATAATATTATTCTGTTTAAAAGCGATTTAAAGCCGACCGGCGCTGTTTACACAAAGCTGATCAGCGTATCATTATAGTAACCGGTTCGGCATGGTAACATGTAAACTTTTATGAGATAGTAAGTGATCTTTATAGCTTTGATATAGAAAAAAGACCTTATGATTAGAAATAGCGGTTTTTTAGGGGCACGATTAAGGCAAGACATCATACACCACAGCTGTCACTCAAATTAAATAGCCTAAGAGAGCATATCCTATGTTTAGAAAAGCCTGTCTTTTGTTACTTGTATTTATCCTGAGCCCCGGCATTTCCCATGCTGAAATAAAAACCTATATCCATACTGTTAAACAATCATTTGGAGGAAGCCAGTCACCAGATGACGCACGAATTGGGGCTATTGCCAAGGCCAAGCGTGAAGTCCTTGAAAAGGCCGGGACATATCTGGAAAGTTTGACCATCGTAAAGGAAAACGTAGTTGAAAAAGACGAAATCCTTGCTCTTGCCGCGGGTGTGCTTAAAACAGAGATTGTATCCCAAAAGAACTTTTCAACAGAAAATACTTTCGGAATTATTGTTAAGGCAAAAGTAGATGTCGATACAAGCATCCTTGAAGAGCGAATAAGAAAATTGCTTCAAGACCGCAGCCTTTTGGAAAAATACAAGGAGAATCAAAAGCATGAAAAAGAGCTTCTGGCAACGATCAAAGAGCTTGAAAGAGAAAATCAAAAACTAAAAACCCTGCCGATAAAAGAACAGAAACAGAAAAAAGAAATACTAAAAAACCGGTTCAGAGAAGCAACACAAGGCTTGACAGCTTCTGAATTAGTGGATAAGGCTCTTGGTCTTTGGGAAAACGGAAAATTTACAGACCCAGACAAGGCCTTAGAATATTTAAACAAGGCGATTAGTCTGGATTCAAATTATGTTGATGCCTATGGCAACCGAGGGGTCGCCTGGGTTCACAAAGGCAATTATGATCGAGCCGTATCGGATTTTAATAAAGCCATAGAATTAAATCCGGGATACGCTATTGCCTATTGCAGCCGAGGGCACGCCTGGTGGAACAAAGGCAATCATGATCGTGCCGTATCGGATTATAATAAAGCCATAGAATTAAACCCGGGATACGCTATTGCCTATAACAACCGAGGGCTTGCCTGGACTATCAAAGGCAATTATGATCGTGCCATATCGGATTATAATAAAGCCATAGAATTAAACCCGGGACTCGCTATTGCCTATAACAACCGAGGGGTCGCCTGGGTTCACAAAGGCAATTATGATCGAGCCGTATCGGATTATAATAAAGCCATAGAATTAAACCCGGGAGACGCTAAAGCCTATATAGGCAGAGGGATTGTCTGGGAAAAAAAAGGCAATTATGATCGTGCCATATCGGATTTTAATAAGGCCATAGAATTAAACCCGGGACTTGCTAAACCCTATTACAGCAGAGGGCTTGACTGGACTATCAAAGGCAATTATGATCGTGCCATATCGGATTTTAATAAGGCCATAGAATTAAACCCGGGACTTGCTAAAGCCTATTACAGCCGAGGGCTTGTCTGGACTATCAAAGGCAATCATGATCGAGCTATATCGGATTATAATAAAGCCATAGAATTAAATCCAGAACTCGCAAAACCCTGCCCTCCTGGATACGCTGAAGCCTATTACAGCCGAGGGGTTGTCTGGGATGATAAAGGCAATTATGATCGTGCCATATCGGATTATAATAAAGCCATAGAATTAAACCCGGGATACGCTGAAGCCTATATAGGCAGAGGGCTTGTTTGGTATCACAAAGACAATCATGATCAGGCTATGTCGGATTTTAACAAAGCTATTGAATTAAACCCGGGATACGCTTGTGCCTATTATAGCCGAGGGATCGCCTGGGTGAAAAAAGGCAATTATGATCAAGCTGTATCAGATTTTAATAATTATCTAAAAATAAATGGCAACAAAGATGGAAATGCCGACCAGGTAAGACAAGCAATAAGATATTTAGGATATACTCCAAAATATTGAAGTGCACAAAACATCACATCCAAGATAACAGAAATTTTCAATTCAGACGCGCATCTGTAGGTGCCTCAAAATTCAACATATCTGCTATTCATGTAACAAACTGAAACGCTTTAAAACTTGTAATATGCACTATCTGCATTAGAATCGTTTGTATCTTAAGTAAAGCAGTTGGCAAGCTGAACTTCAAAATATCTGGCGAAATAGCCTTCAATGGGGTTATCCGACTTTCTGTTTAATATCCAAATTGTCGAAATATACATCTAAAAAAACTGTTTTTTTGCTAATTTTTGGTCAATAATCATGAAATCCGTGGAAATAGTCAGGATCTATATAATAACTGGATGTGTTAATATATTATATCAACTTGAGGAGATAAAATATGCCTGAATTTAAATCATGGAGCAGCTATGATGAATTCGTGAAAAAAACTATAAATACCTGCCGTTACATTTTTGATCAGAGCGTCCAAGAATTTCTCGATACAGTTTTAGCTACATCAAAAAGCAGATATCGGCGAGTGCCTCAAGGAACAATTTTTTGGCGTTCTCAACTCGGTAACGATTGGAGGCCAATACAAGGGAAAGAGCATTTACATTTAGGAGATGAACCTTGTCCATTGCCTCCAAAACGTATGAAACCTCTTCCTCACGAGGCTAAAGAAGGTAGGGCAAATCCCAAAGGAATACCTTGTTTATATGTTGCTACAGATAAAAATACAGCCATGACGGAAGTCCGACCATGGTTAGGTTCGAGAATCTCAGTTGGACAATTAGAAATAAAGAAAGACATAACTTTGGTTAATTGTTCAGTCCAGCATGAAGAATTTTTTTGTTACCCAAAAGAACCGCCTGCGGAAAAAAAGGAAGAAGCAGTATGGACAAACATAGGTTGGGCATTTTCTATGCCGGTTACTCCAAATGACAGTGTTGCTGATTATATACCCACTCAAATTATAGCAGAACTTTTTAAAAATAATGGATTAGATGGTATTGAATATAAAAGTGACTTAGGCAAAGGCCACAACATTGTATTGTTCGATATTAATATTGCAGATATTGTAAATCGTTTTCTTTACGGAACTGATAAGATCGATTTTTCATTTAAAGAAGTTGCGAGTCCATGTTTTATTAAGGGGGTATAGGGGACGGGGTATAGGGGACGGGGTATAGGGGACGCGGCATTCGGGGCATTCGTGGGGCATTCGGGACGTCCATTTGTAAATCAGTTGACAGCTTAGTATGTTAATGATATTGAATTTATTATGCCACGATTAGCGAGATTAGATGCACCCGGTGTGGTGCACCATGTAATTATACGGGGAATAGAACGTAGAAAGATATTCAGAGACAGCCATGACCGGAGCAATTTTCTTGAACGGCTCAGTAAGCTGGTACCTGAAACAAATACGTCCTGCTACGCATGGGCGCTCATGTCAAACCACGCCCATTTCCTGTTCCGGTCAGGAGATGCAGGATTATCGACCCTTATGAGGAGACTTCTTACAGGATATGTAGTGAGTTTCAACCGCAGACACAAGAGGCATGGCCAGCTTTTTCAAAACCGTTACAAGTCCATAATCTGCCAGGAGGATATTTATCTAAAAGAACTGGTTCGTTACATCCATTTGAATCCTTTAAGGGCAAAGGTTGTTTCTGATATTTCCGAGCTTAACAAATACGATTACAGCGGTCACAGTGTGCTGACCGGCAATAAGAAGTGTGAGTGGCAGGATACTGAATATGTGTTATCGTATTTTGGCAAAAGGCTCGGCGCTTCGAGGAAGCATTATATTACCTATATGGAAGAAGGAATAAAACAAGGCAGACGACCGGAGCTGGTGGGAGGCGGCCTGATTCGAAGCCTTGGCGGCTGGGCCGAAGTTAAGAAGATGCGGTTGAGTGGTCATGATCGGATTAAAGGTGATGAGCGGATACTTGGTAGGGGCATTCGGGACGTCCATTTGTAAAACAGTTGACAGCTTAGCATACTGATGATATTGAATTTATTATGCCACGATTAGCGAGATTAGATGCACCTGGTGTGGTGCACCATGTAATTATACGGGGAATAGAACGTAGAAAGATATTCAGAGACAGCCATGACCGGAGCAATTTTCTTGAACGACTCAGTAAGCTGGTACCTGAAACAAACACGTCCTGCTATGCATGGGCGCTCATGTCCAACCACGCCCATTTCCTGTTCCGGTCAGGAGATGCAGGATTATCGACCCTGATGAGGAGACTTCTTACAGGATATGCGGTGAGTTTTAACCGCAGACACAAGAGGCATGGCCAGCTTTTTCAAAACCGTTACAAGTCCATAATCTGCCAGGAGGATATTTATCTAAAAGAACTGGTTCGTTACATACATTTGAATCCTTTAAGGGCAAAGGTTGTTTCTGATATTTACGAGCTTAACAAATATGATTACAGCGGTCACAGTGTGCTGACTGGTAATAAGAAGTGTGAGTGGCAGGATACTGAATATGTGTTATCGTATTTTAGCAAAAGGCTTGGCGCTTCGAGGAAGCATTATATTACCTATATGGAAGAAGGGATTAAACAAGGCAGACGACCGGAGCTGGTAGGAGGTGGCCTGATTCGAAGCCTTGGCGGCTGGGCCGAAGTTAAGAAAATACGGTTGAGAGGTCAGGATCGCATTAAAGGAGATGAGCGGATACTTGGCGAGAGCGATTTTGTTCTGGAAGTTCTGTCTCAGGCGGATGAGAAGTACTCTCGGCATTATGAACTAAAAAACCAGGGATATAATCTTGAACGCCTTGAGCAGAGAGTTGTCGAGATATACGGAATTAATAAAAAAGAACTTCACTTGAAGGGGCGGCAGAAAACGCGATCAGAAGCAAGGAGCCTGCTATTTTACTGGGCAGTTCGTGAATTAGGCATGAGCGGAACTTCGCTGGCAAAACAATTTAAAATGAGCCAATCCGGCGTAGTTTATGCTGTGAATAAAGGGGAAAGAATAGCCAAAGAGAGGAATTATCATCTGCTCGAATGAGTTACTGATTTACCAATGGACGTCCCGAATGTGCCCAGCAACTGCTTTATTCCATTTATTCGAGCAACAAGTTATATTAATAGCGGGGAGGATAAAGAATGACTGATAACGCCTTAGCCGTTTTTGAAAACTATAAAATCCGCCGTCATTATGACGAGCAGAATGAAACATGGTATTTCTCGGTGGTTGATATATTACAGGTTCTGATACAACAGCCGGATTATCAGGCGGCGCGAAACTACTGGAAAGTTCTGAAAAATCGCTTGAAAAAAGAAGGCAGTGAGTCGGTTACAAAATGTAACCGACTGAAAATGGAAGCAGCGGACGGAAAAAAATACCTGACCGATGTTGCCGATCCTGAAACACTGCTCCGTTTGATACAATCAGTTCCCAGCCCCAAGGCTGAACCGATAAAACTGTGGCTGGCAAAAGTCGGTTATGAACGCATTCAGGATATGAGCGACCCTGCCCGTTCGCTTGACCGTGCCCGCGAATTCTGGCAGCAGCACGGCAGAAGCGAAAAATGGATTCAACAGCGAATGATGGGGCAGGAAACCCGCAACAAGCTCACCGATTACTGGCAGGATCATGAAATAACCAAAGAAGAGGAATATGCCATTTTGACCAATATCATTCATCAGGAATGGAGCGGTGTTTCCGTCAAGAAACACAAAGATATCAAAGAGCTTAAAACGCAAAATCTGCGTGATCACATGAGCGAAGCGGAGCTTATTTTTACCGCTCTTGCGGAACTATCAACACGACAAATTGCCGAAAGTGTCAATGCCACTGGTATGCCTGAAAATAAAGAGGCAGGAAAAAAGGGCGGAAAGATCGCTAAAAGAACTCGCCAGGAATTGGAAGAAAAAACCGGTAAAAGCGTGATAACTTCAGAGAACTATCTTCCCCTGTCAAAAAAAATCAAAGCAGTTAAAAGAAAAAGGCAGTAGGACTGACAAAGAATGATTGTTTCATCGCTGAAGAAATAGGGGTCAATTAGATTTGGATCTCAAGATATTCCGAATGAATCGTGTGGTAGTTCCCCAAGAAAGAATCGCGAAGAGATTTAGGTGTAATACAAAGGACAGTATCGAACCATTTAGAAAAAATGGCAGAGCTGCCAAATTTTCTAAATGCCGATTTATCGAAAGGATTTACTGTTCCACAGGTGGCTGAAAAGCATGGGTGGACAGAACCCCTCGTCTGGTCTATTGCCTTAGAAGGTAAAGACGATCTTGATAGATTTAAGGCACTTAACTGGGGACTGCGGACATGGGACACGTGGAACTGGAATGATTGTGATAAACGTTTCGGAGACGATTGGCCTGCCCACCATCGCTCTCGTCCAAAGGAGGCAGCCAGCATTCCTCAAGACTTTCGCTCAGGCGAGGCGGGCGGGCGCGATTTCCAAAACACCCCTGCCAAAAATGAGACCCGGGTGAATTCGATTTTAATCAATGATTACCTTTGCATTTTAGATCAAAGCGGCTGGCAGGAAACCCATATTTTTCAGGCGCCACTCTCCTCAGAGCGTTTTAAGGCAAATGTAGTATCCGCCATGCAAAAGAAAAAAATAATCGGTGTAACCAGCAGATACGTCATCATTTTAAAGAAAAAATAGATCGTTAAACAAATCAAAATTAAAGGATGCTAAAGGATTCAGGCTTGCCTGCCATAGCTCATAGTTGTCCAGCTATCAATTAGCGAGTTTACTGAGAGAAAACACATAGAATTTACTTTGGCACAGGAATAAGGCATAGCGGGCAGGGACAGCCCGAATCCAGATTCTGGGCGGGTGAAAAAAGTAGGCGGTATAGCTGGCAGAAGAACTGTGTCAGTCACTCCATGATATCCGGCAACATCAGAGCCGGAACGGCCAAGCTCCCTAACTCTGATCCAAGGCATAAGGAATAAAATAATACGCAATAGGAATATTATGCAACTTTCATCACAACAAAAAGAGGCTGTTGAATATATTGGTTCTCCGGCTTTGGTCGTAGCAGGCGCAGGTTCAGGTAAAACAAGGGCATTAA
>Ga0207996_1002131_pt1 | contig 12489 bp, 12 predicted proteins | sample AntAceMetag02UKG_FD_184773 | JGI IMG/M metagenome (GOLD analysis project Ga0207996, IMG submission 184773) | Saline lake microbial communities from Ace Lake, Antarctica - Antarctic Ace Lake Metagenome 02UKG (SPAdes) (version 2) | ecosystem: Environmental > Aquatic > Non-marine Saline and... | reverse complement strand
TCCCGGACAGGGAAGGGGCAATAGAAAAAGCGGTACTTTCTGCGCAGGATGGAGACACGGTCATCACCTGCGGAAAGGCACACGAAACGACAATGTGTTATGGCGTGCAGGAGCTTCCCTGGAGCGAATATCTGGTAGTACAAAATGCCCTGAAAAAGAGAGAATTAATGTTGACAGAGAATCCAGCAGAAAAAAAAGAGTAGACTATGATATTTGGCATTGGCACAGACCTTGTAGAAGTTGAACGGATCAAAAAAGAGTTAGCTTCCCACGGCGAAAAATTCATGGACATGCTTTTCACTGAGGGCGAGAGAACCTATTGCACAAGAGCTGGGAATCTGGCAATCCAGGCACAATGTTTTGCTGCAAGATTTGCCGCTAAAGAAGCATTCCTGAAAGCACTTGGTTCAGGACTTCGAGGGGGATTACGGTGGAAGGACGTCGAAGTCGTTAATAATGATCTGGGTAAACCAGAGATCCGCATGCAGAACACCGCAAAGGAGATCTGTGAAGATGCAGGAATTAACGGAATATTTGTGTCGCTTTCTCATACGAAAGAATCTGCAATTGCAGTAGTAGTTTTGGAAAAAATAAATTGAAATCGGAGGAATAAATGCATAAGATCCTTGTTACCGGAGCTGTAGGTCAGATTGGCTCTGAACTCACAATGGAATTACGAAAAAAATATGGTAATGATAATGTGATCGCTGGATTCCACAGAACAAAGCCGGGAGAAACTCTCAAGAATTCCGGTCCTTGCGAAATGGTTGACTGTACCAATATCGAGCAGGTAAAAGATGTTGTAGAGAAGTACAATATCGACACAATTTATCACCTTGCGGCAATCCTTTCTGCAGTAGCAGAAGCAAAGCCGAATCTTGCATGGAACGTAAACATTAATGCCCTGTACAATGTACTGGAAGTCGCTCGCGAACATGGTTGCGCGGTGTTCACCCCGAGCTCGATCGGCGCGTTCGGCGCGTCAACCCCTCTCGATAACACTCCACAGGATACAATTCAAAGACCAAGTACGATGTACGGCGTTACCAAAGTTGCAGGAGAATTGCTCTGCGATTATTATTTCAAACGATTCGGCGTGGACACACGCGGTGTGCGCTATCCCGGAATCATCTCAAACGAAACCCTCCCCGGCGGCGGCACGACAGATTATGCGGTCGAGATCTATTATGAAGCCATCAAAAATAAGAAATATACATGCAACCTCGGCAAAGGAACTTTTCTGGATATGATGTATATGCCCGATGCGATCAAAGCTGCAATAGACCTCATGGAAGCTGATCCCGCAAAACTGAAACACAGAAATGCCTTCAATGTGACCGCAATGAGTTTCGACCCGGAAAAGATCGCAGCGTCGATAAAGAAAGTCATTCCCGAATTTGTGCTTGAGTATGATGTCGATCCTGTCCGACAGGCAATTGCCAACTCCTGGCCAAATTCCATGGACGATTCTGCAGCCCGTAAAGAATGGGGCTGGAAACCGGATTATGATCTCGAAGCAATGACAAAAGACATGCTCGACGTACTTTCGAAAAAGTTGTAAATAAAGAAAATCAAAAAATGAGCAGGAAATTCTTAATTCTAAATTTTATAATCACACTATTTTTGCTTGCTGGTTGTGATATATTAGGCTACCACGAAACCTGTAGGATTTACCAAGATTGTATTTATTTAATTGATTCAAACGGAAGTGATCTTTACAAGGTTGTAAATCTTGGACATACGGATGACAGTATTATGGGCGGTGGAGGAACTCTTCTCCCCGGTGCCGACAATATCCACTTTACTTCAGATGACGAGAAATTAGTTTATGGTAATGATCGTAAATTCTATTCGATAAATTTAGATGGAAGCCATAACATACTATTATCAGACACATTAAGAGTTTGGGGCAAACCATCAATATCGACCGATAACCAGACGATAGTTTTTTCTGCATATAAGAGCGGCTCTTTAGATATATTTACCGCTAATTTCGATGCTTCAGGTTTGAATAATCTTACTAGTACCTCAGTGATTGATGAAAAGTATCCTTGTTTTTCACCAAGCGGAGAAGAAATCATTTATGTGGCAGATATTGATAGTAACTCTTTCATCTGTAAACAGAATATTAACAATGGAAATATTGATACTCTATTGTATAGTGAAGCCGATCAACTTGATTATCTTTGCTTTCCCCATGATGGAACAAAAATATACTTTATAGAAGGTAACAAATTATGTAGTATGGATTCAGACGGGACAGGTCAAACGATATTATTAGATGAAATTTTATATTTACCATCGTTTTCTTCTGACGGTTCCAAGGTTGCATATAATGATTACAGCAACCTCTATGTAATGAACAGTGACGGGTCGGGAATTACTATTGTAGAGTCTGATTCCTATCCACGAAAACCACAAATATCACACGATGGGAATAAGATAATTTATTCATTGAATAGTGAAATCCATGCAATTAATAGTGATGGTAGTGATAAACAAACAATTCATCGTGGATCGAAGCACATATTTTCATCTGATAGTAGTAAAATTGCGTTTTCTTATTATTTTCTTTATAAAACTATACACAGCAGTTAAATTAACAAAATCATAATAAACTAAAAAGGAGGAATACATGCCTTTAAAAAAATTGAATGCTGCTCTTGAACAGAACCTGAAAGATCTGAGAGAGAGCGGAAGAGACAAGGGTGCGGAACTGGTTATCAAAGAAATAAAAAAAGCAAAAGGTGAATTCGGTCCCCGTTATATTTTAGAAGGATACGGCGATAAGGAATTCGTCAAAATGAATGCCAATTCCTACCTGGGAATGTCGATGAACCCGGACGTTATCGAAGCTGAAGAGGCCGCAGCTCAGAAATTCGGTGTTGGACCCGGCGCGGTTCGATTCATCAGCGGAACTCATACTCCGCATATCGAGCTGGAAAAGAAACTTGCAGAATTCCATGGACGCGAAGCCGGAATGATATTCAGTTCTGCGTATGTGACAAGCCTCGGTGTCATTTTCCCCCTCACCACAAAAGAGACAGTTGTTGTTTCCGATGCACTTAACCATAATTGTATTATCCAGGCGATGAGACTTTCACGTCCCGCCGCCAAGTTGATCTATAAGCATAATGATATGGCAGATCTGGAAGCAAAGCTGAACGAAGCAGTTGGAATGGGAAAGCGCTGTCTGGTTATTACAGATGGTATCTTCAGCATGCGCGGAGATTTTTCACCACTCAAAGAATTGACGGAAATTGCTGCCAAATTCAATGATAAATTTGAAGAAGGCGTGATAACCATTGCTGACGACTCTCATGGCGTGGGAGCTTTTGGCAGAACAGGGAGAGGAACCGAAGAATTCACCGGCGGAAAAGTAGATATTCTTATTGGTACATTAGGAAAGGCATTTGGCGTCAACGGCGGATATGTTGTTGCTTCCAAAACAGTTCTGGATTACCTGCGTGAGACAGCGCCTATGTATATCTATTCAAACCCTATTACCTGCTCGGAAGCTGCTGCCACGCTTAAAGTTCTGGAAATCGTGGATAGCGAAGCCGGCATGAAAAGACTGGAACACCTCGCAGCTATGACAAAAAAATTTGAGGATGGTTTGAAAGCCCTTGGTTATGAAACGATCGAAGGACCACATCCCGTAGTTCCGCTAATGGTGCGGGATACAGCAGAAACCACAAAGCTGGTGAATTACCTAACGGACAATGGTGTTTTGGGAACCGGCTTGAACTTCCCTGTCGTACCGAAGGGTGATGAAGAGATCAGATTCCAGGTCAATGCCGACCATACTGTTGCCGATATTGATTATGTACTTGGAGTTCTGAAGAAGTACAAAGAAACACACTAATACCACTCAATTAGATAAGAAAAGCCCTGACGAATGTCGGGGCTTTAGTTGATTGTGCTAGAAGTACAAATGCTCGTACAGATATGGAAGATTAAGAAACAGGATTACGATTATATTTAAAAGCAAACTTTTTAGTTAAATCATTGTAAATGTGACAAAGATTTACTTAGTTTTTTAATTGATGCACGGGCTAGGGAAGTTCCTAATGCAATAGGATTTCCAATTGACCGTATATTGGAAGAAGTTTTTTTCGGAAAATATTTCTTTATATATTCCTCGAAAGTATAAGAGTTATTTTTTTGTTCTTGTTTTTTTTTCATTTTTGTTCTCCCTTGTAGCATTATGAAAGTATTTTGACATATAATGTGGATTTAATTCTTGGTCAAAATAATGTTTTCTCCTTATCCACACAAAGCCGTCACCCTTGGAAATTACAGCAACATCAATTGGACCACCAACGGTCTCAGAATCCATAGAAATTTTTTGCTTGAAAGATGTTAAGTTGACTAATGATTCTGCCATCGAAGCCAATTCGTCTTTTGGTAAAAATGCAACGGCGTTAATTATAGGATCAACATTCTTTTCTCTGATAAACCTCTCGATATTTTGCCAAAAATCATTAAGAATTTCCTCTGTGGTATTAACTAATTTTTTGGATAACAGTTTCTTTTCTTCTTCAGTATTAAATTTCATTTTTTCTAATATTTTAATGGGGTAATTCCTAAATAATTCTTTTAAGTAACTAAAGATTATTTTACGACAACTTAGTGCGATTCCTTCTAGAAATGTAGCAACATTTTGGCTTTGTGCAAATGGAATTATAGTAGCACTATTTTTGAAACTAATTTTTTCACATTTATTTTTGTCTTTATTATATTTCAATCGTTTATTAACCACTGCTTCGACTATATAGGTATTTACTACAGGAAATGTATCATCCTCACCGAAACCAGCGATTACTATACCGGAATGAGAGCTCGGGAATCTGGCTTTACAAAATAAATTACTACAAATATATTTTAACTGATCTAAATGCTTTTTTAGTATTGGTAAATTCTGAAATACATTTGGAATACATTTTATAATATAATCACCAAATTTAACTAAGATACTGGATGCATATTTTCCATCTAAATGAGGTAAAATATTAGCTTTTTTCCAAATTTTGTAATGCTTCTCAATAACGCTGTTAATAATTTCCTTAATATTCTTTTTGGAAATCTGTCCTTTCTGTTCAGTAGTATGTTTAACAGCTTTGTTTATGTCCTCTTTTATTAAAGTGAAATAATTTAATATAGCACCCATAAAGTAATCATTCTGTAATTTTTCTGGGAACAATGGGTTTTCTTTGTCCAAAAAATCCATAAAATCTTTACCATATTCTTCAAGAGACGAAAAGTTTTGTTCCAACAAATGGTTTCTATAAATTTTAATAATTGACTCCCAAGGAATTCCCATTAATTCAGCTCCTCCATAAACCATAACTCCTATCGGGTGGTATTTCGATAATGTAAACAATTTGTTAACCGAATTATATATTTTTTGATTTGCACTACCTGCCGCGATTGTCACCGCACTGTCTGCCGCAAGGGCAATAGCAGTTTTATTCATAATAGCTATTTCAGCGGTCATAATTTAATCCTCTTAACATTTCAAGCATTACATAACAATTATATTGAATAAATAAAAACCCAAAGATTGGGCATGCGATGCTAATAATAAATATTTTTTTTGTTTCTATTAAAATATACACCATCTTACCACCAACTGATAAACCAATCAAATAAAAGGAGGTTTAAATGTCAAATTAATTTCCCCAACCCTTAACTCGGTTTTATTACATTAAAACCACACACGCGCTCCGATTCTTTTATTATAGACAAAAAAACACACAAATGGACTAAAGGTTTGTGTCAATCCGAACGGATTTTTTCGCAACGACAAAGAACAGGGTCAAGCACAAAAAAGACAGCAATAGATTGTGAGAGGAATTAATAAAAGAATGGGGCTTTAGTCCTCACGGATCCAATCAGCACGGCATAATTACCCGATCCGCTACTCCCATGATCTGCACATTCATAAGCATGGTGCCAATCTCACCGATAAAAAGCTTGTCTTTCTTGTAATGATATTCCAAGCAGGTGCCGCAGGCGGCAATTTTTACTCCTTTTGCTTCCAGTCCTTTAAAGCTTTCCAGTCCTTCGCTGCCTTCTGTGGTCAGGGAGATCCCTGAATTCACACACACGACCACATTGCTTTTTCAATAATGTGGAGTAATAACTCAACTGCGTCTCGAAGGGTGCACATAATTCTTAATTAAAAATGTAATCATGAAAATAATATATAATAGCCGCAGTTGTATGATCAATCCAAAATTCCTATTTTTTCCCCACCAGCTTCTCCACAGTCTCTCCCATATTCTCAAAAAACAACGTTGGCTGCAATTTCTTCAGCGCTTCAGGGTTGGTATATCCCCAGCTCACCGCTCCGAGATCGAGTCCAACATTTTGTGCAGATTCAAAGTCCCGCATTTCGTCTGCAATATAAATCGCTTCCGAAAGAGGTATTTTGCACTTGTGGGATATTTTTTTTAACTTGGCTTCCTTGCTGAAGAGCGAAACGCCGCATTCAAAATCTGTGACCAAAGCGCTCAGGTCAGGACCAAACACAGCTCTTACGTTTTCCTGGGAGTTCGTGCTTACTACAGCAAGTGTAAGTCCTGCGTTATGTAATTTCTGCAGCATTTCCGGCACACCATCAAAAAGCTTGATCGTATGAATCTCTTTTTTCATGAGTCCGCGCATATGGGTTGCGATTAGCGGAAGCTTGAGTATGGGGAAACCAACGTGTTTGATCATATGTTTTGCATCAAAATTTCTTAACTCCTCGACCTCCTCATCCTTTATATGTTTAAAACCGTATTTGTCTGCGACAGCCCTGATGTTCTTTACAAACCAGGGAAAAGTATCGGCAAGAGTGCCGTCGAAATCCAGTATTACCAATTTATATTTCAAAAAAAATCCTTTTCTATGAGAATATTACTCAAAACTCCACACACAAACCAACACCAACTTCCATCACCGGAGCAACCTTTGCCAGTGCGCATTTCGAAGTAAAATCAGTACAATGGCACGCATAAAGAGCATTCAGGTCAAGTTCTTTAATATATTCCAAAGTTCCGGCAAGCTGTTCTTTGGAGGGATCTAACAGATGCAATCCGCCGATAATGGCAACAATCCGGTCATCGTTACACACTTTTTTTGCATACTCAGTTATATTGCAGATCCCTGCATGTGAACATCCTGTGATGATCACTAATCCTTTCTCTGATTGGTATGCAAGTGCAGTGTCGTCGGGAACGAGATCATCTTCTTTTTCACCCACTTTTCTTCCTATTGGAGACATGGTTTCAAATGGGAATTGCCGGGGTATCTCGCCAAGAAATATGAGATTTTCCGTAGGAGTAACGGGATCTTTGCTAAGCTGTAATGAAAAATGCGGCTGAATTTTATTTTCGGAAAGCAAGATGCCGATCTCACCAATCCCATTGATATAAGTGCTTACAAAGATCTTTGGGTGTGCAATAAGCAGCGGTTTTTGAAAGTTCTGTTTTTCAAGTCGTGCTTCTGTATATTCGCGGATAAGTGTCTCCATACCCCAGGTGTGGTCAAGATGGCAGTGCGACAACACGAGATAATCAAGAAAGCGAAGGTTAATTCCCATTTTTCGGGCATTCTCAAAAAATATATTACTGTATCCGCAATCAAAAAGAATTCTTTTTGTCTCATCCTCAATAAAGAAGGAAAGTGCTGGCTCGCCAAGGAAGTAGCGATCAATGTAAGTGTTATTATTTACTAGAACGGTAAGTTTCATACAATATTCCTTTTAACACGCAACAACTAATTAGCTTGCAGCATATGTTTATTTACTAATTCGTTTCGAATTGTGTCTTTGATAACAGTCCTGGAGGCGATTCCCTTCAACCTCCCACCTTTGTCGACCACCAGAAGATTTGGAACATCAAGCTGTTCCATAGTCGACAAAACGTCTTTAAGTGATTGGCTGGATTGTATAAGGGCTTTGGGCTTTGAAGTAATGTCTTCGGCAATAAGCCAATCCCATGTCACATCTTTGAACATTAAATCTCGAAGTTCATTGAGGCCGATTATACCGACAACTAAGTCGTGGTCGACCACAACAGGAATAATCTCCGCACTGGTTTGGGAGAATTGGGCCAACACTTCCCTCACGGGCATAGAGATATCGGCTTTGAATTTAGTCAGGAGCGTGATATCGGAAATGTGTAGAGAGGCGGCAATATCATCTGCAACAATATTGCGATCTGATTCTCCAGCTTTCTTAATCGCCACCTTTACCATTGCCGGACCAATGATCTGTACGATAAAAGTAGTAGTGGTTATACCAAATATGATAACATCGCCAAGAGAGAGCCCGGCAGCAATTTCTATACCTTCCAGCTTTTGAGCTGCCATGATTGAAAGTCCAACTGCAACGCCACCCTGTGCAAGGAGTCCCATTCCCGCATAACGCGACACTATTTGGCTTGCGCCAGAAATGCGGGACCCAAGCCATGCCCCACCTATTTTCCCTAAACTACGAGCTACAACGTATGCACCAATAATCGCCCATAACCACATTGGCATCGCCTGCAGCCGGAGTCTTGCTCCTACTAATACAAAAAAGAGAACATAGATTATTGTAGAAAATGCCTTAAAGCGACCAGAAAGATGTTCATAACGATTTGGATAACGATTCGCGACAGTTATTCCAGCTGCCATTGAGGCCAGTATGACGTCCATCGAGTAGAAGTCTGCGAGGCCTGTGGTAACCATCAGCAATCCGATCGTCGAAGCAGTGGCCGCATCGAGAGAAGAGGATCGTTTCAGTATTGAAGCGATGAAAAGACCTACCAAGACACCCAGGGCTATAGAACCGAATAGCTCGATGCTGACATGCAGGAGTTCAACACCAATATTCGCACTACCCTTGCTTAGAAGCTCGGCGATCCCACTTCCCAATCCGTATAGTGTCATAGCCAGTGCATCATCCAGAGCAACAATTGCTGTCAGGGTCGTAGTGAGAATTCCAGCGCTGCGGTATTCCCAGAGGACGGCTATTGTTGAAGCCGGATCTGTAGCAGATGCGATAGCGCCAAAGACAACACCTGCAGCAATAGAAGTGACCAAACTGCCGCTTATCAGATATACGATCGCTCCAACAGCGCCAGCAACCAGAATAAACGACGACAGCCCTTCTACCAGAAGGATGGCAGCAAACTGCTTGCCATATTTCTTCATGGTTTCAAATTTGATTTCTCCGCCAACGAGGAATCCAATTACTGCCAGGCAGAAAAGATTCACAGGTGCGAGTTTCACGATGTCGGAAGGTTTGATAATATGTAACCCGGTGCTTCCCAGGACTATTCCCGCTGCCATGTATCCAAGTACTTGGGGTATTTTTATGCGCTTAAAAACAACGGCGGTCAATATGCCGCCAAATACTCCTACTCCCAGAAGAACTAATACGCCAGAACTATGGAAAAAGATCGTATTCATGAACCTGATCCCAATATGGCGTACAAATCTGCTCCGGTCTTGCATGAGAGGAGCTTCATTCTCATATTTTCATCTTTTAATGATGAAACGATCTTTGAGAGTATCTGTATATATTCGGAATGCTGGTTTCTACCTGCAATTATCATAATGACAATTTGAACCGGTTGTCCATCTAACGATTCATAGTCAAGAATTGGAATAGTGTTGATAGCACATGCTGTCCAAATATTTTTCACACCAGATAATCGAACGTGCGGCACGGCAATACCCAGTCCTATGCCGGTGCTCATTAATTTCTCGCGGTTGAAAATAGCTTCAGCCAATTCGTTGCGGCTCCCAATTCCCGGCAAGGTAGAGCATAAATCGATTAGAGCGTTAAGAATTGCTTCTTTTTTTTCTACATTCAGAACCACACATCGTTCGGGTGAGAGGGTAGATTTTAAACCGTTCAGCATAGGTTGGGCTTGTTTGATACGAGGAGTAAGCTTTTGGTTTGCCCAGTTCTCGATCTCTTGGCGCATGAAACGCCAGGATGTTCCCATCTTTCCACAGGGAATTTCACCCCTCTGAGACCACTCATAAACCGTTCTCGTAGAAACGCGAAGGTATTCAGCGACCTCTTCAATAGTCATAATCTCATTTTTCAAAAGAACGACCTCTTTTTCTATTATTTTCTATTATTTTCAATCATACTACATAATATACCACAATTTAACACCATAATCAAAATATGCAAGTTATTTTTTATTGTGCGATAAAAATCTATCAAAAATTGTTAATGGATAGGGTTGAAAAGATAAATTCTGCTTTGCTCTACCATGTTTCTTGATTGTTGCTAAAGACACATGAATAGAATCTTTTTTTTCCTCATCCTCAATAAAGAAGGAAAGCGAGGGTTAGCCGAGGAAGTAGCGATCGATGTAAGTATTGTTGTCCACTAGAACGGTAAATTTCATAATAAATTCTTTTATTCTATTTTCAAAGGGGAATAGATATGAAAAATTGTACCTTTGCCCGGTTGAGATGAAATAGAAAGTTTTCCGTGGATTTGCTCAACAAGCATCGAGACGATCATGGTACCTAAGGAGTCAGATTCTTCAACAGAAAACCCTTCCGGCAGCCCGCTTCCATCATCACGGACCACGAGCTCGAAGCCGTCATCCTTACTCATTTGGGCAGTAATTTCAAGATTGCCATTCTCGCGATCTAAAAACGCATATTTGAATGCATTAGTGATCAATTCATTTAAAATAAGCGCTAAGGGTATCACGAGGTTCATATCAAGATAGAGATCAGCAACATCGACGGTTACTTTGATCTTCTCTGTATCAACATCAAAGGCAGAAACAATATCATTCACCAGATCGTTAGCATAGTTGCGGATGCTCATTTTTGAGAGATCGGTATGCCTCGAGAGCAACTGGTGCAGGTGAGCAATAGTTCGGATTCGCCCTTCACTTTCACGTAGAGCCATTCTTGAAGCATCGTCGATCTGCTTGTTGGACTGTAAGCTCAGCAAGGACTGAATGGTTGCGAGGTTGTTCTTCACACGGTGGTTCATCTCTCGCATGAGAAGGGTGTTTTGCTCAAGGGCATTTGTCTTTTCTTTGATTGCTGCCTCCAGTTGGGTGTTTTTCTGCTCCAACTCCTTGTTCTTATCAAAAATTTCATCTTGTTGCTTTCGTGTAATTTTCTGGTAGAGACTTATGCTCACCGTTGTAAGAAATACAACGATTGCTGTGATAATTGCACAGATAATGAGGTTGAGAAACAGGGCACTATTGATGCCGGAAATTGTGTCTTCTTCGGACTGTTCCACAAAAAGATGCCAGTTAAGCTCCGGCACAAAGCGTTTGTTCAGATGAACAGTGTGTTTGCCGCAACGATATTTCGCAGATATTTGTGCTTCACCGAGTATTCTGTCTGAAAGCACAGAAAAGCAGGGAGCATCTTTAATGTTCATAATTTCAGAAGGGAAGGATTCGTTTTTTAGCACGATCGTTCCTTCCTTGTCTGCGAAGAAGATATTTCGGTTGTATTTTTCACTGTACTCATCCATGAAATCAACCACGGAATGTATATCCAACCCGACTCCAGCTGCTCCCAGGAATACACCATTATAATCATGAACCTTGTAATTGATAAAGATGGTTAATGTGTCCCTGTTCGCCAAATCCGGATTGATATTAAGCTCATAGTTATTATCCATTTGACTCACACGGAAATACCATTCGTCACGCACACTATCCGGACTCACTTTTTTTAGGACACCTTCCGCCTGATAATATATCTTCGTTTTTTCGGACACAAAAAAGCTGGTAAATGTGCTATATTCAGTCTTGATTTCGTTAAGGTATTGAATGATCTGTTCAGCATCCGCTTCACCACCCAGGACCCAATCGATCAGGAAGGCATCATGTGCCATAAAAGAGGAAATAAAAACTGGCTTCAAAAGATCGCGCTGGATCTCGGAATATATATTGTCACTTGTCAAGGGAAGAGCCATTTTTTCTATCTGACCGCGCAGCGACGCGCGGGAAACAAAGTAGCTAACAAGGCTGGTTGTCAGAAATCCGACAACAAGAATCACGCTTAAGGCGATGATGAGTTTTTTCTTATGACTCGATGGAGGGAGCGTCATATCTGCCTCTTTTCATATTTAAAAATATTGAATATAAACACGGTATAGTCAATTATAGAGTATAAATTAAGGAAACATTTGTTCGAAATTGTTTCCACTAATCTGGAATGGATATATTTGCTCAACAACGAACCTATTCTGATATCCACTCACGCGCCTGCTCGACCTGGTCTGTGCTGAATACCTTAAAAGTACCATGCACAGTGAAACCCCAAAGTCTTACTCCGTCAGCAATCCATTTAATATCTGTAACGACTGCGACTTTTTCCCAGATAGCAAGGTGGCTGAAGCCGGTTTTCATATCGTCAAACATCGCACCAATAGTGAAATCCTTGTATTCCGTTCCGATGACATAGATGAGACGGATTTTTTTATATATTTTTACCTTTTCTTCGACTGCAGGCATG
>Ga0207996_1002129_pt1 | contig 12501 bp, 13 predicted proteins | sample AntAceMetag02UKG_FD_184773 | JGI IMG/M metagenome (GOLD analysis project Ga0207996, IMG submission 184773) | Saline lake microbial communities from Ace Lake, Antarctica - Antarctic Ace Lake Metagenome 02UKG (SPAdes) (version 2) | ecosystem: Environmental > Aquatic > Non-marine Saline and... | reverse complement strand
ATATTTCTGAAAAAACGATAACACCCCCATAGGATTGCCGCCAAGCGACAATGACGAGGAACTTTTGATACATTACTCTTCATTAATCATTATTCATTATCCACCACCTTTCCATACAACACATACCCCTGCCGTGACACGATCTCGACATCGACCTCTTGCCCTGTAAAATTTCTTCCAGCTGAAAACTAAAGCAGGTTCAGAACTATATCCTGCTCTCGAGAGCCTCCCCTCGGGGTCTGAGCTCGGGGTCGAAGACGACCCTCAGAAAGAGGAACCCTCTCTTTAAAAAAACATCCCATTTGTACTGAAAACTGAAACATGAGAAGCAAGACACCTTTCAACACAAGTTCAAGGTCAAAAACAGCCTTGCTCCTGCTTAGGAAATTATTTTATTTACTTGTGAAGATATTTCTTCAAATTCAGCTTCCACTGGTACCACAATTTTTATTAGTGCCACTTCTCTGTTCCATTCGATTGAGCTTGTATCTAGGATAGCAATCACTGGATCATCTTTTTTAAGTTGTTCTGCAATTTTGTGTTCTTCCTTCTTCAGAAAATATCGTCTTACTTCTCTTCCTTTTTTTTCTCCTCTCTTTCTTTCTAGTGTCGCCACAATTAAATTAGGTTTCTTTTTAGTAATGACTCCTTTTACATAAACAAGATCTTTTTTTTCTGATTCCATCTTCTTATTATACCATATATAAACTCAAAAAGCGAGAATGTTGATGTCATTCTGTCCCGCCCTGCGGAACCAACATCGCACAAATAATTCATCTATGTAAAAAATAAAATGAAAAACTAACATTGGTTCCCTAATTAAGTTCAAGGTCAAAGACAGCCTTGCTCCTACTTAGTGTAAACAAACTTACTCCTGTTTGAATTATTTACGTAAACGTTTACATAATCGATTACGTAATCAAAAATATTTTATCGAGAAAAGCACGTCGGTCGTTAGTTTTTTCAACTAGCAACAATACTCTTGCTCAGGATATTAAGAAGAAGAGACCCTACAATACCCTCGTCATCCTCGCTGAAAGCCTGTCCTCGTTTTTATCGGGGAAGGATCCTGTTGTAGAACCTCGTTTGACCTGAGCGAAGCGAACTATACTTTATGTCGGTACTTCAATATTTCTGAAAAAACGATAACACCCCCATAGGATTGCCGCCAAGCGACAATGACGAGGAACTTTTGATACATTACTCTTCATTAATCATTATTCATTATCCACCACCTTCCCATACAGCACATATCCCTGCCGTGAAACAATTTCTACGTCCATTTCCTGTCCCACCAAATTCTGTTCCGCAGGAAAATACACTTCAAAAAATTCTCGACTCCGTCCCGTGTTCTGATACTTCCCCGTGGGCAGTTCTTCGGCTTTTTCGACGAGCACTTGAAGTATCGTACCAATAGATTGCTCTCGCTTCTCCCAGGAAGCTTTTTTAATGATGTCATCAAAGTCGTGAAATCGTCGTTTCTTTTCTTCCCCTCCAATGAACTCTTTCTCCATTCTGCTAGCAGGGGTGTTTTTTCGTGGTGAGAAAATCGCGGTGTAAGAAAAATCAAACTTCATCCGCTTCGCGAAATCACAAAGCACCTGAAACTCTTCCTCGGTTTCCCCTGGAAATCCCACAATAATATCTGTTGAAAGCGTGCACGTCGGTATTTCTTTTCGAATCCGAGCAATAATCTCTTCGTATTGCTCAACCGTATAATTCCGATTCATCGCTCTCAGTACTCTGTTCGATCCATGTTGCACAGGGAGGTGGATGTAGGGACACGCGGTTTTCATTGAGGCAAGCGCGTCAATGACGTCATCAGTGAAATCTTGCGGATGTGCCGAGGTAAATCGCAATCGCGACAATCCTTTGCTATGAAGTTCATCTATTTTTAAGAGTAACTTGGCGAAACATTTTTCTCCTCCGTCGGTATAGGAATTTACATTTTGCCCCAGCAAGGTGATTTCTTTCGCGCCATTTTGAACGTGTTTCGCACATTCTGCGAAGATTTCATCTATTGGCCGAGAGCTCTCTCGCCCCCGTGTATAAGGCACAATGCAGTACGTGCAAAACTTATCGCATCCTTGTGTAATAGGAACAAGCACTTGTACCAAATTTTCAACTTTGGGATTTATAAGAAAATAATTCTCTTCAATATTGGGTCCGGACTTAAGACACCCCAAGTCAGGACCCTGAAAAAACAAGGAGAAATCATGATCTGGGAAATGCGATTCAAGAAGTTTCGGCAGTCGTGCCACATCCTCAATACGAAATACTAAATCAATCGGATCACTGCGAAGAAGCGCATCTTTGCTGTTTGAAGAATCTCCGGTCTGACGCACCATACATCCAGTGACAGCAATAAGGGTGCGGGGACAATCTCTTTTTTTCTGCACCATAAATCCATACGCTTTGTCCTCTGATTTCTGCCTGACAGAACAGGTATTCACGATTTGAAGATCTGCACATTGATTCTCCTCAACACGCGAAAAACCACACTGTTCCAAAACCGCCGACACTCTCTCTGAGTCGGAATAATTCATCTGACAGCCATGCGTTTGAATCGCGTAGGTTTTCATTTCCGCGAAATAGTGCATGAAGACGGAACAAAAATCAACCCACCCCTTGTCATTCCGAATGTAGTCGAGGAATCCCTTTCCATGAAGAAAAAACAAAGCGATTTCTCCGCTTCGGTCGAAATGACAAAAGGAACTTTTACTTTTTAACTCTTAGGCTCTTTAACTCTTAGACTGTTCCTCAATACAATTTCGATACCGATTTGTTCCCCACCACATTCTTCATTACTTCCGCAAACAGTGGTGCCATTGAAATAATCTTGATATTTTTCGCTGGTTTCTCGATCGGCAAAGTGTCGGTAAAGACCGCTTCTTTGAGTCCCGCTTTCATCAAATTTTTCTGAGCATCTCCCGAAAGAACAGCGTGTGTTGCGCAGAGATACACGTCTTTGTTAGCTCCATTATCAATCAATGCTTTCACTGCTCCAATCACCGATCCCCCTGTGTCCACGATATCGTCGACAATAATTGGTGTCTTTCCTTTCACGTCTCCCACGATGTGGGTCACTTCTGATTTGTTATGTTCTGGTCGTTGTTTGTGCAAAATTGCAATGGAAACTCCCAGCGCATCTGCAAATTTTTTCGCGTCTTTTGCACCTCCCGCATCAGGAGAAACAATCACTGCGTTTTTCAATTTCTTTTTCAAAAAGTATTCCACCAAGTATTTTCGTGGATTAAGATTGTCTACTGGACAGTCGAAGAATCCTTGGATTTGGTCTGCATGTAAGTGCATGGTAATGACGTGGTCAGCACCCGCAGATGCAATCATCTTCGCGAAGAGTCTCGCTGATATCCCTTCTCGTGGTCCATGAATTTTATCTTGTCGGGAGTACGGCATGTATGGCAAAACCACGTGCACACTCTTGGCAAAACTCTGTTTCGCGGCATCGATTAAGAGAAGCAACTCTACAAGATCGTTGTCCATGTGCCCCGTTCTTCCCGTTTGAACGATAAATACTTCCTGTCCTCGAAATGTTTCATCGTACTTCACATATTTTTCTCCGCACGAAAATGTTTTAATGGTTACCTTCCCTAATTTACCTTTCAGATACTTGGAAATCGCTTGGGCAAACTCTGGATGACTCGAGCCGGAAAAAATCTTAAAATTATTCATCGACGGTATTTTGCGAAATTTTGAGGAATTTGTAAACTCCCTTCGTACATGACCCCTGAAATTTCAATTATCACTGTGAATTTTGGAAGTGCTGAAAAAGTAAAAGCACTTTGGAAATCGCTTCAACAATTTCCTCCACACAAAGAATGGGAATTTATTGTCGTAGACAATCATTCCGCGCGAAACGAAGGAACTGAATTGACGACTTTTTTAAAGGATTTCGACAACGTACACGTGATTACATTGGCTCGAAACACGGGATTTGGAGTCGGAAATGAAGAAGGAATAAAATTCACGAAAAGTGAAATAATTGCGATTGTGAACCCTGATATTGAAGTTCAGTCGGGAACTTTCGATGAACTCACGAAGATTTTGGAAGAAGAAAAAGTGGGAATTGTGACCCCCATTATGGAAACTCATGATGGAAATTCACTTCCAAACGCATGGGATTTCCCATCTCCTTTGGATCTCCTCTCTCGACGTTTATTTGGAAAGAAAGAAGTTGTGATAGCACAAAAAACCACCCCAGTCGCATGGGCACAGGGAAGTTTCCTTATGATGCGGAAGTCTTTTTTCACTGATGTTTTAAAAGGATTCGATCACCGGTATTTCTTATTTTTGGAAGATACGGATCTGTGTCGAAGAACATGGAAAGCGGGTTACCAAGTGCTCCAAGTGCCGAACGCAAAAGCCTTTCACGGGGATAAACGATTGTCGGGAAAAGGCATCTGGCAGTCACTCAAAAAGAAAACATTCTGGATTCATATCCTCTCGGCATTAAAGTATTTTTGGAAATATCGAGGAAAGTCTCAACCTGAAATTTTCTAGGAAATGCTGATGAATAACGATTTTCTATAAAATAATAGATTTTTTCAGAAAATTTATTTTCTTCTGAAAGAGTTTAGCCAATCGCTAAGCGATTGAAGAAAAAATTGATTTGGTGGAAAAAGAATTATTTTTAGTTACTGTTTATTTATCAACCTTTCCTAAGTATGAAGATTGCGGACACCCATACCCATCTGTATTTCTCTGCGTTTGATAAAGACCAGAAGGAAGTCATTGAACATTGTCGCCAAGCGGGTGTTAAACTTCAGGTACAAATTGGATGTGATGAAATTTCGACACTCGCCGCACTGAAATTAACACAGGAAAATGATGATTTTTATTCTACCGTTGGACTTCATCCGTGTGACGTGAAGGTATGTTTCGATGAAAACAAACTGCACCGATCGTCAGGATTTGAGGATTACAAATTGAAAGCGAAGACCTTTGATGAACTCTTCGCAATGTTTGAGGAGTTGATTAAAGAGAACGGTGAGAAGATTGTAGGATTCGGAGAAACAGGTTTTGATCTGTATCACGAGAACTCTGAGGAAATTTTCAAGATTCAAACAGAAGTGTTTCTCAGACACGTGGAACTCGCGAAGAAATACGACAAACCACTTATTGTGCACGGACGCAATTCCGAACAACAAATGATGGATTTCTTTTCAAAGAATATTAAACCCGGAAGTGTTCGCGGTGTTATTCACTGTTTCCCCGCTGGTCCTGAATATGCAGAATTCTTTACCAAAAACTACGGATTTTTCATTGGAATTGGAGGAACAGCAACCTACCCAAAGTCTGAGAATATCCGCGAAGCCATTGCCACAACCCCGATTGAATTTATTGTTACCGAAACCGACGCGCCATTTCTCGTGCCTCAAAGTCTACGGAAAACCGTAAAACGAAACGATGCAAGCCTCTTGCCCGAAGTCATTGAATTGATTGCGGATATCAAAAAACTCCCCATTGATGAGGTGTCTGAAATTTTATTCAAAAACGCAAAACGACTGTATCAACTGAAATAGAGTTCGAACTTCACACAGTCATTAAAAAGCAAAGTTCGAACTCAAAAAAACATCAATTATCTTTTACACACTCCTCCCGGACAAAAAGGACAGAGCGGATTTGTTACAAAAAGCCCCAGAAGAACAACAAGCGCAAGCACGTGAAAGAGTGCTCCCATCATGTCTCCTCCTGGAATCATGACAAAAACAAATGCCATAAGCATGATCATAAAGAGTCCAAAAAGCGACAATTTATAAAGCCATGCTGGAATAAATGGACCTGTGATAACAAAGAGTCCTCCCAATATTTCAAAAATCACAACGACCCAAAAACCAATTGTGAGCATAAGCCCCGTCCACCCAAAGAGTAATCCGAGCATACCCTGAAACATTGCTGGATCCATGAACTTTCCAATTCCAGGAATCAAAAAGAGCGCTCCAACTGCAAGACGCGTAAGACATTGTGCGACAGCTGGTTTGTCGCAATAACACATTGAACATTTACCCATAATATTTTAGGTTAAAAAATAAAAAAGCGTCTTAAAGTGTATAAGACGCCTTTCAAAAAACAAAATTCTTTTTACGAAAACTTCGGAACGAGATTTTCAAGTAAGTACTCTTCCGTTCCTTTTTCGTCTCCTTCGTAAAGCTTGAAGATAATATCGAGTGCTTCTTCTTGTGTGTTTACACAGAAAATATTATCAAGATCGTGAACACTGATAAGTCCGTCTTTAAGTGGATATTTCCGTACCCATTTGATCAATTCGTGCCACATTTCCCCCATCAAAATAATAGGAGTATTATCTGTATGTTTCACTTGCGCGAGTTGCCATGTGTAGAACAATTCCAAGCAGGTTCCGATTCCCCCCGGAACCACAACCGCTATATCTGACAATTCCATAAACGTATCGAGTCGACTTGAAAATTTGTGAAAGTGTTTCTTCAAATCAAGATGCTTATTCGCGTGTGCTTCCATTGGAAGATCGATCGTAAGTCCAATTGAATGAGCACTATCATTTTGTGCTGTACTGTGTCCCAAATTTGCAGCATCCATAAGTCCTGGACCCCCACCTGTCACTAAGTCGATATCTCGTTTCCCAATTTCATGGGCCAAGTCTCGTACTTGTTTATAAATAGCGTCATCCTTTTTTATTCGAGCTGATCCAAAGATTGCCACTCTGAAGTGGTCTTCGTGACTCATCCCTTCCCAGAAGCTTTTTTGTGTGTGTACTTTTTGCATGTGAAAAATAATTAATTCTCCTTATTGTACCACAATTTAACACGAAAATCAAGCGTGTCAGACCAAACTCTTTATGATTCTTATTGTTCTGTGAGCCCTTTTGCAATTTCTTTTCCTCTATCAACCCCTGGTTGATCAAAGGCGTTTATTTCCAAAAATTCTCCCAAGAAAACCACCGTTCCCATCCACAGTCCGATCAACTCTCCCAGTGATTCTTCTGTTAAATTGTCCATTTTGATAATGCAGTTCGGACGGTGAATCTCTCTCAGGCTCTGTGCTGTCGCTTTTAATTCTGCATTTGCGATGATCCCGAGCGTCGTATTATCGTGAAAATCATTTTTTACAAAGATCGTAAAGAATTCATCTGGCCCCTCAGTAAGAAGTTGCAACAACGAATGTTGATCGGTCGGTCCAATCGCTGAAATCGGGATATACCCTTTTCCTTCTTTCCCTGTTGATTCAGCCACCAACTGTGTCCACCAGTCGCCCATCTTTCGAAGTAACGCAACGTATGGGAAGTGAACCAATTTCGTTTTTCCAGAGTTCACAATCGCTGAAGCCAATTGAAAAGGAATATTTTCACTGGCCGAAGGTGATTGGAATTGCATTCGCATTTTCTTTGCACCTTCGATAACCGCCTTCACATCAATGTCTGCAAAGAGTGCTGGCAGGATTCCTACCGTCGTGAGTACTGAAAATCGGCCTCCAATATTAACGGGCATAGGAACGGCTGGAACGGTGTTTTTCTCTGCCCATGTCCACAATGCACTTCCTCGTTCAGTAATAACAATAAAATTTTCATGCGGTGCTTTTTCCCAAAAGTGATCCAATAATTTTTTTGTTTCGAGTGTCGTTCCTGATTTTGAAATCACTATGAATCTCGTTTTTTCGAAATCCTTAATTGTACCTACGACCACCGGATCGATCGTATCAAGCACCGCGAGGTTTTTTCCACCCATTCCATCACGGAGCATTTTTGCCCCCAGTGCCGATCCCCCAATTCCCAAGACCACTGTTCGTTTCAATGGTTTTTGTTCGGCTACAAATTTCTCAAGCTCTGAAATATCTTCATCCAGTACCTCAAAAAATCCCTGATCCTTTTGTTTAAACGCTTCCAAAAACGGCACAATCTTTTCTTCTTCGCATTTGAACTCCGCACCTGTGAAATCAATGAAAATCATCGTCGTGAGTATAACGGGTTTTAACAGAGAAAGAAAGACCGGATCAAAGTCACCAGTCCCCAGACAATTCCGAGAAAAAGGAAAAAGTATGCCAGCGGAATAAATCCAAATGGTTCATACAAAATCCCATTCTCATCAATCGATAAACCAATGAGATTGTACGCCGTCCCACATCCCGCCCCAACTGCGATGAAGGCAATGGCGATGAGGTAGCTTTTTTGTTTTGTTTTCATAAAAGAATTGTAGTCAGATACGTATCCTAAGGATACGTATCCCAATCAAGCAAATTGGTGGAAGCATATCCGGACTTGAACCGATGACTTCTTGCATGCCATACAAGCGCTCTAGCCAGTTGAGCTAATACCCCCGTCGAAAGCGAGTGTAAAAAGTTTCAAAAAAATGTAAACTGATCTCGATGATTGGACTCCTTCACGGACAGGTTTCGGAAATAAATGAGAAAGAAATTCTTCTTCTCACCTCAGGTGGGGTTGGGTATCGAGTGATGCCTGCGGGAAGTTTATTAGCGAAATGTAAAAAAGGAACCGAAGCCAAGATTGAAGTTCTTACGATTGTCCGAGAAACCGAAATCTCCCTCTACGGATTTGGAGATCGGCAGGAGCGAGATCTTTTTGAGAAACTCATTGGCGTTTCTGGTATCGGTCCCAAGACAGCTATCGGCATGGTGTCGATTCCAACAGGACAATTTATGAATGCGTGCGAAACAGGCGATGTTGCGTTCCTCACACGAATTCCAGGGTTGGGAAAAAAGACCGCTGAACGACTCATCATTGAACTCCGAGGAAAACTCGATCTCTCAAAAGGAGACGATATTCTTCCTCCATCACAAGCGTTTATCGAAGCGGGAGATGCCTTGGAAAACTTGGGATACGACAAACATACGATTCAAAAAATTCTCAAAGATGCACCAGTGAAGGCAACCGCTGAGGAACTGGTGAAACTCTTTCTTTCTTCGAATGCCTGATTTTATTACTCACAGTCTCGAAACATATTACGGTCTAGATTTTTTGGCGATGATTTTTTCCCTGCTCGCCGTGTATTATCTTGGAGGAAAGAAACGCATCGGATTTGTACACTATCTGATTGCCAACGTTCTCTGGATTGTAGTAAATTTTATTGCAGGCATTGTTCCGGGTGTGATTCTGAACATTGTCCTCATCGTCCTCAACTTCCGAGGACTCCTCAATTGGCGAAAAAATTAATTATGTCATCCTGAATTTATTTCAGGATCAAACGTCCCGAAGTTATTGCTTGTGAGAGCGAAGCGAGTGCATAAACAAAAGGTCTGATTCCGGAACAAGCCCGGAATGACAAAAAAGAAAAATGACAATCACAAAAATCCTTCTCTGGCCTGACAAAATCCTTGCCAAGGGCATTGTTTGGCTTATTAAAATGTATCAACGCACGATCTCTCCTGATCATTCTCCTCACGGGGAAACCCACCCCTTCCGTGGATGTAAGTTTTATCCATCGTGTTCTGCATACGGAATTCTGGCGCTTGAAAAATACGGATTCATCTGTGGTGTCCCCCGAATTGCGTGGCGACTTTTGCGTTGCAATCCATGGAATGACGGTGGCGTTGATATGCCAAAATAATGTAGGGACAAGGCATGCCTTGTCCCTACCGTAGAGGCGCGATTAATCGCGCCTCTACGAAACAACATCATTTGTCTTTTCCAATGAAACTCATACACTCTCCCTGAATTTAAATCTCTCACACAAGTATGATCGTCCTCTCCATTATCGCTTTCCTCGTTATCTTCTCCGCGCTTATTTTGGTGCACGAATACGGACACTTCACCGCCGCAAAGAAATCTGGGGTAAAAGTCGAAGAGTTCTCTCTTGGAATGGGAAAGTTACTGTGGAAAAAACAAAAAGGCGAAACCCAATACAGCCTTCGGGCCATTCCTTTTGGAGGATATGTGAAGATGCTCGGAGAAGAAGACAAGTCTGACGATCCTCGGAGTTTTAACAAAGCCAAACTCTGGCGTCGAATGATAATTACACTCGCAGGAGTGTTTATGAATTTCGTAGTGGCAATCCTCGCCCTCACGGTGCTCTTCACAGCGGGAACCAATCCGATTCTCATTACCGACGCAGACGTAGAACGAGCAGAAGCTGCAGGACTTTTAACCCTTAGTGAAGAAGTAAATGAAGACGGAAAACGAGAGCTCATTGAAATCGTTCCGATTCAAAAACCATTCCCTCAGTCTCTCCTCTTTGCCACAACAGAAACCTACCGAATCTCAATTGCCGTGGTACAAAAAGTAGGTGAAATTCCGGTAGAAATCATCAGAGAACGCCGGATCCCCGAAGGCCTCGCTGGTCCTGTTGGAATCGCTGAGATCACGCACAAGATTATGCCTCTCGGGCTTCTCGCGTTATTGAAACTCTTCGCGCTCCTCTCCATCTCTCTCGGAGTGATGAATCTTCTCCCAATCCCAGCGTTGGACGGTGGACGATTCCTCTTTCAAATTGTGGAATTGGTAACATTCCGCAAACCCCCAGAGTCATGGGAAAACGCCATTCACATGGTTGGGTTCATTCTTTTGATGGGATTACTCGTTGTGATTACGTGGAACGATATTATGAGAGTGTTTTTCTAGAATTGGGTGTATAATTGAGGCGTGTAAAATAAAAGTCTTTTTTTATGACTATTTGGGATAGCATTTATAAAAAACATCAAAAAGGTGGTGTCGCTTGGACAACACTTGCAGAGGAAGTTCATCCTTTATTTAAACAATTTTTAAATCAATCTAGTTTTGAACATAAATATGTTTTAGATATAGGATGTGGTACTGGAAAATATCTAAAATTCCTATCATCTAATGGCTTTAAAACCGATGGAATTGATTCAAGTAAAACAGCAATTGAAATGACAAAAGAAATATTAGAAAATGAATCTAAAATTTTTTATCATGATATGTTTACATTTAAAATACCAAAAAACAGATACGATCTTGTTCTTTCTATTTCCACAATTCAACATGGTACAAAAGATCAAATTCAAAAATTGATTAACAAAATACATGAGACAATTATCAAAGATGGAAAGATCTTTATTACCGTTCCTAGTTTTGAAAATTGTAAAAAATGGCATACTTTCGATGATCGTGAAAAAATTGAAAAAGGAACGTTTATTCCATTATCGGGTCCTGAAAAAGGATTGCCTCATAGCTTTTACACAAAAAAAGAAACTCAAGCACTATTTTCTGAATTTAAAAACTTGAAACTAGATCAAGATGAAATTGGTCGTTGGATTGTTCGCGCTTCAAAATAAATGTTTTTCGTCGAATCAGATGTGTTCACCCGGTCCGTGATATTTTATAATCCCCCGTCCCCCCTCATTTACATTTGACAATTTTGTCTTTGGAAATACAATCGCGCGGCTTCGACAAGACTTACTATGAACCAAGAAACATATCCACTATCGGCTGAAAAGAGAGACTGTTCTCACAAACACTCAGCTCGTGACATACGAGGTGCAGGACGAGTCCCAGCAGTAGTGTACGGACACGGAATTGACCCAGTGACTGTTTCTATGGATTCATCAGAGATTTTGCGAACCTACCGAAAGGCAGGAACTTCTGCATTGATTGATTTAGATGTGGACGGAAAGAAAGTAAAAGTACTGGTGCAAGAATTGATGTTGCACCCAGTAACAAATGAAATTTACCACGTAGATTTCTTTGCTGTGAACTTGAAAGAAAAAACAACGGTAAGTGTGCCTCTTAATTACATAGGAGACTCCCCAGCGGTCAAAGACCACGGAGGAATCTTCATGAAAGACACCGACACTGTGGAAGTACGATGTTTACCATCAGACATTCCTCATTCATTGGATGTGGATCTATCTGCGTTGACGGAAGTTGGAGGTCACATCTCACTTTCTGATTTGGTTATCGATCGTGAACAATTCGAATTGCCACAAGACGAAACAACATTGCTCTGCTCTGTAATCGCACCAAAAACTGCTGAACAAGAAGAAGCTGAAAACGCTGCTGCTGATGCCGCTCTTGCCGAAGGTACTGAAGAAGATGAAGAAGGTGAAGCTACTGAAGGCGAAGAAAGCGAGGAAGGCGAAGGTGGTGAAGAAGGCGAAAAGAAAGAAGAAGGAGGTAGCGAAGAAGGTGAAAAAAAGGAATAATAGTTGTGTGAACACACTAATTCCAAACGCTGTCTTTGAAACTATGCGCACCTACGGGGGCAAAGTTTTTGCGTTGAACGAACATCTGGAACGACTCTTTCGTTCGGCAGAGTTATTGGGAATTGACCCCAAACATTCTCAGGCCGATGTTTTGAGAGAAATTGGATACTGCCCTACTGAATCAAAAGTACGGGTTCACCTCACCGCGGAGAAATTCACCGTACAGATTCTTCCACTCCCCTCAGTTGATCCCAGGATTTATAATGAAGGAGTGATGGTCTGCGATCGCGTATTCGAGCGTCCATTCCCACGAGCGAAGTACGAAACCCTCATGTATGAAGAGATATTGAATGCACAGGGTGAGTGTTTTGAAACTCTGTTTTTCAGTAACGA
>Ga0207996_1002124_pt1 | contig 12511 bp, 13 predicted proteins | sample AntAceMetag02UKG_FD_184773 | JGI IMG/M metagenome (GOLD analysis project Ga0207996, IMG submission 184773) | Saline lake microbial communities from Ace Lake, Antarctica - Antarctic Ace Lake Metagenome 02UKG (SPAdes) (version 2) | ecosystem: Environmental > Aquatic > Non-marine Saline and... | reverse complement strand
CGGAGCGCTCTGCTCTCGCAGGGCTAGGCTATTCCAATGTAGTATTCTGCTGCTCCCTCCTTGTCCCCGTGCTCATTCCTTCGGAATGAAACGAGGCAAGCAGTCGCAGTATTGTGTGGCACTAGGTCATGCCACGCCTCGCCGTGGCTGGCTCGGCTTTTTTATCCCCCTCTTTTTAATAAGGTATCAGGCATGTATGCCCGATGCATTATAAATGCTATAATATTATGCTATATCATTATGCTTTATATGTCAATATTTATATTCAACCTTTATATTTATTCAGTATCTGAATTATCATCTCTTTATCCCTATTATTGGGAAGCCTGCCTTGGTTAAACCATCTGTTTACAGTAGACATTGCTACGTGCATAGCCTCGGCCACCTGTCCTTGAGTCCATCCCTCTTTCTCAACTAATTCCTTGAACCTTTTTATTAAATCAATTCTAGGGTCTATGTTTTTTTTTAATTTATTGAAGTCAATTTTCATAATCTTCCGTTTTAATAATGTTTAAATTTGTTTACATATTGAACTTCATTATATCAAACCCTCAAAGAAGTAATATAGTTTTTATTTCCCAATTATTGTCTGGCTCTTCAGCCTCTGGTTTTCCCATTTTATCCCTCATCTATATATGCAAGGATACTACGGATAGTTTTAAGAAATAATTCTTTGAATTTTATTCTGAAAACTCTTCCGTTCCTCAACCTGTCTTCGACAGGCTTGCATATATAGCTGCCTTCCATATGTGTTCTTCCTATGGTCAGACCACATCTTCCAGGGCGGGATCGTCTTTTTTATTAAAAGAGGCTTGTGTCTCTTAAAAAAAGGAGGGTGTTATGGTTATACATTATTTTGTTAATGATTTAGTTGATGATTATGCGGTTTGTCCTGAGTGTGGTTGTGATCTTGTCCTTCGCGAGGAAGATGGTCTTATATTTGTTTCCTGTGTAGATTGTTCCTTTTGTGAATGTTAGCAGTTTTTCTTATTGAGGGCTGCGCATTCATTATCACGCAGAGAGAGGAGTTCGTTATGTTATATATATATACTGTTTTACGTTTCTGTTTTTGGGGTTTTGTAGGGATATTTGGTATTGCTCCTAGAGATATTAGGTATAGGGGTAGGTATTTGTATAAGGATGTTACGGATGATGGTGGTATATATTATTGGAGGCGTATTATTAAGAGTGATTATAGAAGATATTATCGGTTTATACGTCAGTATGGTGGTGTTGAGGGGTTCCTTAGTGCGCCCTGGCATCCATGGTTTTGTTATCGTATAGCTACTGAAGCAGGTTTATGGGAGTTTGATACTAGAGATAGGAGTTATCGTCTTTTACAGTTACGGGGTAAAAATATTTACCCCTCTAAATACTCTAAGTTCTTAAAATTATTTGAATAGTTCCTGTTCTACCTACTTGTCATATACTTATAGTCTGTATTCCATTAGACGTAAAATAACACCCAATAAGGAATGTCGGCTTTATTCATTCATAAACAATATCTTCTTTCAGGCTCAATGCAGAATTCTAATAACAGAACAAATTGTTTATGAATAGCCTCCTTATTAAATTATCCTCTTATGTCATTATTTTAAAAAATCCAGAACAGTTCGCAACGCCAAAAGACATTTCGCCTTTAGCGAAAAGACTTTTGCCCTTCGGGTTCGCGTTGCTTTGATGAATATTTTGATTTATTTAAAAACCTTGTTTGCGCGGTAGTCAATGTCAGGCGGCTACAACATCCGCCTTTGGCGGATTTAGCACTGCCTTTTATGTGGCTGTTTAACCTCATATTTAATCTATTCCACGCCATTTCCGAAAGCTTTGCATCAACCCAGACATCCCGTTTTCACCGGGATCACTGGATTGATATGTTTGCCAGAAGATTATTCCTTATAGTCATAAACTTCAGTCCCAGCTTTGCTGGGATTCGCTCACTACAAAACTTTCTCCAACTCCTCTTGCATATTTCAATGTACCAGCTCTTTTCCATTCTATTCATAGATCTATGTTTCTGTTTTCGCTTTCACTACAACAGAAATCCGTTTGCCCTTTTCGCAATTGAGACATCCTTCATTCTGAAGGAAGACTCAACTGCTGTGCTCACCATAGAACTATTCCACGCCATTTCCGAAAGCTTTGCATCAACCCAGACATCCCGTTTTCACCGGGATCACTGTGTTGATATGTTCGCCAGAAGATTATTCCTTATAGTCATAAACTTCAGTCCCAGCTTTGCTGGGATTCGTTCACTACAAAACTTTCTCCAACTCCTCCTACATATTTCAATGTACCCGCTCTTTTCAATTCTATTCATAGATCTATGTTTCTGTTTTCGCTTTCACTACAACAGAAATCCGTTTGCCCTTTTCGCAGTTGAGACATCCTTCATTCTGGAGGAAGACTCAACTGCTGTGCTCACCATAGAACTATTTCACTCCATTTCCGAAAGCTTTGTATCAACCCAGACATCCCGTTTTCAACGGGATCGCTGTGTTGATATGTTCGCCAGAAGATTATTCCTTATAGTCATAAACTTCAGTCCCAGCTTTGCTGGGATTCGCTCACTACAAAACTTTCTCCAACTCCTCTTGCATATTTTAATGTACCAGCTCTTTTCAATTCTGTTCATAGATCTATGTTTCTGTTTTCGCCTTCACTACAACAGAAATCCGTTCGCCCTTTTCGCAGTTGAGACATCCTTCATTCTGGAGGAAGACTCAACTGCTGTGCTCACCATAGAACTATTTCACTTTATTCCATTACGCTGGTAAAAATAGAAACAGATGGTGTTGAGGGATTTCTTAGTGTGCCGTGGCATCCATGGTTTTGTTATCGCATAGCTACTGAAGCAGGTTTATGGGAGTTTGATACTAGGGACAGGAGTTATCGTCTTTTACAGTTGAGGGGTAAAAATATTTACCCCTCTAAATACTCTAAGTTCATAAAATTATTTAGCTAATATATCGTGCTATTTGTTTGTTTGTTTGTTTTCTAGTTGTTCTTTTAAACTCACAATGATATGTGTATTTCCTTTTAGATAGAACTCTGTATAATAAGATATTGGAGCACATTGTGGAATATTATCCATTTTGAAAAGGTGAGAAAAGTTAATGAACCTTTTAAATAAAATAAAAGATGTATGGAAAAATAACGATATTGATTTTGAAAAGAATCTCGATAGATGGCTAAATGCGCTTAATTGCGGTGCACAGCATTTCCGTCTGGCAAAGAAGCAATTTCACAGATGGGGATCTCTGAAGGCTTACGTTTCTGTTTCGAAATCAAAATCATCTGCAAAGAGTCTTTTTTCCATACGGTTTCATGGACAAGAAGTTGCCAACCTTATTGTTGAAAATAAAGAAGTGTATTTGGATATCAATAAGCTTCGCGTGAGTCGGAACATTAAATGGTTTGAAGACTTTCCACTTGAGGCTGGACACTATTTATGGAGAGGGGCTCAGGCGAAGAAATTCAGGACGTATTTTAATGACTTAGCACATAAATATGGAGGCAAGCCTGATGTCAGGAGCGTTGAGCATAGGGTTGAGTCGAAATTTATAACAGAAATGACTAAAGGTTCAAAGAAATTCGGGATAAAGAATCTAAAGATCTTGCCTGTGGTAATAGCCGATAAATTCCCAATGCAGGTTCCTCTTCCGATCTCCGCAAATACCGGCAAACCTCAACCAAGAACAGGATATATTGACATTCTTGCCCGACATAGGCTCAAAAGTAATAAAACCAACCTTTCTGTGTGGGAATTAAAAAAACCAGGATCGTATCAGCCTGCCGCATCGCAAGCTTATATATATGCCGCGACACTTCTTCATATTATACGGCATTCAAAAAGAGGGCCGGAGTGGTATAGATTGTTCGGTTTCAAGAGTAAGATCCCTAAATCATTAGAAATAGAAGCCGTTGTTGCGATTGACCGCAGTCAGGAAAAGAAATATGAGAAGGAACGAGCGAACATAGAGAAAACCTCTCCTTTAAAGATAGGTAATGACAGAATTAAATTGTGTGTGGCTTATTATACGGAAGGACCAGATACGATTACTCTTGAAAAGGATCCTTTTATAGAATGAAATTAATTATCCATCGTGGGGCAAAAGAAATCGGCGGAAGCTGTGTTGAGCTCAGAACCGACAAGACAAGGATTATTGTCGATTTTGGAATGCCGCTGGTTGATACTAATAAAGAGCGGTTTGATGCCAAGAAACTTACCGGTAAATCCGTTAATGAGCTTATAGAGGAGAAAATCCTTCCTGATGTTGAGGGTCTATACAATGATCAGGAACGGAAGATAGACGCCCTTATTATATCTCATGCTCATGCTGACCATTACGGTTTTTTGAGTTATATCAATAGCGATATCCCAGTATATATGAGCAGGGGGTCGAAAGAACTCATTGAATTGTCTGGTCTGTTTACACCGTTTAAAGTTGGACAGATCAATGCGCAGGTTATAAAGCCTAAACAGAAACTTTGCATAGGGGATATAAATATCATTCCTTATCCCGTTGATCATTCCGCTTTTGACGCGCTTGCCTTATTGATAGAAGCCGATGGAAAGAAAGTATTCTACTCAGGGGATTTTAGGGGGCATGGACGTAAAAGCGCATTATTTGAGCGGATGATAGACACTCCGCTGCGGGGAGTGGATTGCCTCCTCATGGAAGGGTCTGTTATTGGAAGAAAAGAGACAGAGTGCCGAGATGAAAATGCGGTCACGGCGAGGATCCAGAAGATTCTAAAAGAGGCCGGTAAGGTGACTTTTCTGTGCTGTTCATCGCAGAATATCGATAGACTTGTGTCTGCATACAAGGCATGTTTGCGTGTCGATGCTGTCCTTGTGATCGATATTTACACTGCGTATGTTCTTGATAGGGTACGAAAAGTATCTAAACATATTCCTGCTTTTAACTGGCGCAATATCAGAGTGAAATTTCACAAACACCAAGCTGACATACTTGCCGAAAAGGTGTCACAAGAACTCCTTTATTTTTACAACACGAAAAAGATCGATTACTTGGAAATGAACGTGAGTAGATCTAAATATCTCATGCTCTCCAGGGATAATTCTTTATTTCCGAGCATTGTTAAGAGCCTTGACGATACAAACGGTGCAAAATTGATCTACTCTATGTGGAAAGGTTATCTAACCGAAAAGTTCAAGGGATATTGCGACAAGGAGAAAATAGAGATCGAAGATGTTCACACAAGCGGACACGCTTCAGTGGAAGATCTACAGTCTTTCGCAAAAGCCATTAACCCAGGAATGCTTATCCCGATACATACTTTCTCTCCTGATAAGTTCACCGATCTGTTTGATAATGTTAGACTTGTTAATGACGGGGATGGTATAATTATTTAGTATTTGGTAAATTGCGTATTCTGTTTAGCGTAAGAAACCTGGCCCAAAAAAGAGAGATAATTAAGCTCATTCTGTTCCCGGAACTCATACGAATAGCTTTTGATATCAGTTAAATCGGTAGCAACCGTTTATTTGTTTTCCTTTTAACCCACATGCGTTTTTTTTATCGATTCATGGACTCATCTGTTAGCCAAATTTTTAAGGTGGGCTGAAAAAATAAGTAAAAATGTTAAAATAAAACCACAAGAAACGAAGGTTGAATCTAAACTTACTAAAATATTTAATCTTATTTATAAAAAACCTTAGGCTTTTTTGGTAACATTAATTATGAGTCAACGAAGCTATAGAATTTTAATCTGGGTAACATTTAATGCGAGTCAATTCGAAAGCTTATTTAATGATTTACATAAGTTTACGAAGATGTTAAAATACAATGCTTAAATACATATTGAGTAATAACAGCAATGGAAGAATGTGATAGATAAAACTGTAAATAATAAAACTGCTTATATAAAAACTACAATACCAATGCCTAAGAATATGGTGAAGTTTTTGCATAATTTGGGACTAGACTCAAAGACATCTAAGGGTGGTTACACGATGGCAAAGGCAACGATAGTCAGGGCTCTTTGTGAGGCTTTGGAAGAAATCGATAAAAAAGTAAAGATCGACCTTCGAGAGTGTACCACTCAAGAAGATGTTAAACAAAGGATAATAATAGCTATCAAAAAATATAGCGGTTAATTATTTTTGCCTTAGTTTACGTATATGCGCTTTTACGCAATGGAGGTAATCAGTATGGAAAAAGTAGAGATGAGGTTAAAAAAGAAGACGGCTGCATTTCTTACGCGTTTGGCAAAGCAGACGAAAAACCTTTCCGAAGTCGATATAGTTAATGGGGCTATTTTAGCGATGAAAGATATTAATATGGAGTCTGTTTTGCTAGATTGCAGAAAAAAAGCAAAAAAAGCTATAAATAAGCGACCATCGAAGAAAGTTTAAAAAGATATTTTTTTTGAGATATATTACGTATATACGTAAAACGATAACTGACTGGTATAAGATGTGAATTTCTTGTCCCGAGAAATGCGGGCTAGATATACTCTTTAGGTGATATTCATGGCAATAACCTTGTTATCTGATTTTTGTTATATGTTGTGTGCAGGTCAGTCAAGTGCATAAGCATGTAAATATATATATGGAAAAAGTATAGAAAAATAATAGTGGTAAAAAATTGTATTCAGAGGGGTTACCATGCAGGTGATGAACTAATATCCTAGATTTCGTGTATTACGAAGCCTGGGATTTTTATATATAAAGACATTACATAGAGGACATGAAAAAAGATTTTAATCTCAATGAGACAGAGATAGTCTCAGGAAAACTGTTTTTAGGAGTATATTATGGCGAAAAGCACATTCACAAAAACCGCTACAAACAATGGATCAGAAGACAACCGGTGTATTACATTTGTCCATCACAAGGGTGGAACAGGCAAGACGACTTCATGCCTGAATGTAGCAGGCTGGTTAGCGAGACTGAATAAAAAAGTATTAGTAGTTGATTTGGATCCTCAGGGGAACGCGACAGCCGGTTTAGGTATAGACAGAAAAACTTTAGACAGTTCGATATACGATGTCTTTTTCAGCGGCAAGGAGATAGAAGAGATTATATTGGAAACGGATTCGGGTATATATTTGGCACCTTCCTCAGTAGACTTATTAGCAGCTGAGACACATATGGCAGGAAAGGCTGACAATTCATTTATGCTGAGAGAGAGCCTCAGCAATGTAGCGGAACACTTTGATTATATACTTGTGGATGTACCTCCGGGATCAACACTTCTTATGATAAATGGAATCGCCGCATCAGAAAATATAATTATCCCGCTTGATTCAGGTGTGTTTGCATACGAAACAATGGAGACGCTTAAGACACTTATTACTGACCTTGACGAAGAATTGGACCTCGAAATAAACGTTATGATGGTCATCATAAAAGAATTTTCAAACTCATTTTTTCGCAGTGGTCCACCGAGAGCGATAAAAAAACTGATTAAAGAATTTCTATCGAAGAATATATCAACTCGCGTAAAAATATGTACGGTACCATTTTCCTTGAAAGTACAGAAGGCACAGATGAAAGGGATGCCTGTTTCACATTATGCTCCATTTTCTAATGTAGGTAGAATATATAAAAATATAGCAAAAGAAATTATGAATTATAAATAAGGGAGGGGAAAGATGACACAGCCCATAAGAAAATCAGGCAGGAAAGCTTTGTTTGGCACGGAAGAATCGGGATCCAGCGTATTAGAGCGAACAGAAGAGAGAACGTCAGATATTGGTAAAGGCGCTGAGTCTCAGCTTCGGGAACTATTAGAGTCTTTGGAGGCCGTAAGAAAAGGAGATCTAACTAAAACATTAAAGGTAAGAAATGAAGATATATTTGGGGAGCTGGCAGAATCATATAATGGCATGGTAGAGATTTTAAGCCGTTTTGGCAGCGAAGTCACACGTGTAGCGAAAGAAGTGGGTACAGAGGGAAAGCTCGGTGGTCAGGCAAAAGTGACGGGCGTGACAGGCATGTGGGCGGAACTGACAGACAATGTAAACACGATGGCAAATAACCTGACAGGCCAGGTGAGGAATATTGCGAAAGTTGGTACAGCGATAGCGAATGGGGATTTGACGCAGAAGATAACGGCGGACGCGCAGGGAGAGATACTTGAGCTGAAGGACACGATAAACAAGATGGTGGACAACCTTAATATATTTCAGAATGAAGTAACACGTGTAGCGAAAGAAGTGGGAACAGAAGGGAAGTTGGGAGGCCAGGCAAAAGTGACGGGCGTTGCGGGATCGTGGAAAGACCTTACAGACAATGTAAACACGATGGCAAATAACCTGACAGGCCAGGTGAGGAATATTGCGAAAGTTGGTACAGCGATAGCGAACGGTGATCTGACGCAGAAGATAACGGCGGACGCGCAGGGGGAGATACTTGAGCTGAAGGACACGTTGAACAAGATGGTGGACAACCTTAATATATTTCAGAATGAAGTAACACGTGTAGCGAAGGAAGTGGGAACAGAAGGGAAGTTGGGAGGCCAGGCAAAAGTGACGGGCGTTGCGGGAGCCTGGAAAGATCTCACGGACAATGTAAACACAATGGCGGATAATCTTACAAACCAAGTGAGAAATATCGCGCAGGTAACAACCTCGGTGGCGAACGGAGACCTTTCGCAGAAGATAACGGTTGAAGCAGTAGGAGAGATATTGGAGCTAAAGGAAACCATAAACAGTATGGTAGGCAGTCTCAATACATTTGCAAGCGAAGTGACGCGTGTGGCGAAGGAAGTGGGAACGGAAGGGAAACTGGGAGGGCAGGCAAAAGTGACGAATGTTGCGGGCACCTGGAAAGACCTGACGGACAATGTAAACGGCCTTGCGGCAAACCTGACAAGCCAGGTGAGGAACATCGCGCAGGTGACAACAGCAGTAGCGAACGGAGACCTTTCGCAGAAGATAACGGTAGAGGCAGCCGGAGAGATATTGGAGCTGAAAGACACCATTAATGACATGGTAGGCAGTCTCAATACTTTTGGAAGCGAAGTAACGCGTGTAGCCAGAGAGGTGGGGACAGAAGGGAAACTGGGAGGCCAGGCAGCAGTGCCGGGCGTTGCGGGCACCTGGAAGGATCTTACGGACAATGTAAACACAATGGCAAGCAACCTGACAAATCAGGTGAGAAACATTGCCAAAGTTGGTACAGCGATAGCGAACGGGGACCTGACGCAGAAGATCACGGTTGACGCTTCGGGAGAGATATTGGAGTTAAAAGATACACTAAACAACATGGTAGATAATCTTAACAGATTGGCCGGTGAGGTATCGAGAGTTGCGCAGGTAGCGGGTGCGGAAGGAAAGTTGAGCGAGAGGGCGAAAGTTGAGGGTGTCGGTGGAAGCTGGAAAGATATCGTGGATACGCTCAATAACCTTATTGATTCTATCGCAATACCCGTGCAGGAAGTGATACGGCTTGCCATAGCGCTTTCAAAGGGGGATATTTCGCAAAGGGTAGAAATTGATACAAACGGTGATATCAAAACGTTATCTGACGCGCTGAACAAATCTTTTAATGACCTGGGTGCAATTATCAGGTTGTCAATGGGGAGCTCCGGAAAAGTAGCGACCGCATCAGGCCAGCTTGCAACGAGTTCAAAGCAGGTTAATAATGCTCTGTCTCAGATAGCAAATACAACTCAGCAGATAGCGGCAGGCGCAAAAGATCAATCTAAAAAACTGGATGCGAGCACAAAGATCGTTGCTGATTTGTCAAATTCTATCCAGCAGGGCTCGCAAAACGCGCAGTCAGCGGCAGAAGTAACAAAATCTGCATCAGATCTTGCACAGAAAGGAACAGCTTCAGGAAAACTTGCGGCAGAGAGACTGCAAAACATTGACGAGATAGTTAAGGGAAACACCATTATCGTAAAAGATCTTGATAAGAAAGCCAAAGACATTGTTGTTATTGTCGGAACGACAAAAGATATTGCGGACCAGACAAATCTACTGGCATTGAACGCCGCGATAGAAGCCGCCCATGCGGGTGATGCTGGGCGGGGCTTTGCCGTTGTTGCCGATGAAATAAGAAAATTGGCCGAAGGGACAAAGAACGCCGCTATGCAGATAGAGAATATGGTTGCGACTATCGGTGAATCAACAGCTGAGGTTGTCACCAGCATGAGCAAAGGAACAACACAGGTCACAGAGGGAATTGATATTGTTAACCAGGCATTATCAATACTCGATCAGATCAGCGCCGGTGCGCAGGAGATAACAGCGAAGGCGCAGGAGATATCGTCTGCGACGACAGAACAGGCGCAAGGTGCCCAGCAGGTTGCGGGAACAATCGAGGAGATAGCGGCAACAAGTGAACAGGCCGCGGGCGGAGCTGGTGAAATGTCGACATCTATTCAGCAGCAGACATCGGCAATGCAGCAAATGTCAGCCTCAGCCCAGAATTTATCTACGCTATCAGAAGATCTAAGATCGGCATTAAAAAGATTTAAAGTGAGTGCTTCGGATAGTGAAGAAACGGCGAAAGATGACATGGAGGAAGATATCTAATGTGCTTTTATAATATGGGATAAGGCCGGCAATGACAGCTAATTTGGATACATTTACAGCGTATAGCGTTTAGGAGATAGCGGATACAAAAGAAAAAAAATCTTTTAAGTTTTTAACTATACGCTAAGTAGAACGCTGTCCGCTATACGCTAAAAGGAACGCTATACGCTAATAGTAACAGGAGGGCTGAAATGGAAGATAACGAAAAAACTTTTAAGAACCAGCATAAGGGCAAAAGCAGGTCACAGGGAACGGTTGCTCTGCAGAATGATGTGGAGAAAGCGAGATATCATGAAACAGATGAGGATGTTATCCAGCTGATTATCTTTGCCTTGGGCGACGAGGAATTTGCTGCCGACATTGAACAGGTACGCGAAATAATACGGGTGGGGCAGATTACGCCGATACCGGATTCACCCGACTTTATTAAAGGAGTAACGAACGTAAGGGGAGAGATAGCGGTCGCAATAGATCTTAAGATGAGATTTTACCTGCGCACAAAGGAAGAGACGAAAGAGAAACATATGATCATCTCGGAGAGAGACAAGAGTCTTTTTGGCCTTCTCGTTGACGAGGTTACCGAGGTACTGCGAATAAACCGGACGGACCTCAAACACACTCCAGAACTTGTCACAAGAATAGACAGGGTGTATATACGGGGTGTCTTGACTCTGGAAAACCGATTGATAATGCTTCTTGACCTGACAAAAGTTTTATCGGAAGAAGAGCTTGAGAAATTGGCAAAAATACAGATCCATCATCGTGACGAGCTGTTGTTTTCAGAAGAGGAAAATGCTGACGATAAGGCCAAACCCCGCAAGGAGAAGGAATCTGAGAAGGAAAAGGAATCGGCGGCTGAAGAATTACCAAAGAAAAAAGGATCCGCTAAACCCACAAAAGAATAGCGGCAACATTATTCTATGAGGGCACAGGTTGCAGAAAAAAGGGAGGGAAAATGAAAAAGATTTTGGTTGCAGACGATTCATTGTTCATGCGAAAGATGTTGATTGGTATTTTGTCAGAAAAATATGAAGTGATAGAGGCCAGTGACGGTGACACGGCCCGTGAGTTATTTAAAAAAGAAAAACCGGACCTGGTTTTACAGGACATCATAATGCCAAAAGGCGAAGAAGAAGGATTGCTCGTTCTCAAGGATATCATGAAAACTAATCCAAAAGCGAAGGTTATCATGATCACTGCGGTAGGGCATGAAGAGATAATCGCCGAATGCAAAAAACTCGGTGCCGTAGATTACATCACCAAACCCTTTGACGAAGAAAATATCATTGAGAGAGCAGAAAAGCATCTGCGCTAACCGGTCGTTGCGGATATCGTCATATGAATCATGAAAGGCGCGATATAGTTAATATGGACGAACCTATTACAGTTTTAGTTGCAGACGATTCGTTGTTCATGCGAAACCTTATAACGAATATGATCGATTCTGACCCCGAATTGAAAGTTATAGATACCGCAAAGAACGGGGAAGAAGCCCTGCATAAGATCTCTGAGTTGAAACCGGATGTGGTGACACTCGATATAATGATGCCCGGCTGGGACGGTTTGAAAACACTCGCGCATATTATGGACACATGTCCCGTACCGGTGATCATTCTTTCCGCTTACAGCAGGGAGGGTGCCGACATCACGATGAAATGCCTTTCAGCGGGCGCTGTCGGATTTCTGCTTAAACCCTCGGGCGAAATATCGCTTGATATAGGCGTATTGAAAACACAGCTCATTGATGAGATCAAGGCCGTATCGAAAGCCGATGTTGTACGGGTAAGATCTGCGCTTACAAAAACTGTAAAAACGCCGCGCGGTAATGTTTCAGGGAACAGAATCGTTGTTATGGGCGCATCAACAGGCGGCGCGCCGCATAGGTGTTAAGTTAAGGGAGTAAAAATCTGTAAATATTGCCAACTATTTGTATTGCCAACTATTTTTTTTGTGTTATAATCCGATAGCATCATATAAATATCGGAATATAATTAATAAA
>Ga0207996_1002111_pt1 | contig 12576 bp, 5 predicted proteins | sample AntAceMetag02UKG_FD_184773 | JGI IMG/M metagenome (GOLD analysis project Ga0207996, IMG submission 184773) | Saline lake microbial communities from Ace Lake, Antarctica - Antarctic Ace Lake Metagenome 02UKG (SPAdes) (version 2) | ecosystem: Environmental > Aquatic > Non-marine Saline and Alkaline... | reverse complement strand
AGGTCATCGTCTAATGCTAGAAGATAATTACTGTTGTAACGAATGCCTCTAGAGTTGGCTCTGATATTACCATCGCTTTCATTAATTTGATTTTGTAGATCAGCATCAGCTGCTAAGAATGCATTAGAGTTATAAACAATATTTCTAGAGTTAGCTCTGACTGCACCTTCAAGCGCGGTAGTATCGATTGCGAGTAATGCGTTACTATTATTCTTAATGCCATACAATAGAGCAGTTGAATTATTAGTTATATTTTGTTGGTTAACTAATAATGTGTTTGAGTTATAAGAGATGTTTCTAGAGTTAGCTCTGACTGCACCTTCGAGTGCGCTAGTATCGATTGCGAGAATTGCGTTGCTGTTGTTTTTGATTCCATATAGAAGAGCATTACTATTATTAGCTATATCAGTTTGGTTAACTAATAATGTGTTTGAGTTATAAGAAATGTTTCTGGAGTTAACTCTAATGTTACCAGAGTTAATATCAATTTGACCTTGAAGGTCATCGTCTAATGCTAGAAGATAATTACTGTTGTAACGAATGCCTCTAGAGTTGGCTCTGATATTACCATCGCTTTCATTAATTTGATTTTGTAGATCAGTATCGGCTGTTAAGAATGCGTTGCTATTATACTGAATATTTCTAGAGTTAGCTCTAACCGAGCCTTCGAGTTCGGCGTTAGCAGATGTGATATTTAGTATAGCGTTACTATTATTCTTAATGCCGTAAAGTAGAGCAGTTGAATTATTGGTGATGTTGTCTTGGTTAACTAATATTGCATTGCTGTTATAAACAATATTTCTAGAGTTGGCTCTGACTGCACCTTCAAGCGCGGTAGTATCGATTGCGAGAATTGCGTTGCTATTATTTTTAATGCCGTAAAGTAGAGCAGTTGAATTATTAGTTATGTTTTGTTGGTTAACTAATAATGTGTTTGAGTTATAAGAAATGTTTCTGGAGTTAACTCTAATATTACCAGAGTTAATATCTATTTGATCTTGAAGGTCAGTGTCTAATGCTAGTAAGTAATTACTGTTATATTGAATGCCTCTGGAGTTAGCTCTGATTGAGCCTTCGAGTTCGGCGTTAGCAGAGGCGATGTTTATGATGGCATTACTATTATTAACAATTAAATCATCAGATGCTTCTGCGTAGGTAATAATACTATCAGCATCACCAGTTTTTAGGTCGTCAGTACCTGAAGATCTAACTATGGATTGTTGTAGCCAGCCCTGCAAGGCTCCGCCTCCATATTTAAACTTGGAGTTGGCATCTTTTAATGCTATTGCAGAGTTTCTGTTTGTAAAGTTTATTCCTGCATAGATTTTTATATTTATGAGAAATATAACTAAACATAAAATAGATAATATTCTAGGATATATCTTCATTTTTACTACTCTTTCCCTTTAGATCGATTTAATTATTTATAGAATTTTTTATCTGTTTATTTTTTTACTACTCATATTTAAATTTAGTTTATTTTACTAAAACTTTAAGCATCAAAGTAAATAGTTTTGTGGTAGTGCTTAAAGTTGGCTTTTTGATTTGGGGGGGGGGGATCTTTTGAATCGATATGTAAGACTTGGTTATAGATTAAATAAGTTGAGTTTTCTAATATGTTTTTGCTAATAATTATATTATAAATATATAGTATTGATTTTGGGGAGTTGGGTGATGACGAAAAAAATATTTTTTGTGATAACTTTTTTTTTAAGCGTAGGTTGTCTAAGTCCGAGCATTAGATTTTCTCATCAAGTGTCACAATTCAAATTAAATTCAGGATCAAAACTTATTTTAGATCAAGCCATTTCAAACTGGGATGGAACCCTTTTAATGCAAACAGGTTCAGATATTATAGGGCAAGATATAAGTTTTATGCATGGGATATTAGATACTTATCTTTCCCAGGGACTGTTAACCGCAGATTTTAGTCCTGATGTTCCTGATAAAATTTTTTTGAATGGAAATAGTAAGTTTATTGGTTCTCCTGGGACAGTTGCTCAGTCTATAGAAGTGAGTGGTAAAAATAATAGACTAGAGGGACAATCTTTATTTGATAGCACAATAATTTTTGATGGAGATTTTAATACAACTTTAACAGTCGCATTGCAAAGTAAGTTGAATAAATCAATAGAACTTAACACCGGTACTTTGATTTTAAATGATGATCTCCATTTGGGTGACGACTCTCTAATTACTGGTTCGGGAACAATTGTTTTAAATAATAATACTTTACATCTGCCTGGAGCTCCTAGTACTTGGTCTTCGGTTTTTGATTTTAAAGATGCATTGGAGCTTGAGTTGCATGCCAAGGTTTCTTTAACTTCTTCTTGGACCTTTAACGGAGATGCTGGTATAAATGGCAATGGAAATATTTTGGACATGAGCCATCATTTAGCCAAAATTTATGTTGCCCCAAATACAATCTTATCTTTATCAAGCCTTTATCTGAAAGGTATTGAGGCGCAAAAACTTGATTTTGCAGATGAAACTTCGATGGTTAGAATGACAAATGTTCAAGTTGAACTTGCAAATAATGTACAGACTTTAACGGGTGGAATTTATGTAGAGGGTACAACGACATTTATTCTCAGAGATCATGATTGGTTGTTTGATACAAATGGATCATTGACTGTTGATGGAGCAACTTTATGGCTTGATACAAATGAATCAAATCCTGGAGAATTAAAGGCACCAAAGGCTATATTTGTTGATCATGTATGGCAGGATGCGAATGTTCGTTATAATGAAGCCGCTAGAAATTTAACTTTTGTTAATACAGGTACAGTAAAAGAGCTTTGTGATAGGTCTACAATTATTGTTTGTACTTCTGAAACATGTACAAAGCTAACCAAGGCGCCCTTAACTTCAGATTTAACCTTAGAAAATAGTTGTTTTATTCATCCAACTAAATTTATACAAATAGATGAAAACTTAACGATTGATGGACAGGGCGCAACCTTGTTTTTTGCCGACCCAGATAAACCACAATTTATAGTTTCGGCAGGAAAAACGGTAATTCTAAAAAATCTAACTTTAACTAGGCTTAATAATAATACTTTTGATCAACGAGTAAGGAGGCAGCCGGATAAGACAATGAAGGGTGGAAATATTAATATAGATGAAGATGTGATCTTTGAGTTGAGTAATAATATAACTTTTTCACAAAGTAAAATCAGTCTTACTAATAATAGTGCTCAAACAGCGAATGTTTTTTTTGTTAGAGGTTTGGGCGGACAAAAACGTCTTTCTATTTCAAAAAATCCAGAAATATCTGGAGATCTTTTGAATCTAGGGCATAACACAATGACTTTGCAGGATATTGAGCTTGAAGGTGTTGAAAACATTAGTCATAGTGTAGATCAATACTTTGCGGGTGCGATAGGGTTAAACGGTGACGCTATTGTAAATGTTGGTGATCCAGATTTTGTTTTGTGTGAGTTTCAAAGAAGGGGTGGCTCTAAAGAAGATTGCAATAAGATTTTTGTTGTAGAAGGTGAGAATAACAAACTATTGTTACAGAAAAATGATTTATCGTTTAGTGGTCAAATTATATATTCTGATTTTGGTGATAATTATTTACATTTCGATTTTTCTCTTACAAATCGTCTAGGTAATGATTTAATAGAGTCAGTTCCAGTTGTGAATTTTAAAGATAATTTTATAAAATTAAAATCTGATTCTGGATTGGCAAGATTGGTTTTTGATTATGCAAAGATGAGAGTAAATAATACGATAAATGCTTTTTATGTTTATCAAAACTCTTATTTGCAAGCTAAGCATCTAATTGTTTCAGGCGCTCCTATTATTAATGCTTATGATCCTGCAACAAATGGTGCTCCATTTAAACTAGAAGCTAACCAATTAACAAGTTATGGTATCGATAGTCCAATAGCTTGTCAGGACATAACTCGTGCATGCTTAGGCGAAGATAAAAAATATAGAACAGCTCTGGATTTAATGCAGGAGCTGTATCCTCGAACCAATCAAACAAATAATAACATGCTTAGATCTTTTTCTTCGGGCCAAAAAGTATGTAAATACGAAAATATAAATCGACTTACGCTTGGAAATGCTTCAGGTAACATTTTATTAAATGGTACAAATATAGAAGATTTTTATGTGGATAGCTCAGGTTCTTTAGATTTGCTCTTTGATTCCAATAGTACTTTAGCCTTGAAAAATCAAAAAGTTGAATTAAAAGGTGGTGATAAAATATCTGTTGTTGGTAAAAATAACACTATTAAGATTGCCAATGAATTTGTTGTAAATGGTAAATTTGATTTTACAGCAGGTTCTGAGCTTATGATAGAATTTGATGAACGTTTTGATGATCCAAAAGTAATTTTTAATGCTACATATAATGATTATTTAACTTTAAAAGCAGGGTGTAGATTAGAATTTAAAGGTTATGGTACAGCAAGCTTTTCTGATGGATACAAAATTAAGCTAGAACAAGATACAGATAATAAGGCAGGATTAATATTTTCTGATTCATCTCTATTTACAATTAATGGCAATGGTGATGTTTTAATAATGGGGCAAGGAGATTGGACTATTGATAAAGGGGCTCAAGTTGATATAGCTTCTAATCAGCACTTGATTATTGGGAGTAGCACTGATGATGATATTAACATAAGAGTCGATAGGTCCGGTGTTTTAAAAGTGATTAATTCTTTGGAATTTTATAATTCTTTAGATGTTACTGCCAAGATTTCAATCCAACAGACAAGATGTTCTCTGGATTTTGAGCAGGGTGCACTACTATATGTTGGGAAAGGTGGAATCTTCGAGATCAATGCTTTAAATAATGTTGAACAAAAAGGTATATTAACAGACTTTAGGTTTGATACTAATGGTATATTTAATGTAGATACAGGAGGCACTTTGATAATTGGAGCAAACCGTAATTCGGGTTTGCCAAGAACAGAGCATGCTTTTAATTGGGATAATCAGGCGGGACAAGTTTCTGGTAATGGTATTATAAAGCTTGTTGCAACAGGGTTTGCAGGTCAATTGCAAAACGTAATATTGGGACCTACACAGTTAACATCAGAAAGTTTTGTGAAAAACTTTATTGAAACAGTTTCTGATTTATCAGTAAGCACTGTATTTACTGATGAAAATAATCAAAGTAAAGTTAGAATGAAAAATGGTGTAATCTATGATTTATTATCAGACGATGTTATTGAGAGTGATGATGCTATTACTGGCTATGTTTATGGAATAAATGATGAAGTCCCATTTGTTATGTATTTAGATGGTACAAGATCCTAGGGACTTATGGATATTTTATAGATACTTGATTGTATAAAAAATATAAATAATACTGAATTAGTAAAAAACAGGATTATTAAAGGAGAGGGAGATGTTGAAAAATATAAAAATAATATTCTTTATTTTGATTGCAATTTCATTAAATCTTTGTGCTTTGAATGATTTAGACAAAATTAGATCTAATTCAATTTTTGTTCCTTCTTTTACCTCTACTGCTGATCAGATGGTTCAAGAATTTGCTATATTATTAGAGGTCAAGCTTTCTACTACTAGAGAACAAATAAAAAGTTATATAGATGCAAAAATGGAGGGAATAGATAACAAAATAGATTCTCTTAAGAAGTCGTCAGACTCTTTGAGTCAAGGGGCAAAAAAGGAAGTATCTGTAATAGAACAAAAAATAAATAAATTAGGACAAAATCTAAATAGTAGATTAAACGTTGTAGCTAAAACGCGTAGAAATGTTCCAGTTAAAGCTCCGGCTAGAAGTCGCGCAGATGATAAAATTAAAGAAGAAGTGAAACACCAGCTTTCATTTTTAAGAGAAGATCGCTTGGGTAAGATAGAAAAATCTTCAAGACGCAAAAAGTTAGCAAGACGCAAGAGATTATTGAGAAATTTACTAGAAAAAGAGTTAGATGATGATTTTGATGCGTAGATCAAAGTATGTTTTTTTAATAATAGGTTGCTGTTTTAGTTTGTTTTCCAATATTAAACCCAAAGAGGTAGATGATCTCAAGTTGCAAATACAAAAAGAAATAGATGATCAGCTTGCTGGTTTAGTGTTACAAAAAGTTAAAACAAAAAAAGAAGAAAAAAAGACTGAGAATAAAATTAAAAACAAAGTTAGTCGAGAAGTAAAGACGCAATGTTTTAACGAGGTAAGGAATTATTCTAAAGATAAAGTTTATGGCAACGTAAAAAAAACTGCTTTCTATGGTCTTAAGGATGATCCTTTTATTTACAAGCTTCCAGCTTGGCCTTTTTATTCACTGTTTTATACTCAAAAAGATATTTTTCAACTTGCGCTATCTTTTGACTTTGCAACACAAGCTTATTCTTCAAATGGCGGGACGCAAGATATGTCGAGTTTAGTCTTTGGTGATAATAAAATTGAAATACAAGATGTTTTACTTGTTAGCAAGTTAGTAAAAGAGTATAAGCTAGCGGCAAGCAGTAAAAAAAGAATGAATGTGGGTGGTACTGGAAGACCGGCAAATGATAATCATTACTTTTCAATACTAGCAGATCAATTACTAAATTTTGATGGGTCAACTGAAAAACAAACTGCAAACATGAATTATGCAAGACATTTTAAGCAAGGTGATATTTCTTTTGGTTTTCAGGTTCCATTTGTCAGAAGAGAAAATAAATTAAAACTAAATTCAAGTATTAGTACGAGTAAGCAAGTGGATTTAAGAAAAGCAACTACAACTCCAAAGTTTTATACAAAATATTCTGATTTAGAAGCTTATTTTGAAGATATTTTAAAGTCTAAAGATCTATCTTTTAATACCAAAGACACAGAAGTTGGGTTGGGAGATATTGCTGCTTTCTTGAATTTTGAATTTGATTGGCGACATTGCGAGCGCTTGGTTACTGGTTTTCATGCACTGTTTCCAACAGCAAGGTCAAGAAATATTTATAAGTTATGGGATCCTGAATTAGGTAATGGTGGTTTTACAGAACTATCTGCCTTTGGTGCAATTCTTTTTAGCCAAAATCGTTTTTTAAATCCACATTTTTTTGCAAAAGCCTCCTTTGGGTTGCCTGCAAATGTTAGTAGAAGAGTTCCTAAGCTTGTTTCATATGATGGTAAAAATCCTGTGCCGGGACAGAAAGTAGATGATCGAATGGCAATGGGTGAGTATGTTTATTTTGCTTATGCAGAGGTTGCTCCAAGCCGTGAAGGGGTTGCTTTTACCGATGAACCGGATTCGACTGTAAAAAGATTTGCTGATTCTGCAAAGAAAATAAAAATCAGGCCGGGTGCACAATTTATGTTTAGAGCTGGTAATATTATTGAGCGGTTTTTATTGAACAAAGCCTTTTTAGATATATTTTATGATATTCGAATTAAAGGTAAAGATTATCTTGGTTTCAGGTTAGATTCTTCTGAGTGGGATAACGCAATATTAAAAGATGATACCTTTCAAACAGAACAAAGAATTGGTTTAGATTTAAGTTATCAGTTTGATGATAATTTTAGATTTAAACTAGGTTCTATGTATAGCTTTGCTGGTCGTAATGTTCCAAAGACTCTCAATCTAAATTGTGCTTTAAATATCGAATTTTAAATTGGATTTTAATTTATACAGGTGCCAAGTGCAATATAATTGAAATCTAGTTGATCTGAGGCATTATGCATATTCCTAGTCATTCGACAAGAGACAGGAGTCCGCAGTTGTTTTACATGGATTTGTAATTTATCATCAAATTTAAATGGATTAATCCCCCAGCCATTTCTACTTATAGGTGCGGTAATAAAGTATAATTCGTTAAATGATATTAGAAGAGTTTTGTTCTTTCTGATTTTAAAATCGCTTTGTTTTGTAAATCGGCGTTCAATTATGAATGTACCTAATGGTTCTTGGTTTAGAATTTTACCGTCGTTATTAGCCTCGTATAGTTTCCAGGTTGTGGTGCTTTTTGGGATTGTTATTATTTCACCTGTTGCAAGTTTTGCTTGGAAGATTTGGTGTACTTCCTCAAACGCTTCGCGTTTCATTATTAACTTTTTATCAAAATTAAAGTAAATTTCATCACCAATTCCACAATCATTAGATGGGATATCTTTTTTTGGGTCTGCATTACGTTGACCGCCTACAACAAGCCAATCCCAGCTTTCAGAATAATATCTTGGTTGTGATGGTAAAATAGGGTCGATTATTCTAATGTTATAAATTCCAGTTTTTATTAATTGATATATATCGTTTCCACCTCCGATATAAACAATCTCATTACCTGTGTCTGATTTTTCTTTTAGATTCTGTAAACAGTTTTTGTGCCAGTGTTTCCAATTATTTCCTGCAAGGGTCCACCAAATACTTGAATACAAAAACTTAACAATAGGGTGGTCATCCTCATTTTTGAGCATATCTTCAAATTCTTTATTTGTTTTTTGACCAAAGCAATATTCATAAAATCGATTGCCAACGGCAATTAAAAATTCTTCAATTTGAGATTGATTTTCGTTGTAAAATAAAAGATTTAGTAAGGTTTTTGTTTCTTCTATTAGTTTATTTGTTGGTATTTTAATATTTGTGTTGTTTTTAAGTTCTTTTGCGAAATTGTTTTTCTTTAGATAATCAATAAATCCTGGGATATCATTTTGTAATAAGCTATAGAGTTTTGCAAAATTTGTTTTTACTTCCGGAGCTTGTGGTATATTCAATTCGAATAGTCCATCCTTAAGATTGTCGTCTTGCAGGATGTCGCAGAAGCACTCAAATGTTTCAATATAATTTAAGGTTGAAACATATCGAGATTTTAATGTCATAATATTAAGATTTCCAAAGTTATTGTTCATATCTTCTATGTTTATATCATTCATACAGCATTGAATCCTTAGCCATTTTTTAAAGACATCATCTGCCTTACGTTTTTCTGTTTTTAGGTTCGTTATATTACAAAGTAATATGATTATGGATATAGTTTTTACAATGGTTTTCATGGACGTCCTTTTTACTCAGTTTGATCTGAAGATAATTTTATAAATGCCAACTTATTCGCCTGACTTGAAGCCCATTTTAAGTTTTGTAAAACTTGTTTGCTTATCGGTGTTTTTATTTGTTTGATATAAACTTGTAAGTTATTATCAAATCTATTGGGATTAATGCCCCATCCATAGTTTATTAATTCAGAATGTGTTATTTTTGGGGCTTCGATTGCAGTAATTTGCTCGTTAAGAGACATAACTATTGCGATATTTTTGTTTGCTGTAAAATCCTCTTGTTTTGTTGGCCTGCGTTCATAAATAACTTTGCCAACCTCCTGATTTTCTGGTCCTATAACCTGCCATGTAGTTGTAGATTCTGGTAATTGGATTATTTCCTTGTCTTTGTACTTAGCAATAAATTGACCTGTAATTTTATGTTCAATTTTTTTAAGAGTTATTTTTCTTTCATCAAAAAAAAATTCAATTTTATCTTTTTTGCCATCACTTAGTTCAGGTTCAATTAACCATTTCCATTCTTGTGTATAGTATTGATCTTGTGTTGGCAGCATTGGGTCAATAATTTTAATATTATAAATGCCATGTTTTATTGGTGTATATATATCACAGCCGCCGGCTATATATAGCATTTGGCCTCCCGTGTCGGTTACTTTTTTTATGGCATCCAATATATCCTGATGCCAGCAGTTCCAGCCTAAGCTAATAAGTGGTTTCCAAATGAAAAATAGTAACAATCGTGCTATGCTATGATAATTTTTATTTAATATAAGTTCTTTAAACTGTTTGAATGTTTTTGGTGAAAAGCAGTATTCAAATGTTTTATTACCTAATGCGAAAAACATTTTTTCTGCTTTAAATGGGTCTTGATGAGTAAATAGCAGGTTGAATATAGTCCAATATTTTGATACTAGTATATCTAGTTCTATTTGATTTTCTTCGGAATGAATTCCCGATTCATCAAATCTTTTTTCTTTTAAGTTTTGTATGAAACCCTGGAAGTCATTTTGTATTAAGTCATAAAGATTATAAATTCTGTTTCTTAAATCGTAATCGTTTTTTAGCTGGTCTTTAAATAAAATCTCCTCGAACTTCTTATTTGAATCTAAGTTAAAGAAGGTTATTAGAGTTTTAAGAAAGTGCAAATGAAGATTATATTTATTTTTTAGATCTTGTAATTGATTAAGTGTTAGGCCTTTTTTCATTTCGCAGAGGTTAACTTTGTTTAGTACATGTTGAGTTTGCACCCATTTTATGAAATATTTGTCGGCGTCCACGGTTTTACTTGATGCTGTTTTAGAATTAAAGATTAGTATACATAATAGTACTATTTTCTTGGTTTTCACTAGGTTCTCCCTTTTCTTTCCGAGTGAATTAATATTAAAAATAAATTATAAAATTATATTTGGATAGTGACAAGGGAGTTGGTGTGATATTTTTATTTTTTAAACTTACTTAAATCTTAATCTGCCATGTAGGTCTACTGTTGCTGCTGCTAATACTTTAAAGTCAACATTGTTTTCATCTATTGTTATAGCTTGCGAGTCGTATAATGCTTCACTTGTGAATGTTACTTTATCATCTATAACTATAGTTCCTGTATCGATTTGTAACCCTGTTTGTGTTGAGTGTAGAGTACAGCCGTTTAGGTATAATACCGAGCTTGCATCCTCAAGTATAAACGCAGTTTTACTTCCGGAGTTTGGATAGTTATAATTCCCTGCATCGTAACTGAACGTTACACCTTGATCAATTAATAAAGTTGAATCAGCTTCTATTTTGCCTTGTCTTGGAGATTGATATGCAAAGGCATGATTTATTCCTTTAATGTTTACGTCTTGCTTGAAGGTCAAGAAGCCTTCGCTGAAGGTATAGTTGTCTGTTAACATTAGGTCACTATTTGCAAATTCTAATGTAGAGAATCTGTGTAGACATCTTACATTGTTTGTGTTAGTACTGCCAAGTCCATCAAGTCTGGTGTTTTGTATTGTGAGGGTTGAAGTTGGCATTATATCAATAGCATATTTAGGTGCGCTAGACAGATTTAGTTCATTGCCGTAACCGTTTATTATTACGTGTCCATCAATAGTTAAAGTGTAATTGGTGTCAATATTATCGTCTTTTCCTATTTCTATTGTGGTTCCGTCACCAAAGACGATTTTACCTGTGCCGTTAAGTTCAACATGTTCAGGTATAAAATCTTTAAGTACTACGTTTTGTAGAGTTAGTGTTTTGTTTGCGTCTATAAATAACAGCTTAGTCGTTCCATTTTCTCTTGAGAAATGTATGTAATAATCATCACCATTAAGTAGTGTGTCTCCATAAATATACATTCTATGCTGAGAGCCAAGGTAGATGTTGTATGTCATCGTTGTGTTTGAATCAAAGTGGATTTGGTTTGGACCATGATCAATTGTATTTAGTTGTGGTTGTAAGTCTGGGAAAGAGTATTGAGAGAGATAAATAATTGCATTAGAGTTATAAACAATATTCCTGGAATTGGCTCTGACTGCACCTTCAAGTTCTGATATATCAAGAGCGCCAAGAGCAAGAATTGCATTACTGTTATTCTTAATACCATAGATTAAAGCGTTAGAATTATTATTGATATCGGTTTGGTTAACTAGTATTGCATTTGAGTTGTAAACGATGTTTCTAGAGTTAGCCCTTACTGTGCCCTCAAGGACTGATTGATCAGTATCGATGGCAAGTAAGGCATTACTATTATTTTTAATACCATAGAGTAGAGCGTTAGAGTTGTAACTAATATTTTCTTGATTAACTAATATTGTGTTGGAGTTATAGACAATATTCCTGGAATTGGCTCTTACCGCACCCTCAAGGACTGATTGATCAGTATCAATTGCGAGTAAGGCGTTACTATTATTTTTAATACCATAAAGTAGAGCGTTGGAGTTGTAACTAATATTTTCTTGATTAACTAATATTGCATTAGAGTTATAGACAATGTTTCTGGAGTTGGCTCTGACTGCACCCTCAAGGACTGATATATCAAGAGCACCAAGAGCAAGAATTGCGTTGGAGTTGTTTTTTATTCCGTAGAGTAGGGCATTGGAATTGTAACTAATATTTTCTTGGTTAACTAATATAGCGTTGCTGTTATAAACAATATTTCTAGAGTTGGATCTTACCGCACCCTCAAGGACTGATATGTCAAGAGCACCAAGAGCAAGAATTGCGTTACTGTTGTTTTTGATGCCATATAATAAAGCGTTGGAATTATAACTAATCTTATCGGCATTATAGTTTATTGCGTTGCTGTTATTAAAGATTGCAGCAGAGTTATAAACAATGTCTCTGGAGTTGGCTCTTACCGCGCCAGCGAGTTCATCGTTATCAGAGTCAATTGCGAGTATTGCGTTGGAGTTATTTTTTATACCATACAATAGAGCATTAGAGTTATATCTGATTTTTTCAGCATTATAATTTATAGCATTACTGTTATTGAATATTGCAGCGGAGTTGTAGACAATATTTTTGGAATTAGCTCTGACTGCCCCAGCGAGTTCATCGTTATCAGAGTCAATTGCAAGGATTGCGTTGCTATTGTTTTTAATGCCGTATAACAGAGCGTTGGAATTATAACTAATCTTATTAGCGTTATA
>Ga0207996_1002110_pt1 | contig 12579 bp, 11 predicted proteins | sample AntAceMetag02UKG_FD_184773 | JGI IMG/M metagenome (GOLD analysis project Ga0207996, IMG submission 184773) | Saline lake microbial communities from Ace Lake, Antarctica - Antarctic Ace Lake Metagenome 02UKG (SPAdes) (version 2) | ecosystem: Environmental > Aquatic > Non-marine Saline and... | reverse complement strand
CTCATTTGGAACCTCCGGAAAATCGTTTGGTAGCTTTTTTCCAGAATACACCTAAGCCTTGTTTTACTCAAAGGTGTTTTGGGCTCTGCTACCTACAGAGGCTATGCACTTATTATACGAATTCAGCTTCTATGCATAAGCTGTTTTTGACGTTTAGGTAGTTGTTTGATCGTGTTTTAGAAGAGTACATAAGGAATTTATATTTTCGATATTTCGAGCAAAATGCAGATGAATATACCCCCCGATCACATTCTTAAAGCTATAGCCCTCATGGCTATTTAAATCCATTTGATAAAGTGTGGCAATATTTTTGGTATTCCCGACTATTTCTGAATAATGAAATTCATGGCCATGAAGACACTGCCCCTTGCGACCAAGCAAACAGTCACTTTTCAATCTTGGTTTGCGATATCCAAGCCGGGCTAATCGTGGTTTCATCCGTACCTTAAGTGGAAAGACCCCGCACATCCTGTGGTTTGTCTGATCCATGCTTTCTATCTGATCACAGAGATACATAAAACCGCCGCACTCTCCATAAATAAATCCACCGGAACAGGCGAAATCATATACAGCTTGACACATTGATCGGTTTTCATCCAGTCTAGCAGCATGAAGCTCCGGATAGCCACCTCCAAAATATATTCCCTTACAGTCGGCTGGAAGGGTTTTATCAGCCAGAGGACTGAAAAAAACCAGCTCAGCACCGCATGCTTCAAGTATTTCCAGATTATCCTCGTAGTAAAAACAGAAGGCCTCATCTCTGGCAACAGCAAGGCGCAACTTTTTTTCAGGTGCAGGATCTGAAACGGATTCCTGTTTTTCTATTTGTTGAGATCGACATGAAATGTGCAGAAGCTGATCAAGATCAATATGCTCTTCGATAGCAAGCACAAGTTCAGCTAACTGGGCCTCATCCAGAGGGTTCTCTTCACCCATATGAAGACCAAGGTGCCGTTCAGGGATTCCAAATCGGATATCACGGGGAAAAAAACCCAGAACCTGAGCGTCACAAATCCCTTCCATACCACTTTCTATAAGTTCACGATGTCTCACCGTGCCAACACGATTAAAAATAACTCCGGCAATTTTCACATCGGGCAAATAACTTTCAAACCCTAAGACTATTGCTGCCACACTCTCGGCAGCAGAACGTGCATCGACGACAAGAATCACAGGAATTGTCAGTTCCCTGGCAAGGGACGCAGAACTGGCAATTCCACCGTCAAAAAGTCCCATCACTCCCTCGACCACGGCCACATCTTTTCCACTAAAACGACGTTTGAATGTGTCTCTGCAAAATTGTTCTCCACACATTCTGAGATCAAGATTGGAGGAGATTTGGCCGGTAACCATTCTATGAAGACCTGGATCTATAAAATCAGGGCCGCATTTAAACGGCTGAACCGCAAGACCTCTGGCCTTCAAGGCCGCCATTATCCCGATGGTAAGTGTTGTCTTGCCGGAGCCACTGGCAGTACCGCCTATTAAAAATGCCGAAGATGATTTCATAGGATGATGTATGGAATGAAAAACCGTATAAGTAGCATTACTATAAGAAACAGAAATGAACCAAGCAGCATAAGGTGGTTACTCCGCAGAATATCCAGATCCTCAGCAGGTCGTTGACTATCACCCATAACAGGTTTAATGATTTCTTTACCAAAATATATTGAAGTGCCACCAAGTTCAATTCCCAGGGCTCCAGCAACTGCAGCTTCGGGGTGGCCGGCATTGGGGCTTGCATGGGCCAGACGATCACGCTTAAAAATTATAAAACTATTTTTCCAGTTAAGCCCCAACAAAAAAGCTGCCGGGACAAGCATCAAGCCACTTATCCGGGCAGGAATCCAATTTGCCACATCGTCAACCCCTGCCGCTATCCGACCAAAGTATCTATACTGAACATTCTTATAACCAAACATTGAATCCATGGTATTCACAGCCTTGTAGCCCATGGCTCCCAATACCGCAAGAAAGAGTGGGTCCAATCCAGTAAGTGGCGCAAAACCTGAACAAATGACTGCGTAGAAAATTGGTGCGGTCACACCATCCACCATATTTTCAGCCACAGTTTCCACACAGGCCCGAATAATACCCTGACTATCCAGTTTTGCAGTATCACGGCCAACAATTTTCGCTACTGCAGCTCTAGCCTTGTCGGACGATTCATGGCTGATCAGGGCCAGATACACCGCGTGACTATGGTTCACCAGACTCCGGCTTGCAAGGGCAGTGTAGAGAAGAATCACTGCTAACAATTGAGCAAGAAAAACGGAATAATAATTAACGGAGAGAAGCAGAACGGCCGGCAAAATAAGTGAAAGCAAAAGAACAGTTAAAAAGGACGCAAATCCAGCAAGCAGTTCAGAGGAAAACACTTTACGGAAGACGTTTTCGCTGCGGACACAAAAAAAACCTATAAGTCTCACCGGATGCGGCAGCCACCTGGGATCCCCAAGAAGGAGATCGAGAAGAATTGCTGCAAGAAGCTGAAGTTCAAAGACAAACATACAATCTATCACAGTCCCATAAGTTGATAAATCCTGTCCATATCAAGATTGTTTCTGACCGTATCAGCCAATCGATCGAATGCAGGTTCAAGATTGTAACTCTTCAGAGGCCCCTGATAGGGTTCAAATCCTTTTCGTTGCCGTATGGTCTCTATAAAATTGCGCCGAAAAAGATCTGAATCAAAGATACCATGAAGATACCCTCCCCACACATTGGCATGAATTCCCAGAGTTCCGCAGCTGGATCCATCGTCATAGGAAAAAAGCGGCGCGCTATCGGCTGCCGTTAGGCCATGATGTATTTCATATCCGACAACGGGCTGCCCAGATGGCATATGGGCACCTTGCTTTCTGGTGAGGGTTTTTTCCGGTGCCAGTACCGTATCCATATCAATGAGTGACAGGCCTTTAACTTCACCTCCCTTTGATTCAATGCCATGGGGATCTTTAATAAGTCGCCCAAGCATCTGGTATCCTCCGCAGATCCCAACAAGCTCACAGCCGGCATCTGCCATTTTACGGATTTCAGATGCCATTCCAGTTGAATGGAGGTTTTGCAGGTCACCAATAACATTCTTTGAACCGGGGAGAATAAGGACATCGGGTGTACCTAATTCATCGGGATGGGAAACTACACGTAGATAGACATCGGGCTCTAGAAGCAAGGGTTCAAGATCGGTAAAATTTGAAATATGGGGCAGGCTGACAACTGCAATTTCAATATGATCCTGACCTGGCCGTGTCCCATCAAAAAGCCCTTCCTTAAAAGAGACCGAATCTTCCTCCGGAATTCCGTGATTATGGAGGTAGGGAATGACACCAAGAACATCTTTCCCAGTATGATTCTTAACATACTCATGGGCATCGGCCAGGAGGTCACTGTTCCCTCTGAATCGGTTTACCAGAAACCCTGCCGTCAGTTTCCTTTCCCACTGACTCATCACCTCCATATGACCGACAAAAGATGCGTACACCCCTCCCCTGTCAATATCGCCTACCAGAACCACAGGTGACTCCGCATATCTGGCCATCCTCATATTGACGATATCGTGTTTTTTGAGATTCACCTCTCCCGGGGATCCTGCACCCTCAAGTATTATGGCCTCGTAGTTCCCGGAAAGTTCGTCATAACAGTTACAGACAATATCCATGGCCTTCTTTTTATAGGTCACATAATCCATAACAGACATGTTCCCCAACGGTTTACCACGGACAATAATCTGACTTCCGGTATCTGAATTTGGCTTTAACAGGATTGGATTCATCAGTACATCGGGATCAAGCCGTGCTGCCTGTGCCTGTACAACCTGAGCTCGGCCCATCTCAAGGCCATCAGCAGTGACAAAAGAATTCAACGACATATTCTGGGCCTTAAAGGGAGCGACCCGTATACCATCCTGAAGCAGGATTCGACAAAGTGCGGCGGTGAGGACGGACTTTCCAGCATTGGAAGAGGTTCCCTGAAACATTAGCGCCGGTGTTTTCTTTTTGGCTTGGACCCTGACCTTTTTTGTAACAGGAAGGATACTTGAAAGCGCCGAGATAAGAACCCGGTTATCGGCCCCGTTACGAACAGCAATTCGAAAAAAACTGGAATCAAGTCCCTGATAGTTAGAACAATCCCGAATGAGAATATTATGAGTCAGAAGATGTTTCTGAAGTTTAGAAACGGTGCATCCGGAGTGTAACTTTATCAGAAAGTAGTTAGCTGAGGATGGGAAAACATGGAGATCGGAGAACGATATCAAATCAGTAAAAAGTTCTTTTCTGCACTGTAAGCAATAGCTCCTCGTTTTATCCTGATATTCTCGATCAGCAACGAGCTTTTCCCCAACTACCTGAGCAAGACTATTCACTGACCAGGGAGGAAGTATCCTCTGCAGTGCCTGAAAAACCGCATCTGGAAAAACACCAAAGCCCAAACGCAGGCCAGGGATTGCGTAAAATTTGGTCAGGGAATGGAGGGTGATAATATTGGCTGCTTTTCCAGCAAGACTTTTGGCCCCATCCACAAATTCAAGAAAGGCCTCATCTACAAGAAAATTTACTTCAGGTGTCCTTTTGGCAATATCCAGAAGTTCTTCACTACTCACCACTGCCCCGGTTGGATTATTTGGAGAACCGACAATAACAAGATCACCGGGAAGTAACACGTCTTCAAGGAGATTTAAATCTAAGCGAAAGTCATATTGTTCCTGAAGTTGAATCGTCTTGATTTCAATACCTGCAAGCTGCATTACCTTTAAATAATCGATATAGCAGGGAACAGGAATAACAGCCCTTTTACAGCTAAGCACCCTTGGCAATTGATAGAGGAGTTCTGTGCTTCCATTGGCCACCAGTATATTGCCACTGGAGACATTAATCTTTTCTGAAATTGCCTTTTTTAGAAGAGACGCAGAAGGGTCGGGATAGTGAAGAATTGAGTCAAGTTTACTGCTGATACAGGATCGCAGCCAGTCCGGGGCACCAAGAGGGTTGATATTTGCACTGAAATCAAGAATCGTATCGATCTCAATTGATCCGGCATCTGCTGCAACATGGATATTGCCACCATGCCCATATTCTCTATTAATAGTCATAATAATTCTACTGTATTCCTAAAGAAAACAAAAACCGACGGCCACAGAGAGTTCGGTAAGTTCACAGACAGCACCCAGGGTGTCTCCGGTGGCACCCCCGAGTTTACTGTAACACCAGATGCCAAAAAGAATGACTATGACCAAAATTCCGACAAGAACAATGCAGAGAGATGAAAATGATACGAGTCCACTTATTACAAGGCAACAGAGTGTTGTAAGGATCGCAATTCTACGAGTTCCCGTTGAGTAAAAGAGCAACCCCAGACCATCTCCTGATCGTGCATAGGGAAGAATTGCCATGGTGAGCACTATAGCAGTGCGTCCGGCCATGGGAACAAGCAAAAGAGCCTGTAACAGGGCAGTCCCCGAGAGACTTGAAAGGGCAGCATATTTCCCGAGTAAAACAAAAAAAAGAGCAATAACCCCCATGGCTCCGATATGACTATCCCGCATGATTTCCAGGGCTCTGGATCGGGGGCGACTGCTTAAAAGTCCATCAAAACTATCAGCCAGGCCATCAAGATGGAGGCATCCTGAAAGACCTGCCAGCAGTAGCATTGCAAAAACCGTAGTAACGGCGATCGGGAGTTTTCCTACTAAAAAAAAGACCGCCAGTACTGTCACTCCTCCAATAAACAAACCGAGTATTGGAAACCAGATGAGACTTGCCTTGAAAAAACGGCCATCTTTATCCTGATTCCAGGACACAGGAATGATGGTAAGAAAACGAAATCCTGCAAGAAAAGTCGCCAATGGATGATACAGCGCCAGGGCAAAGGAATTGTCCGGGGTAGGATTTTCATTGACCGGGCCCGTAGCCATGTTATTTGTCAGCCCCGGCAACAGCAGCTTCTTCAAATGTTGCAACCTCAGTAAGAACAGCTACAGCAGCCTCAACTAAATTCATGGCAAGAGCGGCCCCTGTCCCTTCACCGAGACGAAGATTGAGATCAAGAAGTGGTCTGCACCCGAGTTTTTCCTGCATTGCACGATGCCCCGGTTCCATTGAGCGATGGGCACATATAATATAGTCACGAACAAAGGGTTCAATGGTTACGGCAATAAGAGCAGCGGCGGATGAAATGAAGCCATCAACAACAACTGGTTTTCTCTGGGCAGCAGCACCAATGATAAGACCAGCAATCCCACCTATTTCAAAACCACCAACTTTGGAAAGTATATCAAGGCCGTTTTTGGGATCGGGTTTGTTCCGCTCTAAAATAGTTTTCAGTACTTTAAGTTTATGAGCGAGTTGTTCATCGTCCAAACCGGTTCCCCGACCAGTCAGTTCTTCCAGGGGTTTTCCCGTGATCACTGCAGCGATGGCTGTTGATGGGGTGGTATTTCCAATTCCCATGTCCCCTGTCCCAAAGATATCAATGCGATCTGCCAGATCGTTTGCGATATCAATTCCAGACTCTACGGCACGTGTTGCCATGGCAAGGCTCATCGCGGGACCCTTGGCAATATTATCCGTACCCAGGCCCACCTTCTTGTTGATAATCTTGCCTTCCTCAGCCAGCTGTTTTAAATCGGCGGCGACCCCCATATCCACGACTATTACTTCGGCTCCGGCCTGTTTCGCCAGAGCGTTAATACCAGCCCCCCCGTTAACAAAGTTATAGACCATCTGAGGTGTTACTTCCTGTGGAAACTTACTGACGCCCTCCACAACCACCCCATGATCTCCAGCCATGGTAACTATGGCTTTGCGTGAAACATTGGGGCGTATGGAACGGGTTATTCCGGCGAGATCCATGCTTAAGTCCATAAGGTCGCCAAGGGACCAGTGCGGAAGGGCAAGCTGATCAAGACGTTCCTTGGCGAGGTTCCGGGAATCACTATCTTGTGGGTAAATATTTTTCAATGTTCTGTTGAGCAGACTCATAATGTATTTCTCTTCAATTAATGGGTATTAGTAACTTATCTTTGATATTTTTGTTAAAAAAAATACGATAATATTTAAATTCTTTCGTAAAAATTCACCATGCTATTGAACGGCACAATATTTATCCGGAATCGGGGGACACGATCCCAATTCAAAAGACAAAGACGAATTGGGTCATGTCCCCAGTTTCCTACCAGCGTATTTGTTATGCAATTCCGATTCAAACTCAATTTCGGTGAATAGTTACATTCTTTCGTTATTACGACAAGGTGTATAGGCTGAAGGGTTTCAGGCTGAAGGTAAAGCAGCATTACACGCGGCCTTCAGCCTTTCTGTTCCTTTAGTCTCAAAACCTGAGTTGCGGGCAGAGCCAGCTTATCATTCAGCGCCAGTATTAGTTTCGTTGTAACTTCAACGAGGCACCAAATTACCCTAACTCCTGAGCTGTAACTGAAGTTACGTTTCGTTTTTGATAAATAATGGCAAACCACAACTCACAAGTATTACTTCATCTGCGGCAGCAGCTATTATCCTATTGCTCCTTCCGACTAAATCACGATAGCGCCTGGCCAGGACATTGTCCGGGACAACTCCCATCCCAACTTCATTGCTGACACAAATCAGAGTCCCCCTGAAGTTTTCAGCTGCACGAAGAAGATTCAGCACCCTGTCGCTCATCTCATCTTCCCCAAAGACCGTTCCTAATTTCTCAGCCGCGAACATAAGATTATTCACCCACAGGGTCAAACAATCAACGAGGCAAACAGCGTCAGGACCCAACGTTTGAATGGTGGTCTCCAGATTGATTTCTTCTTCGATTGTCCTCCATATGCCTCCCTGACGGTCAGCCTTATGACGGGCAATTCTATCGTCCATCTCAGAGTCTACAACGGGACAGGTAGCAAGAAAGTAATGCGTACCGGAAATGGCTTCAGCACGTTTAAGAGCATAGTCGCTTTTACCACTTCTGGCACCACCGGTAACAAGAATTAAATTAGCCATTAGCCCTTATTTGCTCCGTGGTTCAAACCAGTGAGTACCGCCCCTTCAGAAAAAAGCTCAAGGGTGGTAAATTTTCCTTTTTGTATCTTAAACAAAAGGTATTTTGATGAATCAAGTTTAAGAAAATAACACAACAACATTCGAATCACACCACCATGGGCAATAACTGTGATATCTTTTTCAGGGAGTGAGGCAATACGCTTCCCAGCTTCCTCAACTCTCTTGATAAATGCTCCAAGACACTCCCCCCCGGGAAAACAGAATGTACTGGAGCCGCTCGCCCATGCATCCACAGCATCGGGATCAATTGCTACAATTTCCTGAAAACTGAGCCCTTCCCATCTGCCAAAATTTATTTCTCTCAGATCTTTTTCATAGCTAACAGGTTCTCCAGGGAAGAGAAGTTCACAACTTTGGCGGCATCTGAACATTGGGCTTGCAAGAATCTTTTCCGTGCTGCTGCCTGCAATAATGTTACTCAGTTCTTTGATTTGCCGGCATCCGGCACTGGAAAGTGGCACATCCCAGGAACCGATATACTTTCCTGAGTACCCGGTCCTGCCGTGTCGAATAAGGGTAAGTCGTTTCGTCATCCCTGCGGGTCAAGCTTGTATTTATCTTTGTATCCTCTGGGGGTTATCATATATCCATTCCAGGAAAACGTTGTGGAATTCCCTATAATAACAGTTGACTGCATATTTATCTCTTCTTCAAGCATGGCATCAAGTGTAGTGAGCCTGATTACCTCATTTTCTCTACTGGCAGCGGTCACAATCCCAACAGGGGTTTTCCCTTCACGGTGAGACAGTATGATATCACGCGCCTCGACTATATGTTCGGTTCGCTTTTTGGATTTAGGATTGTATAGTGCAATAACAAAGTCTGCACTTGCAGCAGCATCAAGCCGTTTCGTTATCACTTCCCATGGAGTTAACAGATCGGAAAGACTGATAGCTGCAAAATCATGCATTAACGGCGCACCAAGACGAGCAGCACATCCATTGACTGCGGCAATTCCTGGAATGATATCAATTGTAACCTTACTGTCCCGTTTTGCGGCAATCTCAAGGACAAGACCGGCCATGGCATAGATACCCGGATCGCCTCCGGAAACAAGGACAACCTGTTTACCCTTCTCAGCAAGATCAAATGAGTTATTACAGCGATCCACTTCCTGCATCATAGCAGAAGTGATAACTTCTTTCCCGACCAGTAATTCGGGGATCAAATCAAGATAGGTTGTATATCCTATAATGACGTCAGCACCGGCAAGAGCCTTGACTGCCCGGGGGGTCATATTATCACTGCTGCCGATACCGGTTCCTACTACAGAAATCAAGCCACAATCCGGATCCGTCTTATGGCGACTGCTGCTGTTACATCCTTCCATTTTTTCTTCCTAATTATAAGTTTACCAGAGCCAATAGATGTTTCAGCAGCAAGAACCGCTGCAGGTTCTGCAACACCTTTGGCTCCAGTTGCCGCAAAAACAACATCCGACGAGGAAACGTTATCCACGCTGTTTAATTGTTCTTTGGTATAAAATTGTATGGGTCTATTGAGCAGCTCAACATATTCAAGCAAGCCCTCTTCATCGTTTTTTAAATCAATCGATGCAAAACCGGCAATTGATTGCAGGTTCAGATCGTTATCCCTGAAAAGCTCGGTAATTGCATCCTGAAAATCTTCACTTGCAGTTCCCCGGTTACAACCAAGACCTACACACAGGGCACGGGGTCTGAGTATCAATGCCGGGGTTTCAGAAAAATCTGAATCAGAAATTATAATATCGGCAGTTTGAGGAGATGCCTGCCTTATAAAATCTTCAGGAAGGCTTTCGACCTCACATTCAGTAAAAAGTGTAAGGCTCCCTTTGTTTACAAGTTGTGCAGATTTCGCTGTGATCTTCTGTGAATTATCCACTTCCAGTTGGTTCTTTTGGGCCCATAGATCGAGGGAAGTATGACCGGTTACATCGGAGGCAGTGGTAATAACTGCCTGTCCTCCGATATGCTCAGCTAATTCTCTGGCGAGTTGATTGCCACCGCCGAGATGGCCTGAGAGCAAGCTGATGACAAATTGCCCCTTTTCATCAAGCACCAGCACACAGGGGTCTCGCATTTTATCGTAGCAGAGCCTGCCCAGTCCACGAACAACGATTCCCGTTGCCATAATACAAATAATTGCATCATAGTTTTCCTGCCATAGTGTTGAGAGTTTCTCAAAGACAGGCAGATCTCTCGTATCGACAAAAGAATCCTCGTAGAATGAAGCTATTATTTGTGCGAGGCGCTTTCCACCAACAGTGAGACCTATAATTGCTATTTTCATGAATTAACGAAGGATTCGTGTTCCAAATAGAAACAATACGGATAAAGGATGGGAAAAATAGCATACGAAAACAAGGATTGCAAGCAGCGTATAAAACACTGAATAAATCTTCAAAAAGGAGAATAATTTTACATTTCAGTCAATTAGCGATAAGATAGCACACATATTTATCGATATAAATCACCATTAGACACTAAAATTGAGTACACGGTTTCTTTAATTCGTGAGGTTTTTTATGGCAATCAAAGTTCTCATTGTTGACGATGAACCCATTAATGTCAAGTTGATTGAAGAGATCCTTGAATACGAAAAGGATTTTCAATATAGATCGGCAGTGAATGGATTGGATGCTTTAGCTTCGCTTGATACGTATAATCCGGACATCATCATCCTCGACATAATGATGCCGGGGATAAGCGGTTACGAAGTTTGCAGAAGAATCAAAAACGATAAAAGGCACAAATTTTCAAAAGTTATAATGGTCAGTGGCAAAGCCATGATTGAAGAGCGACTCCAAGGCTATGAAGCCGGTGCCGATGATTACATCACTAAACCCTTTGTTGATGATGAATTACTGGCAAAGTTAAAGGTTTTTTCAAAATTAAAGAAAACAGAAGAAATTGATGAACTCAAAACTACAATTCTGCAACTTTTTTCTCATGAAACCAAAACCCCATTAAATGGTATCCTTCTAGGTAGTCAGCTAATCCTTGATACCCCGTCCATATCTGAAAAAATTGCAGAATATGCAAAACTGATAAAAATCTCAGGGGAACGAATCCATGATCTTGTTCGTAAGATCCTGCTCCTCTCCAGCCTCAGAAACAGCAGAGTTCTTCACACCGAAGGTCAATCCGTTAGTAGCTATTTAGATGAATTTGCAAAACATTCCAATGCTGTCCCCGACTTGAAGTGCAGAGTATCTGTCAACTGCCCTACTGATTTCAATCTTACAGTTGATTGGAGACTCTTCAATGAAGCTTTTAATGCAGTTGTTGCAAATGCAATTAAATATTCGCCTGCTGGAGCCATGGTCAAAATATCAGCGGCCATTGATGACACATTTGTTACATTTAATGTGATAGATTCTGGTCTGGGAATCACCCCTGAAAATCAAGAAATGATTTTTGATGAATTCTATTCTCAACAAATTGAAAACCATTCAAAGGGCACTGCACTGAGCCTTGCCATTGCCAGAGAAATCTTGCAGTTGCATCAGGGTAATTTAAGCGTGAGCAGTACGCCTGGTGAAGGGTCCAATTTCATTTTTTCACTCCCCGCATCCCTTGCAGGTAAATAAAAACCTCTCCATTGAGCAGCAACTGCAGAATTGTTGCTGCCTGATATTTCAATATTTTCATTTACTTGTTTACCGGAGATTAGATACATGTTCTTTGAGAAGGAATTGAAGCAGCATCTAGAGCCACTGGATATCACGTTTAGCGATAGAGAGATCTCAGCCATACTCAACCAGGCAATAGTTGACCTTAAAAACAGAAATATTGTAGGTGCTTTTATTGTTCCTCTGGCCTTTCTTCTTGGAGCCTTTGCCACTGACTATGCCTCGGACCACAGCTACCTCTTCTCCTACCTTGGAATCATTCTGGCCATTGCAACAATTCTACGTATTCTGGCCATCATCTATTTTTCCAGGAAAACAATAACCCATCACTACTTCTGGATATCTGTTTTTTTCTGGTCAAATATTTTTACGGGTATTGTCTGGGGATTCTTTGCGGCAACAGGAGTTTTCTTTTATCATAATGCACTCTCCGTTTCATTAATCATTATTCTTCTTGCCGGTATCGGCGGTGGTTCAATGGCAAGTTACTGTATATGGAAGTTACTCTCTTCCTGCTATCTCATACTTATTTTAATGCCTACCATCCTTGTTGAGTTCTATATCCAAAACAGCTTGACGGTTCCAATTGGCATAGCTATCAGTTTTTTTCTCATTTTTAATCTTGCACAGACCAGACTCTGGAACCGGCATTTCTGGCTTTCTTTAATCAATACCTTTGTTATTGAAAAAAACACACTGGAACTTAAAAACCTTAACACCCTGCTGACCGATGAAATCAGGGAACGTAAACACATTGCCAAAGACATCTCAATAAATCACAAAAAATTACAGAATATCCTGAATTCAAGTGATAAGTGCATAGCCCATTATTTTTTGGACATTAACGCCTGTTAAGCTTTCAAACGCTTCATAGGGCGTTTTGAAGTTAAGACATTTTCTTGGTCTGTTGTTCAACTTATCCAC
>Ga0207996_1002109_pt1 | contig 12584 bp, 1 predicted proteins | sample AntAceMetag02UKG_FD_184773 | JGI IMG/M metagenome (GOLD analysis project Ga0207996, IMG submission 184773) | Saline lake microbial communities from Ace Lake, Antarctica - Antarctic Ace Lake Metagenome 02UKG (SPAdes) (version 2) | ecosystem: Environmental > Aquatic > Non-marine Saline and Alkaline... | reverse complement strand
CAATCTTGCATATTGGATTCAAAAGTAACATCATAATTATTTATGATTACATCAATATGAACTGAATTATCTGCAGAAAGAGTTAGCACATCTGTTTCACCCCAGGTTTGAGTGCAGAAAGGTGCAAAATTATAAGTTTGAGATACCGAGTCTTCATCTGCTTCAAATGTGCCGACAATGCTCAATATCGGCGGGTCGTTCACAGGTGTTACAATCACATTTACAGAATCCGAAGCTGTTGCATCTGTCTGGTTATCATCAACAATGAAAGTTATCATCTCATTACCGAACCAATCTTGACCGGCTGAGAAAGTTACAATTGTTCCTGCGATATCTACAAAAATATTATCATTGCCATAAACCTCTAAAGTCAAATTATCCAAATCAACATCGCTTATATAAAGTGCAAAATCTTCAACTAATGTGCTGTCTTCTGCAAAGATGAAATAATCAGGCAATATTATCATAGGCGGATCATTTTTTGGAAGGCAGATCACATCAATGGTTTCAGAAACGATATCATCAGTGCATTCCATTCTCAGCTTTTCTTTTTCAGAGAAATCCTTACCAGACTTATCATCTGCATTATCATTTACGAAGAATGTAACCTCTTCCATTCCATTCCAGTTAAGAACATTTGAAGAAAAAGTTATATCCCATACATCCTGAACAATATTGATTGTATCATTACCGGTCCAGGTTAAGGATAACTCATTTAAGGAATTATCAATATCAGTGATATACTGTGTAAAATCGCAGGTCTCCAGACTGTCTTCATAAAAAGAAAAATAATCCGGAAAAACTATTTCCGGAGGATCATTAACATTTATTATAGTTACCAACACATCATCCGAAATGGAAACCAGGCTATCATCCGTGGCTGTAAAAGTGATATTTTCATCTCCAAACCAATCTGGTAATGGAGTTAATGTTACGATTCCATTTGTAATATCTACTAATATACTGTCATTACCGGAATAGGTAAAGGACAAACTATCTCCATAAAGCAGATCCGCATCATCGAATACAGTATTGAGATCTATAGAAGTATCTGAAGTATCCTCATTAAAAGAGAAATCTATCAATGGATTTTGAATAATCGGAGCAGAATTTAACAATGAAATATAATCCTCTTTAGTTTCTGTATTCTCATAAGTTCCATCAAATACTGTTAAGGTTACAGTGTAATATCCTCTTTCATAATATGTCCATTGAGGGTTTTGTTCGTATGAATCTATGGTTCCATCATTTTGGAAATCCCATTCCCATCCATCAATTTGTGTACCCAAGTATCCAATAGTTGAGGTGTCCGTAAAGTAAATTGTTAAAGGTGTTGTTCCTATTTGGATATCTGTTGTGAAGTCGGCATTTGGAAAATATTGGATTTGATCAAAATAATATGCTCCAATATCTGCAATTGTACCATCCGGATCATAATAGATTGTGTCTGGATTACCGGCATCTATACAGGGTGAGGTTGAAGTGAGATGATAATCTCCATTTGTCGGGTCTACAAATATCGGGTCCATAAAAAGATTACAATAAGTATCACAAGAATCTCCATTTGCATTAACTGTGAAAATTATTCCAAAGTATGGAGGAATACAATCCCCTGAACCAGCAGTATTATTTAACCAGAATAGGTTATATTCCAATGATGAAGGTGATGAGTCTGCACAAATACCTGTGATATTATCATAAAGAATATTATTCAAAATGGTCGGGGATGAATAATAATCGCAGCAGTAGATTCCATAATCATTATTACTGATCGTGTTATTGTTGATGGTCGGAGAAGAATTATCTAAGCAGTAGATTCCATCACCATTATTATTCCAAATTGTGTTATTGCTGACGGTTGGGGAACAAAAAAAATAGCAGTCGATTCCATCATCATTATTTTTACAAATCGTATTATTGCTGATTGTTGGGGAGGAATACATATAGCAGTAGATTCCATCTTCATTATTGTTACTGATCGTGTTATTGCTGATGGTCGGGGATGCTCTCCGGCAGAAGATTCCATAATAATTATTGTTACTGATCTTGTTATTGCTGATGGTCATGGTCGGGTGTGAATAACGGCAGTAGATTCCATAATTAGCATATTCTATTTTTGTGTAAGAAATAACGCTATTATCATCCCAGGAACTGTCTTCAAATTTAATTTGGTTCCAGTCACCGGGACTAGCAATAGGTTGCCCGGAAGTAAAACGGATAGTGTCAGTTTCTGTTCCTGCTGCAACTAATTTCCCATAAATTGTAAATGAATAGTAACCCATAAATTTAATGATAACGCCAGGTTCAATTGAGAGCGAATCTCCATCGGAAACTGAAATATCACCAATTACATAGTAAATGCAATCAGATGTCCAGATACCGGTTTGAGGACCGGATACTTCTTCCACCAAACCTGCAGAAAGTGTAACATCATCAAGTGTGGTATCCTCAAAGAAATTATGTTCACCTGGGATAGTATAAGGTTGCCAACCATCGTGGGAGTAATTTACAGTGTAAATTCCAACCGAGAGTCCTATCAAGAATGATCCATCTGCATTTGTATAGGTGCTGTCAGTATTTGCGGTAGGAGAAGCAGCACTAAACAGAACTTTGGTTCCGGAGTGGTCGGTTTCGCCCTCCAAATAGCAAAAGCCGTCAACTAAATTTCCTTCCAATACTTCAATATAATCTATTTTCGTTTCAGTATCAGAATTTGTGCCATCACTCACAGTTAAGGAAACAGTATATAATCCGACAGCATTATAAGTCCATTGAGGATTTTGTTCGTATGAATCTATAGTTCCATCATTTTGGAAATCCCATTGCCAACTTGTAGGACTTCCGAAGGATAGATCCGAGAACTGAACTGTGAGAGGCGAGATACCTGAAGTAATATCTGCTGCAAAATTTGCATTAAGTTGTAATTGGTCAAAATAATAGGCACCAATATCTGCTATTGTTCCATCCGGATTATAATAGATCGGGTCTGGATTTCCAGCATCAATGCAGGGTGAAATTTCTGTAAGATTAAAATTAAAATTGCCTGAATCTACAAATAAAGGATCCATAAATAAATTCATATATACATCGCAAGAATCCCCATTGGCATTTACAGTGGTTATCTCTCCAAAGTATGATGGAATAGCGACTCCCGAAGCTGTAGTATTATTTTCCCAAAATAAATTATACTCCCAAGATGAAGGTGCTGAATCAGCTTGTAAACCAGTACTATTTTGGAATAGAATGTTATTCAATATGCTCGGGGAAGAAGAAGATGAGCAGAAGATTCCATGAGAATTATTATTACTGATAGTGTTATTGCTGATACTCAGGGAAGAAGAAGAAGAAACGCAATAGATTCCATCATAATTGTTATTAATTGTGTTATTGCTGATGGTCGGGGAACCATATTGTTGGCACCAGATTCCAACGCCATTATTACTGATCGTGTTATTGCTGATGGTCGAGAAGCAATCAGTTTCGCAGTAGATTCCATGATACTGATTATTACTGATCGTGTTATTGCTGATGGTCGGCGAAGAATGATCGCAGATGATTCCATAATTTGCATATTCAATTTTTGTATAAGAGATAATACTATTATCATTTGAGGAGTATAACAACTTTATCTCACTCCAATCACCCGGATTAGGAGAAGATTGTCCTGAAGTGAAAATGATAGAATCAGTTTCTGTTCCGACAGCAACAAGTTTTCCGTAAATATTAAATGCATAATAACCCATAAATTTAATGGTAACGCCGGGTTCAATTGTGAGTGAATCTCCATCGGAAACTGAAATATCACCGATTACATTGTATAAACTACCGGATTCCCATACTCCGCTTTGAGGTCCTGATATTTCTGCAAAGAAACCGGCATCAAGGGTTACAGCATCAAGGGTTGTATTTGCAAATAATGAAATGTCACCTGCAAAATAAGAGTGCCAACCATCGTGAGAATAACTTACGGAATAAATACCTTCTGTCAGGCTGATAGCAAATGATCCGTCTGCATTTGTATAGGTGCTGTCAGTATTTGCAGTAGGAGAAGCAGCACTAAACAGAACCTTGGTTCCGGAGTGGTCGGTTTCGCCATCCAAATAGCAAAAGCCGTCAGCTAACGGAAGAACATCATCTCCAGTAGTAAAATGCCACAATCCTCCCCAGAGTGTATCTACGGAAGTAACAGCTCTTACTTTCCACCAGTAATCCGTATTATCATTTAAAGTTGGATCGAAATAATAAAGTGTATCGTTTATTGCTGTTCCAGTGCCTACATTTACCAGGTTATCAGATGCTGTTCCTAACCAGACATCATAAACTGCATCATCGGTTGGGAAGTTTCCCCGCCATTCCAGATTAGCATTTACTGAAACTCCGGTTTCATTACGAGTTGGTGATGGATAGCAGGGAGCATAATTGTTTGGAGCAGAAGGATATTCCAAAATATAAAATCCTCTGCTTTGCAGTATGGGGATGTGAATATTAAAAGCTTCCTGAGAAAGAGGATTGGTATTAAAATATAAACGATCTCCTGAACCAAGACCGGTATTTTCTACAAGTGCTGAAATATCACTGATTTGATTATGACCTAATTTAACATTACTCAAATTCGTTAAATCGGAAATTGCTGAAATATCACTGATTTGATTATTATCCAATGAAAGCTGGTCCAAATTCGTTAAACCGGAAACTGCAAAGATATCAATAATTTGATTATAATACAACGAAATTTCTGTTAAATTTGTTAAACCGGAAACTGCAGAAATATCTATGATTTGATTGTAATGCAAATTAAGTTCGGTCAGATTCGTTAAACCGGAAACTGCAGAAATATCTATGATTTGATTAGAATGAAAACTAAGATTTGTTAAATTCGTTAAACCGGAAACTGCGGAAATATCTATGATTTGATTAGAATACAAACTAAGATCTGTCAAATTCGTTAAACCGGAAACTGAGGAAATATCACTAATTTGATTATCATGAAAACTAAGATTTGTTAAATTCGTTAAACTGGAAACTGAGGAAATATCTATGATTTGATTAGAATACAACCTAAGATCTGTCAAATTCGTTAAACCGGAAACTGCGGAGATATTACTTATCTGATTAGAACTCAAATTTAGATAAGTTAAATTTGTTAAACCGGAAATGGCTGAAATATCTATGATTTGATTAGATCTCAATGAAAGTTCTGCCAAACTCGTTAAATATTGAGCACCTTCAATAGATGATATATTTGAAGATGATGCCAAAAAATATCCAGTAATTCCATTCATCTCAGCAACAGTCGGGTCGTAATCTGCCGGTTGTCCTAGATATCCGTTAATTGCAGCTTTGAAGTTTGCATCAGGAATATTAACTCGCACATCCATGTAATCTGTTTTAGTTTCTGTCGCGGAATTTATTCCATCAGAAACTGTTAATGACACTGTGTACAAACCGGGTTCATCATAAATCCAGGTGGGATTTTGAATGTATGAATCAATTGCGCCATCATTCTCAAAGTCCCATTCCCAGGAAATTATTGCATCTGACAGATATTCATTTATGTATGAATCCTGGTGTATGTTTCTACTATATGTATCAGTTTCAAATTCATCAATTTTCGAATTCAGCTTTGGTGTAATCATGTTGTCTTGTCCATCAGTTGAAAGATCTGTAAATTGGAGTTGTGTTCCGGCGATTGTGATGGTATCAGAAACGGTAAAATCGGCAGCAATTTGTGTAAAAACTGTGATATAATCAATTTTTGTTTCCGTATCAGTATTTGTCCCGTCACTCACAGTTAAGGAAACAGTATAAATTCCGACAGCATTATAAGTCCAGTCTGGATTTTGATCATAAGAATCTATGAGGCCATCATTATCAAAATCCCACTGCCAGGAAGTTATTGAATCCGGTGGAGTAGATAAATCTGTGAACTGGAACTGTGTTCCGGCAATTGTGATGGTATCAGAAACGGTAAAATCGGCAGTAATTTGTGTAAAAACTGTGATATAATCTGTTTTCGTTTCTGTTTCTACTATAGAATTTGAATCTGTTATTGTAAGTGATACAGTATATGAACCAGTTGAAGTATATTCATGAAGAGGATTTTGTTCAGGGGAAGTATTGCCATCTCCAAAATCCCACAACCAGTCTGTAGTCACATCTGTCGGGTGTTCATTCTGGTGAGTGTCTTGGACGCTGATTTTCTTACTTTTTGATGTTTCTTTTTCAGATAAAATTTGTTTCGAAACCTTTGATTTTTTGGTAAAATCCGCTGGAGCACCACCTGTGGTAAGATCAGTAAATTGAACTTGCAGAGGAACCGTCCCGGAAGTTGGAACTCCTTCAAAATCTACAAGCACATCATCCACAACTTCGAACTCATGATGTTGAGGTATGCCCCAGGTTCCATTCTCATTTTTTGCACGAACATACAAAATGTGGTCTCCAGCTGGCATTGAAAATAGCGATACGTTTCCATTAAACACTACAAGGGAATCTGGTGTGAAAGTGAAATCTGTACCGTTGCCAATTCCGGGATCTGTGTTAATAAAATACTCAACTTCTGTTATGTTCGGCAAAGGATCGAATGGTCCTGTCTGCTGAATTAAAACAGGTTTTGACTGAGGAATACCCCAGACCCCATTTTCATCTTTTGCACGCACATATAATCTATGCATACCTAAAGATAGCGCTGAACAATCTACTTGGGTTGTGAGTTCGATAGTAATGCCAGGTGTTACAGTTATTTCTGCTCCATTCCCGAAACCAGGATCAGTATCAAAGAAGTACTCAATTGACACTATATCAACAGGTTCCGATTGGGATACGACATCTACTGTGATGTAATCTATCTTGGTTTCTGTATCACTGGTTGTTCCATCATTCACCGTTAATGAAACAGTATATGTGCCAGGAGCTGTATAAAGATGCGATGGATTTTGCTCATTCGAATCAATTGATCCATCATTATCAAAATCCCACTCCCAGGAAATAATATTCCCTACAGATAAATCTGTAAAATCCACATCTAACATATAATAACCTGCAGTGTTGTCTGCTGAAAATTTAGCTGAAATTGGCTGTACAACAACATGCCCAGCTACAAAAATATCATATATACCACTACTTGTCAAATTGTTAGAATTGAAGCTGGCATCGTCTAAAAACCATCCTGTGACATATACATTGCCAAATGGATCGATGCTTATAGATTCTACATAATCATGACCTAATCCTCCAGAGCTTTGAGCATAGAGCCAATCACCATTTGAATTTAGTTTCGCAACATAAATATCTTTATTATTAAATCCAGTTACTTCAAAATTACCAAAAGTAGCTGAAATGGAGAAAGTACCTGTAATCCATAAAACCCCATAACTATCGACTTGTACACCATATCCATCTGATGGACTATCTACACTTCCACCTTGTACAGCCCATAACCAATTACCTGAATTATCAAGTTTTGTTACAAAAACAGCATAATTTTCAAAGTTTGTAAGATTATATGATCCAAAATCTACTGTCCCATAAAACTTACCAGTAACAAAAATGTTATTTCCATCCACATCTATATCATGTCCGATTACAGTACCACCTGTAGCATTCTTTACCCATAACCAGTTGCCATTGGTATCCAATTTTGCTACTAAAGCACCATTAGTGGTTAGATTATACGAGCCAAAACTCGCATTATTTGAACATGAACCAGTTATATAAATATTATCTTCAGAATCTGTATCTATGGCATATGACCGATCATCATCGTTACCTCCGCCATTTTCAGCCCAAAGCCAGTTACCATCCGTATCCAGTTTTGCAATAAAAATATCTTGTTCTCCATTGCTGTTTATAGTATGAGAATCAAAATTTGCATAATCATAGAAAATTCCAGTTACATACACATCACCATTATTACCAATACTTATACCTTCTCCCCAATCCGGACTTACATAACCTCCACCAGCACTTGCTGCCCAAAGCCAATTGCCATTCGCATCCATTTTTGCCACAAAAATATCAGACTGGGTACTAGTGCTACTGTTTGTAATGCTAAAAGAGCCAAAGGTTGCTGAATCATAATAATCTCCTGTAATATAAATGTTTCCATCTGTATCAGTTGCTATTGCTTTTCCATAGTCTGAACTACTCCCGCCAGCACTTTTTACCCAAAGATAGTTCCCATTCGCATCCATCTTTGCCACAAAAATATCTGCATAATCACTACTCGTTAAATTATACGAACCAAAATTGGCTGAGTAACTGTAAAACCCTGTTATAAATACATTTCCATCATCATCGGTAGTAATTGCATAACCTCTATCATCATTACTTCCACCAGCTCCTTCTGCCCATTGCCAAAATTCAGATGTTGTTATATAATCAATTTTCGTTTCCGTATCGCTGGTTGTTCCATCACCCACAGTCAAGGATACAGAATATGTTCCAGTGTCTGTATAAATATAAGTTGGATTTTGTTCATTCGAATCCACTGTTCCATCGTTATCAAAATCCCATTCCCAACTTGTAGGTGAACCTGTTGATTGATCTGTGAATTGGACTAATAATGGTGCTGCTCCCGAAGTAACATCAGCTGTGAAATTGGCAGTTAACGTGGTAGTAATTGAATAATCAATCACCAGGAAAGGTTTATGAGCAGAATTATCTGCTTCCGATGACCAGATATCAAGAAATTCATGCTGGGTTGGAAGATCAATGTTTATATCTCGACTGCTTCTTAAGCCTAATTTGGTAACACCTTGTTTGTTTATCCAACTAATACCGGTACTATTAAAATTTATAATGTTCTCACCATCAAATTCCAACCAGTTTCCTGAAGATAAATTTCCACCTGATGTTGAACCAAAATCATCAAAATCCGTTAACAAAAGATCCGTGGATGAAGCCTGATTGCTTTGCACAACTGATAAATTAAAATCTGTATAAGAATAATCTTCATGATATCCAAAAAGATGCATCGATACGCTATTTATAGTACAATCATCCGGCAATGAGCTTGTATCAAAAGGAATTCCAATCCTATACACATAATATTCATCTGAATCTGCCTGATCCTGTCCTACTCTATAACAATTAGAAAGTATATTAGCATCAGTGGCAGTATTTGATGATTGAACCGCATAATAATCACCAAAGGCATGATTAAATAAATATCCATCTTTTGCATTTGCAGTTTCCGAATAAAATGTGATAGTTTCAGCAAAATATATTGTATTCAAAATACTTAATAAAAGTAATACTATGTATTTCCTCTTCATTATCTACTCTCCATGTGTTTATTACAGAGCATGTTTCAATACTTTTTCTAATTACCTGATGTTGCTTTTATCTCTACTTCTAAACCAGATTGCTGAGAACCTACCAAAGGTGCATCTAAATAGAAAATTGTTGGTAATTCTGTTATTCCGCTATCTATGAATGGTGCTGGTCCCCCATAGATTCCTATATCATTCCTCGTTCCATCCAGATCATTATATCCTGTAGCAGGATTCCCAGCATCTATAGCTTGTGAATTTGTTGATAAGTGATAATTACCATTTGCATAATCTTCAAAAACTGTGTTTAGATCTACATTCAGTATGTTGGTGCCATCATCTGGTAATTGATTTGAGTTGCAAATATTATAAATCAAGTTGCTTCCTGAACCCATTGTTCCAAGAATGTCGCCATAAATGACAGTATTTTCCATGATTATATCGTGAGTGGTGTAATTACCAAAATCAATATATTCAAAGATATTATTAGATAAATATAAATTATTGTCCCAACTACCATAAGAGCCATCAATAAAATCTATCCAACCAAAAGAGTTATTTATAATATAAATAAAATTATTATGACATGTTCTTATTCTTATACAATTTTCCATTTTGTTATTAATAATAAAAACATTATTTATATAGTTTTGCCGGAAACATATCATGCTTAGTTCATTCCTTTCTATTGTTACATTAGAAACGTATAAATCAATAGTAAAATTCCCTGCAAAACCCTCAATACTTGATCCATTTGAGCCTGTTTCAAATTTAATATTGCCATCAATAGATGTTTTTTTTATTGAAGTACTATTTATACTATCAATATTAAATCCTACACCGATCAAGTGTAATTCCTTTTGAATATCAATGCCATCATAATCATTATTTGAAGGATAAACATAAATAGTGTCTCCCGCAATTGCATTGTAGTGTGCAGAAGAAAGGCTTGTATAATCACCAACTGAACTTGGATTATTATCAACTGTGATAATTGTGGCATAAAGCATCGAGGCTGTAAATATTAGCAAAATAAAAATAATTCTTTTCATCATTTACTCCTTATTTGTTTTTGTTTTATTTATTTAATCTAATTTTCCCTTTTATTTTGAGAAACTTTTTCTTGGGTTATTTCTAATTTTTCTTTTCATTTTCATTTTTCTCCCAAATTGAATTCGGGTTTATCTTTTTTTTTAATTTGTTCTATTAAAATTATGGCAAGAGCGATATTTGAATACTCTGATTGATTATATGCTGTATAAGCACAAACCCTATAATAATACATAATTGAAGGTTCAGCAGTTGTATCTGTATAAGTTTCGATATTCTCTCCTGCAGATGCAATAATTTCAAAATCCTCTTCTATGGTTCGTCTTTCGATGTGAAATCCATCTTCAATTAATGAATTATCATCCCATTCCAATAATATTGCGTCAACGATTACTGTTGCTGTTAAATTTGTGGGAGCGGTAATTTCAATAAGAACTTCATCTTCATTTGTATAATCTGAATAATTTACATCTGTAAAGGCTCGAACTCTGTAAGTATAATTCATTCCGTAAGTAATTGATAGATCATGATAAGATGTAATATCTGCTCCAACTTCGTCGATTTGAACAAAACCGGAGCCTGCATCTCTTCTTTCGATGGCATATCCTGTTTCAAACTCACAATTATCATTCCACCCGAGCTCTACTTCAACATCCGAAATGAGAGTTACTATCAAGCCATCAGGAGCAGGGAAAAAAGTCTCAACTTCAGATTCATTGGAATAATCAGAATTATGCAGAATTCCATAAGCTATTACTCGATAAGTATAAAGATATCCGAATATTAATCCAGAATCTGTAAATGAAGTTGTATCTTCTCCCACTGTGGCAATTTGCGAAAAATTACCAGTGCCGTGTTTACGCTCGATAATATAACCTTGTTCTACCGAACAATTATCTTCCCAGGTTAATAAGGCAGATTGGTCATTGATTGGTTCTGCTTCCAGGTTTGTGGGAGAGTCCATAATAATTACTGTAGAATCTTCATTCGTATAATATGAATTATTTAATGACGTATAAGCTCTTACTCTATAATTATAGGTGATTTCAAGTTCAAGAGCTTCATCTAAATATGTTGTTTCATCTGAGAGAACGGTGGCAATTTCTTCGAAGCTGCTGCCATTATCCATTCTCTCGATCCGGAATCCATCCTCGAAAGTGCAGTTGTCATTCCAGGTTAGTAATATTGATTGATCGGAAAAAATTTCAACAATCAAATTATCCGGAGGAGGAAAGATAGTTTCGGTGGATGCTTCATTGGAATAGGCAGATTCATTTAGATCAGTAAATGCTCTCACGCGGTAAGTATAATTTGTTTCAAATAACAAACCGGTATCCAAGAATGATGCAGCATTTGATGGAAGTTCTGCAATAATTGAAAAGCTTCCTCCATTTTGCTTCCGCTCGATACGATATCCATCCTCAAATGCACAATTATCCTCCCAGTTTAAGGAAATTTCCTGGTCGTTGGCTGCTATTGCTGAGAGATTATCCGGAGGAGAAAAGATGGTTTCGGTCGATGCTTCATTGGAATATACAGATTCATTTAGATCGGTAAATGCTTGAATCCGGTAAGTGTAATTTATTTCAAGTAACAAACCGGTATCCAAGAATGATGCAGCATTTGGTGGCAGTTCTGCAATAATTGAAAAGCTTCCTCCATTTTGTTTCCGCTCGATACGATATCCATCCTCAAAATCACAATTATCATCCCAGTTTAAGGAAATTTCCTGGTCGTTATCTGCTATTGCTAAGAGATTATCCGGAGAAGGAAAAACAGTAAAAGCAATAACTTCGTTAGAATACCCGGAAACATTCAGAGATGTAAATGCTCTAACGCGATATGTATATTCATTTTCAAAAGATAAATTCTCATCAATAAATTGAGTTTCTCCTGCTTCAGTTGTACCAATCTCGATGAAATTTCCTGTTCCAATCTTTCTTTCGATTGAAAATCCTTCTTCAAATAAATTTCGAAACGAACTTCTGTTTTTCATTTTAAGAGAGCTGCTGAAGAAACCGGTTGTTTCTAATAATGAATAATCCCATTGGAGCTCTATTTGTTGATCATTTAAGGGATTTGCTGTTAAATCTTCGGGAGTCGGAAAAATTGTACCAATTGTTGCTACATTGGAATATACGGATAAATTCAAAGATGTGAACGTTCTGATGCGATATTGATAGGTTGAACCAAAATTCAAACCGTCATCTTGAAAAGTTGTAATATTTTCATCAACTTCAGCAATTTCAACGAAGTCTCCTG
>Ga0207996_1002108_pt1 | contig 12585 bp, 10 predicted proteins | sample AntAceMetag02UKG_FD_184773 | JGI IMG/M metagenome (GOLD analysis project Ga0207996, IMG submission 184773) | Saline lake microbial communities from Ace Lake, Antarctica - Antarctic Ace Lake Metagenome 02UKG (SPAdes) (version 2) | ecosystem: Environmental > Aquatic > Non-marine Saline and... | reverse complement strand
AATAATTATATATACTTATTTATCAAAGCTTGAATTAAATACAATTAAAAATAGTGGGACATAATTGTTATCCTTTTTGGGCCACTTTGCATTATTCCCTACAGCTTGCCTCCTCCCTTTTATTCTGTTCCCCTTTGAATGGGGATTTAGGGGGATGTTCATTTCCAGTTCTTTTGCAACTATCGCTTGACACATTACATGGCATTATGTTAGCTTATGTGGTAGAAAGTGGAGTGAAATGGTGGAAAAGCTGTGGATTATGGGGATAACTTATGTTTTACGGTGAATTTACACATACACTGGATGAGAAAAACCGCCTTATTGTTCCTATGCGTCTTAGGGGGAAAATAAGAGAAACTTTTGTTGAAAGGTTCATTATTACAAAAGGGCTGGATAACTGTTTATTCTTATTTACAGTAGATGAATGGAGATTGTTTGAAAATAAGATAAAAGCTTTGCCTCTTACTGGCAAAGACGCCCGCGCCTACACCAGACACTTATTTTCTGGCGCTTCTGAATGTACGATAGACAAACAGGGAAGAATATCAATCCCTTTGTATTTAAAGAATTATGCAAAGATGAGAAAAGATGTGATTGTCATCGGAGTTATGAACCGTATAGAGATCTGGAGTAGGGAAAACTGGATTTCCTATTCTAAGAATACCGAAAGATCTGTTAACGAGATTGCGGAACAATTGGAAATTTGATATTCAAGCATATACCTGTTTTACTTAATGAAGTACTAGACCTCCTATGTATTAAACCTGAAGGCATATACATTGATTGCACAATTGGTGAAGGAGGACATTCTGAGGCAATACTGGGCATTATACATCCCAAAGGTTTTCTGGTTGGCGTAGACTGCGACAAGTCAGTTCTAGAGATAACTGAGAGAAGATTGGTAAAGTTTGCTGGCTCGTTCAAGCTTGTTCATGATAAATTTTCGAATATTACAGATATCTGTAGCAGGTTAAATATTAAAGCAGTAGACGGAATTATCCTTGATGTCGGGATATCTTCATATCAAATAGATAATCCCGAAAGAGGCTTTAGTTTTAATAAAGACGGACCGTTGGATATGAGAATGGATCAATCTTCCAATCTTACGGCTCAGAGTCTGATTAATGATTCATCTTACGATGAGTTAATCAAAATTTTTTTTGAATATGGAGAAGAACGATACTCCAGAAAAATTGCTTCTAAAATTATAGCAGAAAGAAATAAGAGACCTATACAAACAACGTTTGAGTTGGTAAGCGTAATAAAGAAGGCTATTCCTCTGAGAAGATATAGAATTCATCCAGCTACCAGAATATTCCAGGCTTTAAGAATAGCTACAAATAATGAATTGGAGAATTTATCCAAAACAATTACAGATGGATTTAGTCTTCTTAAAAAAGAAGGCAGAATGGTCATAATATCGTTTCATTCATTAGAAGACAGGATTGCAAAAAACAAGTTCAGGGAATTTAAGACAAATGAACAAGCCAAAATTATCACCAAAAAGCCTCTAACAGCAACAGAGGAAGAACTCAATAAAAACATTCGCTCCAGAAGCGCAAAATTGAGAGTTATAGAAAAGACACAATAAATGCATACGAACATTTTTCAAAAAACAATTTCAACATTCAAATGGTTTCTGTGGATTATTCCCTTCATGTTACTTGGTATATTTTATGTGTGGCAACATATTGAGATTGTGAAAAGCGGGTACCATATTAATAAGTTAAAAAATGAACGCACAAGAATGGTAGAAGAAAATCGTATCCTACGGCTGAATGTATCTTCTTTAAGATCTCCTCAGCGCATAGAAAATATAGCTAAAGATATGGGACTTATCCCGTCTAAAAGATGGTGTATAGTGAGATTATACACGAAGTAGGAACTTATTATGGGTAGCCTAAACTCTTACCATAAACGTCGTACAGCAGTTGTTGTAATAGTGATAAACATCGCTTTTCTCATTCTTATTGGGAGACTCTTCCATGTTCAGATACTTCAGAATAAGAAGCTGTCTGAAGAAGCTAAAAAAATACAGAAGATGAAGATATCATCAACTACTGAAAGAGGAAGAATTTACGACCGAAATCGTAGGGAGTTAGCGATAAATGTAAAGACATATACTCTTTATATCAGGCCCAAAAAAGTTGAAGACCATGAAAATGTTTCCGAGCAATTAGGACGAATTCTATTAGAAAGTCCTGAGCATATACTAAAACAGATTCAGTCTCGCAAAAGACTTTTTACTTTAAGTAGAAAATTATCTTCTGAAGCGTATAAGAAGATCTCAGCATTAGGGTTAAATGGTGTCCAGCTTTGTCCCGAAAGTGCTAGATTTTATCCAAAAGGGACATTAGGAAGTCATGTTATTGGGTTTATCAGTAGTGATAATAAAGGATTAGAAGGTATAGAGAGGTTTTTTGAGCATGAGCTGGGAGGGAAAACAAGTTATTATATAACCAGCAAGGATGCCAGAGGCAGAGAAGTTATTCCATTCAGGTCGCATATATCCAGCTTGCCGGATGGTGCCAATATTGTTCTTACTATAGATGAAATTATACAACATATATTAGAACGTGAATTAAATAGACTGGTTGAAAAATTTAGCCCTAAAAGTGTGACAGGCCTTGTTATGAATCCAAATACAGGAGAGATACTTGCCATGGCTAACAGACCAACATATAATCCAAATGATGCAGGAAATTTTTCACCGGATTGCAGAAGGAACAGAGCAGTAACAGACGCTTATGAGCCAGGATCTACTTTCAAGGTCATAACAGCAGCAGCAGCTTTAAATAATAAAGTGTTTGTACCTGAGGATATTATTTTTGCTGAGAATGGCTCATATAGATTTATGAGACACACAATACACGACCACGAGCCATATGGAAAGATTACATTCACTCAGGCGCTTGAAGTATCAAGCAACATAGCATTTGCCAAAATAGGTATCAAAATTGGTGCAGAAGAGCTGTATAAGTATATCAGATCATTCGGATTTGGAGCAAGAACAGGTATAAATCTTCCAGGGGAGGCGAAAGGGTTGCTGCGCTCTTTAAGTAGATGGTCAAAGCTTTCTGTTGGGGTTATTCCATTCGGACAGGAGATGTCAGTAACGCCCCTTCAGCTTATAACTGCGGTTTCAGCGGTTGCAAATGGAGGAAATTTAATGGTTCCTATGATTGTCAGTAGTATAGAGGATAAAGAGGGTAAAATAAAAAAAGAATTCAAACCGGAGCTAGTTCGTAGATTAGTTTCCAATCAGACGAGCGAAATATTAACTGAAATATTGACAGGTGTTGTAAAAACCGGAACTGGTATCAATGCGCAAATTAAAGGTTATACTATTGCAGGCAAGACAGGAACAGCTCAAAAGTATATATCAGGCAAGGGTTATTCCAATAAAAAATATGTAGCGTCTTTTATAGGATATTTGCCGATACCCAATCCACAGGTAGCAATACTAATAATGGTAAATGAGCCTCAAGGAGAATATTATGGATCAATCGTTTCAGCTCCTGCGTTTAAGAATGTTGCTCGGGATGTGCTAAGATATCTCAATGTTTTCCCAGATCAGGGAGAGGAACATTGAAATTACAGAAACTAATTTCTAATTTAGGGACTTTTTCTATATCAGGGAAGAAGGATATTGAGATTAATGGAATAGCCTCTGACTCCAGAGAAGTAAAAACTAATTTTGCATTTATTAGTATTAATGGCTTAAAGGTAGACGGACATAATTTTATTAACGATGCTATTTCCAGAGGAGCCGTTGCTATCATAGTAGAAAAGGATGTAGAAGTATTGGGGGACATAACAATAATAAGAGTTTCTGATACGAAGAAAATTCTTTCCACAGTAGCAGATACATTTTATAACTGTCCTTCAAATAGGATGAAAATTATTGGGGTAACAGGAACTAATGGCAAGACAACAACAACCTATTTTATTGATCAAATTCTTAGAAAAGCCGGTCATAAAATCGGAATAATCGGCACAATTAGTTATCGGATAGGAGAAAGGATTATTCCCGCAGTAAATACTACCCCTGATCCGCTTCAATTGAGAATATTGCTTAGTCAGATGTTGGAAGCAGGTATAAAAACTGTCATAATGGAAGTTTCTTCTCATGCAATTGCTCAAAGAAGGATAGCAGGCATTGAATTTGACACCTGCATTTTTACAAATTTAACACCTGAACATTTAGACTATCACGAAACATTTGAAAAATATCAGGACACGAAGCTTCAGCTCTTTGAACAAATGGGAAAGAACAGCAAAAAAAATACTGTCAAAAAAGCTGTCATAAATATAGATAATTCTATAAGCAAGCGATTTATTGACGTATGCCATGTTGATATTATTACCTATGGATTAAATACAAACGCATTTGTGTATGCAACTGACATAAGATCAACCCTTAGTGGCTCATGTTTCAAACTTCATATTTCCACGGATAAAAGCATAGAGGTGAAAATAAATCTTGCAGGTAGATACAACATCTATAATGCGCTTGCAGGCATAAGTGCTGTGTTAGCTTTTGGTTTATCTCTCAGTGAAATTAAATCCGGACTGGAAAGCTTAAAATCAGTTCCCGGCAGGTTCGAAAAAATAATCGCAAATGCAGATTTTCACATTATTGTTGATTATGCTCATACTCCGGATGGTATGAAACAAGTTCTTAGTACTGCAAGAGCGTTGACGAATAATAAGATAATAACGGTGTTTGGATGCGGAGGAGATAGAGACAGGTTGAAACGTCCGCAAATGGGAAGTATCGCCTCGGAACTGAGTGACTACACTATCATTACCTCTGATAATCCAAGAACTGAGGAGCCTATGAAGATTATTGAAGAAATTATTCAGGGCATTAAAGACACCAGCAGTTCTGCCATTGAGATTATACCGGACAGAAAAAGCGCTATTAAGAGAGCTATAAAGCTTGCTAAAAAGAATGAAATGGTAATGATTCTGGGTAAAGGGCACGAGACCTATCAGGTATTAAAAGACACAGTTGTTCCCTTTGATGACAGGGAGGTTGCGAAAAAATATTTATTAAATTCCTGAAATGTAGTAGATTGTCAACATGGAATCGTTATATGTAAACGAGATAATAAAAGCTACCAAAGGCAAGCTCGTAAAAGGCGATCAAAGTTTTCAGGTCAAAGGCATATCAATAGACTCCCGCAGTATAAAAAAGGGTGACTTGTTTATTGCAATTAAGGGAGATAATTTTGATGGGCACGATTTTATCGGTAATGCCATAAAAAATGGCGCATCAGGAATTATTCTTTCCAGACTGTCTTCCGACACTCAGAATTCAGCTTCTGTTATTATCAAAGTAAGCAATACTCTTAAAGCTCTCCAGAATTTAGCAAAGTATTATAGAGGAAAATTTGATATCCCGATTATTGCTATTACAGGTAGTAATGGGAAGACCACTGTTAAGGATATGACAGAGAGCATACTCTCTCAGAAGCTTAGAATAACAGGGACAATAGGGAACTATAATAATCAAGTCGGGGTTCCGCTTACAGTGTTTAGACTATCAAAGGATAGCGAAGCCGGTATCTTTGAAGCTGGAATAAGTTCATATGCGGAAATGAAAAATCTTGGAAAGATTATCTGCCCGGATATTGCAGTTATAACGAATATAAACATGGCTCATATGCAGTATTTTAAAACAGTTAAGAATCTGGTAAATGCAAAGGCAAAGCTGCTGGATTTTGTTCCTAAGGAAGGGACTGTAATATTAAATGCAGATGATAAATATTTTAGCTTTCTCAAGGCCAGTGCAAAATGCAGGGTTATATCGTTTGGCATAAAGAATAAGGCTGATGTTATGGCTAAGGATATTAGTTTATTGTCTACAGGAACAAAATTTCTTTTAAATGACGCTGTTAAAATAACTTTGCCTATACCAGGAATTCACAATGTGTATAATGCATTAGCTGCTACTGGTGTTTCTTTGCAGTTTTGTGAAGATTTAAACCTTGTAAGAGACGGCTTGCGGAACTTCAAACCTCCTGGGATGAGAATGCAAACAATAAAGGTAAAAGATATTGCTGTAATAAATGATGCATATAATGCAAATCCAGCTTCAACCAGAGCAGCTTTAGAAGTGCTTGGGAATATTAATTCAAAGGGCAGAAAAGTTTTTGTTTTTGGTAATATGCTGGAGCTTGGTGACTGCGAGGTGTCAGAGCATAAAAAGATTGGAGAACTTGTTGCGGAATCTCAAATAGACATATTTATAACTATAGGAAAACTAGCTGGATTATCAGCTGTTACTGCAGAAGAGAACGGGCTCAATGGAAACAAGATATTCTCATTCAAAAACACAGAAGAGGTTGAAGAAAAATTATTGAGCATACTGGAAAGTAATGATACTCTGTTATTAAAGGGTTCAAGAGCAATGCATCTTGAGAACATACTTGAAATATTAAAGGGATTATAATGTTTTATTATCTTTTTTATTCTCTTCGCAATGTATGGGGCGGGTTTAATGTTTTTAAGTATATTACATTACGCGCAGGATGTGCAGCTGCAACCGCTCTTTTGTTAAGTATATTTCTCGGTCCATGGGTTATAAGGAAATTGCAGGAGTTGAATATTGGGCAGTATATCAGAAAAGGGGAATGTCCAGACCTGTTCACTCTTCACCAAAGTAAGCAGGGGACTCCCACTATGGGTGGGATTTTAATACTTCTGGTTTTATTGATTTCTACGTTATTATGGGCTGATTTCACAAACAGATACATAATACTTGTTTCACTCCTGACTCTATGCTTGGGGGGAGTTGGCTTTATTGATGACTATCTAAAAATACATAAAAAGAATGCCAAAGGACTCAAGATAAGCGCAAAATTATTAGGTCAGCTCATTATCGCAGGGTTTATAGGCCTCTATCTTTATTATAATCCGGTAAGTTCTGAGTTTGCCACAAAGCTTGGATTCCCATTTTTCAAAAGTTTCTTCGTAGATTTAGGCTATTTCTATATTCCGTTTGTTATGCTGGTTATTGTCGGTGCTTCAAATGCGGTTAATTTTACAGACGGACTTGACGGGCTAGCTATTGGATGTACAATGATGGTTTCTGTTACGTTCATTATAGTAACATATTTGTGTGGACATGTAGTATTCAGTAAATACCTGCATATTATAAACGTCGTTGGAAGCGGAGAACTTGCTGTGTTCTGCGCTGCTCTGGTAGGAGCAAGTCTGGGTTTTCTCTGGTTCAATTGCTATCCTGCGGAGATATTCATGGGGGATACAGGTTCCCTTGCAATAGGTGGAGCGCTTGGTTTTGTATCTGTAATTGTAAAACAGGAGATATTGCTGGTCATAGCTGGCGGTATTTTTGTTATAGAGGCTATATCTGTTATTATTCAGATTGTTTCCTTTCGTATGACAGGGAAAAGAGTATTTTTAATAGCTCCTCTGCATCACCATTTTGAAAAAATGGGCTGGGATGAACCAAAGGTTACAATTAGATTCTGGATAGTATCTATAATTTTTGCTCTTATAAGCCTTGCAACTCTGAAGCTAAGATAATAATGGATAGGGGAATGCCAGCGTTAACTCCAATGCTCAGGCAGTATCTAGGTATAAAAAAGAACAATGAAAACACGATTCTCTTCTTCAGGCTGGGGGATTTTTATGAGATGTTCTTTGAGGATGCAAAGCTTGCATCAAAGATTCTTGAGATTACTCTGACTTCCCGCGATGGAGGAGAAGGGAAAAAGATCCCTATGTGCGGCATTCCGTATCATGCTGCAGAAAACTATATAGCAAAATTAATAAAAAGCGGTCATAAAGTTGCTATCTGCGAACAAGTTGAAGATGCCAGAAAAGCAAAAGGGCTTGTTAAAAGAGAGATTGTAAAAACAATAACTCCCGGTACGGTTCTTTCAGGCTCTATGCTTGATGCGAAAAGCAATAATTATCTTGGAGCGGTGGTATTATCGGATAAAAAATTTGCGCTTGCAGTCTCGGATTTATCAACGGGTGAGTTTAAAGCAACAGAGTTTTCTGTATATGCAAAATTTCTTGATGAAGTCCGCCGTGTCAGTCCAAAGGAAATTGTCCTTCCCAATTCCTTAATAACAAATGAAAAGATTAAAAAAGATCTTAGTATATCGTGCTCGGTTTTAACACCTTACGATGACTGGCACTTTGATAGAGAAAGCGCAAACCAGATACTTACTTCTCATTTTAAGACACAGTCGATGGATGGTTTTGGATGCAGGGATTTTCCTACTGCTACATGCTGCGGAGGCGCGCTTCTTGAATACATAAAAGATATACAGCAGATTTCGCCAACACACATAAATGATTTCAAGATATATTCAACATCAGACTTTATGATACTGGATAGTGCTACTCAAAAAACCCTTGAACTTGTTGAAACCATACATACTCATAAAGAGAAGGGCGCATTGCTGGATATACTGGATGAAACTCTTACTCCAATGGGCGCTCGTCTCCTACGTACATGGATTATACAACCGCTGAGGAACCCAAAGGAGATTAACAGCAGGCTTGATGCTGTTAATGAGTTTGTGAATTCTGCGAATATTAATGATAAGATAAGAGTCACCGTCAGACATATCTCTGATATAGAGAGAATAATCAGCCGCGTTAATTGTGGTCTGGCTAATGGGCGTGATCTGATAGGTCTCAGAGAGTCATTAAAAAAGGTTCCTCAAATAAGAGAGATAATTAACCAATTCAAAGTACAGGTGTTAAAGAATGTATGTGAGAACTTGCAGGATGTCTCAGAACTGGTTAGTTTACTCGATAAGGCTATTGTTGATGAACCTCCAATCAGTATTCGAGACGGCAATATTATCAAGCAGGGATTTGATGCCGGTCTTGATGAAATAAGACAGGTTAGCAAGGGAGGAAAGGACTGGATCAAGTCGCTTCAGGTAGAAGAGATTCAAAGAACAGGAATAAAATCTCTAAAGGTAAGATACAATAAAGTTTTTGGATACTATATTGAAATTACAAAGTCAAACTTGAATATGGTGCCTGATAATTACATCAGAAAACAGACTCTCTTGAGTTGTGAAAGGTTTATAACTCCGGAGCTGAAGGAGAAAGAAGCGCTTGTTCTTGGCGCAGAAGAAAGAATTAATGAAGCGGAATATAAGATTTTCACTGATGTGCGTAGTCAGGTCGCATGTGAAACTGTCAGACTACAAAAAATAGCGCGAGCTATTGGTATCCTTGATGGAGTAAGTTCATTGGCATTAGTAGCCGTGCAAAATGATTACGTAAGACCTGAAATTACAGATTCTGACGTTATGGAGATTATTGAGGGCAGACATCCGGTTCTTGAGAGGTTGGATATCGGAAGCAAATTTGTTCCAAATGATACATATCTTGATAATTCCAGCCAGCAGGTACTGATAATCACAGGACCAAACATGGCAGGTAAGTCAACTTATATTAGACAAGTTGCACTCATTGTTCTCATGGGACAGATCGGCAGTTTTGTGCCTGCGAAAAGCGCAAAGATTGGTACAGTTGATAGAATTTTTACCAGAGTCGGCGCATCAGATGATCTAACAAAAGGACAGAGTACATTTATGATAGAGATGAATGAGGTAGCAAATATACTCAATAATGCCACTCCGCGCAGTTTAATAATACTTGACGAAGTAGGAAGGGGCACAAGTACCTTTGATGGTGTTAGCATTGCGTGGGCAGTGGCAGAATATATACACAATAACCCAAAAGTTAGCGCAAAAACTCTTTTTGCCACTCACTATCATGAGCTGACGGAACTAGTTCTCACTTTGGAAAGAGCAAAGAATTATAATGTTTCAGTAAAAGAATGGAATAACGAAGTCATTTTTCTCCATAAGATAGTTGAGGGGCCAACAGATAAGAGCTATGGCATCCATGTTGCGTCTCTTGCAGGTTTACCTAAAGAGGTTATAGAAAGGGCAAAAGATATCCTTGTTAATTTAGAAAATGAGACAATCTCTAAAGATGGTCTTCCTAAATTCGCAAAAGAACCTGCTCAGCTTACATTTTTTACTCCAATAGATCATCATCCTGTTGTGGATGAGATAAAAGATTTAGACACAGAGAATATGACGCCGATTCAAGCTCTTAAGAAACTAGATGAGTTGAAGAAAAAGATTAAAGAAGAGAAATAACATTAAAGCTCAACGGCGCGGCTTGCCCGCGTCCGCTGAAGCGTCTGGTTCGGCCAACTTATCTCTTAGTGCTCGTTTCAAGATCTTGCCCATTGCATTACGAGGCAGTTCATTAACCAGTTCAAAACGTGTTGGTACCTGATAACCGGCCAATCTCGCATGGCAATGCTTCTTCAATTCACTGATATGCGGATGGCCATCGGGTACTACTATGGCGACTACTTTCTCGCCTCTCCTTTTGTCTGAAACGCCAATCACCGCTGATTCTTTTACTTGTGCAAAGCTGTTCAATACCCTCTCAACTACTGAAGGATAGACATTATAGCCGTCGGTAATAATAAGGTCCTTTTTCCGTCCAACCAAAGTCAAAAAACCGAGTTTATCAAAATAACCAAGATCCCCGGTAGAAAAAAATCCTTCTTGATCAAATGCGCTCGCTGTCGCTGCAGGATTGTTCCAATAGTGACTAAAAAGGTTCTTGCTTCTTATCTTCACCTCGCCAACAGCTTTGTGAGTATCTTTCAGATCAGTCCCAGCAGAGAGTGTTCTTCCATCTTCAGCAACTAACTTCATTTCCACACCATCCAGGGGCAGGCCAACAGAGCCCTGTGGAAAGGGGCCGTTTAACGGAAGACTTGTTATCACATGACTCTCGGTCATCCCGTAACGGTTTATCAGTTGCGTATTGAGAATTGCTTCCAGCCCTGGCAACACTTCCGGTCGGATAGGCGCGGAGCCGCAGGTGAAAAGCCTTGTTCTATTCCACTCTTTTGCCTTTTTCTTGAACTCATGTCTTCTCAGGAATGCATAATAGATGGTTGGCACAGCCATGAAAACGGTAGCATCCTTGATCTTTTCCATAGTCTTCAATGGATGGAACTTATCCTCCAGTATCATAGAAGCACCAGAGATCAGGGATAGATGAGTAGCAAAAGAGAGTCCGTGGATATGAAAAAGCGGAAGCACATTGAGCAGTATATCTTCCGGAACGAACCTCCAACATGTCTTAAGGGCAAGAAGACTCGCCGCCAGGCCCTGGTGAGTATGAACAACCCCTTTGGGTCTCCCGGTTGTACCGGAGGAATAAAGCATGAAGCAGTTGTCCTCTGCCCTTAGGCTCGGCCTTTTGAAGTGCTTGGAATTATCCTTCACGATTGATTCAGCGGGGCTAATAATCTCTCTTAGTTTCGGACAGCTGTTCTCTATTTGGTCAATCAGCGAGGCCTGTTCGCCGGAAGCAAAAACGATACGTGCGCCACTATCGTTGAGAAAATAGAGCATTTCGTCTTTCGTGAAACTGAAGTTTAAGGGGAGGGATACTCCACCGCTCAGGATGATTCCCAAATGAATTATGAGAAATGAAAGCTTGTCCGGTGTATAGAGAATCACCCTATCACCTTTTTCCAATCCCTTGTCTTGAAGGAGTGCACCAACGCTCTTTGCTCTGTTTTCAAGCTGTGCAAAAGTCAGAATGTCACCGTGATAGATGATAGCTGGCTTATCAGCATTCTGATTGAACTGATGCCGAAGAAGTTCAACAAAACTCGCCATTGTCACGCCTCGTGAAAATCATGTCTCAGATTGCGGTCCAACAATTACTATAAGATGTTCTTTATTTTAAATATTATTGTACACAAGGGTTAGATTGATTCCTGCCTATGCTTCACCTTCTCCAGCTTGAATATGACTGGGCGGTAACCATCCGTGCAGCACGTCACAAATACGTCCTGCCCTCCTCTCGCCATGCCATACACCAATTTCTGAATATCTGCCCACGCCCAGCCGCAGAACCCCTCCGGCATTTCCCACGGAGTCTCTCTTGACGTAACGAATTGTTGCCCTACTTTAAACTGTTTGCATTCCGTCCAGCCTTCTGGTTTGGCAGCGTATTTCTCGACGAATTCCTTATGGAAGTGCTTCTTGAGAACGGTGATTCGTACCGAATGTCTCTCAATAGAGAAGTTGTTACTCATATCTGTTCCCTATGTTCAGGAATCTAACTTCATTCTAAATATTATTGTACACAAGGGTTAGCTTAGTAACAAGTAAATTTAAAAAACTCTTGAGTAATGTCCAATTATATCCATAATATCCTTAGGGTAGTCTTAAGAAAGAAAAATATGACGAAAAAAATTGCAATGATTATTGCATCTATGAATTTCAGGGATGAAGAACTTTCAATTCCCAAATTTGTTTTTGAAGGAGCAGGCGCAACGGTTCATGTTGCGAGTACCTCACTTGAACAGGCAGAAGGTAAATTAGGTATGAAAATTAAGCCGGATATGATGGTCAAGGATATAAGAGTAGCGAATTACGATGCGGTTGTTTTTGTAGGTGGGACAGGTGCTTCGTGTTATTTTAATAGCAAGATAGCTCATGATATAGCAAAAGAAGCTTATTTAAAGCACAAATTGCT
>Ga0207996_1002107_pt1 | contig 12600 bp, 8 predicted proteins | sample AntAceMetag02UKG_FD_184773 | JGI IMG/M metagenome (GOLD analysis project Ga0207996, IMG submission 184773) | Saline lake microbial communities from Ace Lake, Antarctica - Antarctic Ace Lake Metagenome 02UKG (SPAdes) (version 2) | ecosystem: Environmental > Aquatic > Non-marine Saline and Alkaline... | reverse complement strand
TCGAAGTCCCATTAAACACTTGGATTGAAATGGGCGATTCTAAAATTTCATTTTTTAGTATGATAAAAATCCCCATTGATTTATTGCGAATTAAAATGAAATACAAGATCAATGCTAAAAGATAAAATCTTTAAAATCTATAGCTTTATTTCAAGACAAAATCATATTTTATTATTGTCGATTTTGTCATTCGTTTTATTGGTCTTTACGTTTCCAAAAATCGAACCTGAAATCGGTTCGGGAATTGATAACTCTTACCTGATAGCCTTCAACCATTTTTTCTTCTCAGACATTCAAATTGTTAAAAACCTAATTTTTACTTATGGCCCGCTTGGATTTCTAAAACACCCACTTCCGATGGGAAATAATCTTGAGATTGGGGTGATTTTTATATCAATTTTTCGTCTCTTATTCATTTTTTCGATTCTTTATTTATCAATCATTCTCAGAAAAAAAAACATTCTTATTTCGATTATTTTGACATTTTTTATTTCAACTTTAATTAATTTCGATACTGTTTTTTTTGGGTTGATTACATCAAACATACTGATTTATAGAGAAACAAATAAAAAATTGTTTTTTCTGCTTTCATTGTTTTTTCTAATTCTCGGATTGTATATAAAAATCACGATCGGAATAATCGGCTTGCTGATCTTTATAAGTTTCATAATTATTGATTTAATTATTTCAAGGAAAATTAAAAATATTGTTTTCTCAATTGTAAGTGGTATTATTTTTTTTCTTATCGTCTGGTTAATAATTTATCATGATTTTTCTGGAATATTTCAGTTTTTTTATAATCTCATCATTCTTGGATTGGGCAATTCAAGCGCATTTTCGATAAATCCCGAGAATAATTGGTGGTATTTATCGCTAATGTTTTTGATTTTTGTAATCATTCCTTTTATCTCAAAACAAAAAAATGTCAATTTTCTTTATGGAATATTTTTTCTTGCACTTTTTGCTTCTTTTAAATTTGCCTTTGCAAGAGAAGACATTTTTCACCTGAATTTTTTTCTTAATGTGTTGTATATGTTTATCTTTTTCTTTTTGATTTATATTAGAAAGATAAAACCAATCACATATGTTTTTTTGAGTTTATTAATCGTGTTTTTTTACGGCAATTTAAATTCTATTGAAATAGATGGGTCGAGCAAAAAGCCTTTCTTTTCAGGTATTAAAAACTTTTCGTCTACTTGTTTCAGTTTTAATAAAATAAAAGAAAACAGTATTCGAACTATTGATAATAATTTGAAATCAAGACAACTGTCACAAGATATTTTAGATATTATCGAACAAAAAACAATCGATTTTTTCCCTTGGGAAATTTCATATATCATTCCAAACAAATTGAATTATCATCCAAGGCCGATGCTTCAAAACGGTTGTCTTTTCGCACCTCCCCAAATAGATAATATAAATGCTGAATTTATTTCTTCTAAAAAGTCGGCAGAATTCTTTATCTGGGAATTAAATCCGAATAAAAGCCTCGAAGGAATTGATACTCGTTATATTTTCAATAGTGACGGAAAATTTTTATTTGAATTTTTAAATAACTATAAAATTATCGAAAAAGAAAAAGATTTTCTTCTGCTGCAAAAAACATCAAGACCACGATTTAATTCACCTTCAATATTGGGAAATGAAAATTACAAATTCCACGAGTGGATAAATATTCCTGATGTTAAAAATGGAGTATTGAAAGCAAAATTTGAAATTCATCAAACTTTTTCTGGAAAGATCAAAAGCCTATTATACAAAGAGGAAGAATATTATATTGAATATGAATTGGATAATGGGGCAGTTTTTCAACATCGTTTTTCAAGAGATAATTCAATGACCGGATTATGGATCAATCCATATTTGATTCGTGTATCGAATGAACTTATCGGAGAAAAAGTCAAGAGGATTCGTTTTAGTTTTTCCGACAAGGAATTTCTCGTAAAAGACGAGATAAACATTTTGTGGGAACAATTTACTTTTAAAGATACAATAGAATCTTCCAAACAAAATATACACTCTGCCGAATTAATTGTTTCTAAAAAATACGATTTTGAGAATATAAATAATGATTTAGAAAACTGGAAATCCAGAATTGATTCAACAAATACTTTTTCAGGGAAATATAGTTTGAAAATGTTGGCTGATGACATTTACAGCCCCGGATTTATTTCAGAATTTCATGAAGTTGCAGACACCCCATTTTGTATTATCTCGATTTCTGCAGATGTTTTTCTTCTCGAAAAATCAAATCATTTACTTGTTTTTTCGGCAAGCAGAAACGGAGAAACAATAATTTGGGAAACAAATTCACTGCAATGCCCTGATTATATTACAAATCAATGGAATAAATTGAAGATGGATGTAATTATTCATTCAAATATTTTTGAGGATGATAAGATTTCAGTTTATCTATGGAATAAAAATAAAAAGCCTTTAATTCTTGATAATTTTGAGATGAATGCTTACGTTCTTGAGTAATTGACTCAAAAAAAACTACCTCAAAGTATATGCTAATGAAAGATGCATTAATTTTGTAAAAAAAAACACAAAAATGTCTAAAGATAAAAATATTAGAACTGAAATTTCGGAATTAGGTGAATTTGGTTTAATCGACCATCTAACGAAAAATATTAAAATACGAAATAAAAGCACTATCAAAGGAGTCGGTGATGATGCTGCCGTTATTAATAATAAAAACCAACTAACTTTAGTTTCAAACGATTTACTCCTTGAAGGTGTTCATTTTGACATGGTTTACACTCCTATGAAACATCTCGGATATAAATCGGCAGTCGTCAATTTTTCAGATATTGTTGCAATGAACGGTATTCCGAAACAATTAATAATCGGAATTTCAATTTCAAACAGATTTTCAGTTGAAGCTTTAGACGAATTTTATTCGGGTTTACTGCTTGCCTGCGAAAAATACAATGTTGATCTGGTTGGTGGCGATACAACTTCGAGTCCTTCAGGTTTGTTTATTTCGATTACAGTAATTGGTGAAGTCGAAGAAAAAAATGTTGTTTATCGTAGCGGGGCCAAACCTAATGATTTGTTGTGTGTTACGGGTGATCTCGGTGCGGCATATATGGGGCTTTTGCTTTTGGAAAGAGAAAAAGAAGTTTTTAAAAGTGATCCCAATGTGCAACCCGATTTTAGTGGTTTGGATTATGTTTTAGGACGGCAATTGAAACCGGAAGCAAGAACCGATATTATTGAAATTCTGCGAAAGCAACACATCAAACCAACTTCAATGATAGATATTTCGGATGGACTGGCTTCCGAAATTTTTCATATTTGCAAAAACTCAGACACTTCCTGTTCGGTTTATGAAGACAAAATACCTATTGACCCGATAACCGTTGATGTCGCTGAGGATTTTAAAATTGACCCTACAATTGCTGCTTTAAGCGGTGGCGAAGATTACGAATTGCTTTTTACAGTTTCTCAAAATGATTTTGAAAAAATTAAAGAAATTGAAGGTATTTCAATAATCGGACACATGACCGATAGTAGTGAAAGTAAAAATCTGATTACCCGCTCAGGAACACAAATACCTTTGAAAGCTCAGGGTTGGAAAGCGATGTAATATATTTGGAAATATGAAATTTTGTGAAGCTTTTTATGAGTAGCCCAATTTTCTAATTTCTGATTTCCAATTTCAGATAATTAACATAATGAAAAATGTCGATAATCTTCAACACAAGATAAAAATTTCTCCTAATAAACCTGGTGTATATCAGTTTTTTGATAAAGATAATAATATTATTTATGTTGGAAAAGCCAAAAATCTTAAAAAGCGGATTTCATCATATTTTAATAAAGAAAATACTGCTTCCGGACGTCTGGCTTTGTTGATCAGAAAAATATCAGAAATAAAATATATTGTAGTAGATAGTGAAGTTGATGCTCTTTTGCTTGAAAACAATCTGATTAAGAAACATCAACCTCGTTATAATGTAATGCTGAAAGACGATAAATCCTATCCATGGATTTGTTTAAAAAATGAGTCTTTTCCAAGAGTATTTTTATGTAGAAATCCTGAGAAAGACCGATCGGAATATTTTGGGCCATATACTTCGGTGCGAATGATAAATACCTTGCTGGGGCTTATTAAACAACTTTATCCTCTGCGAAATTGCCGCCATAATCTTAGCAAAGAAAACATTAAAAAGAAAAAATTTAAAGTTTGCCTCGAATATCATATTGGAAATTGTTTAGGGCCTTGCGTCGGATTGCAATCCGCAAATGACTACGAAAAATCAATTAACGAAATCAGGCAAATATTAAAAGGCAATATAGCTTCTATTGTTTTACCATTGAAAAAACAAATGGATCAATGTGCTAAAAATTATGAGTTTGAGAAGGCACAAATTTTAAAGGAGAAATTATTTTTATTAAAAGAATATCAAAGCAAATCAACTGTTGTAAATCCTAAAATTAATAATATCGATGTTTTTTCTATTATCTCTGATGATAAATCAGGCTATGTAAATTTTTTAAAAGTTGTGAACGGTGCTATTATTCAGGCCCAAACTTTTGAAATATTAAAAAAACTTGACGAAAGCAACGAAGATTTATTAATCCATGCAATTACAGAGTTACGACAAAGTCTTAAAAGCAAAGCTTCAGAAGTTATTGTTCCCTTTATTTTTGATTTTGAAATCCCGGGTATTAATTTCATTGTACCGAAAATTGGAGATAAGAAAAAGCTTCTTGATTTATCACTACAAAATGCGAAATTTTCAAAGATTGAGAAACAAAAACGGCTTGATTTTGTTGACCCTGATCGTCATTCCAAGCGAATTTTAAATCAGATGATGAAAGACCTCAGGTTACAAGAACCTCCTGAATATATCGAATGTTTCGACAATTCAAATATTCAAGGAGACCATCCTGTCGCTGCGATGGTTGTTTTCAGAAAGGCAAAACCCTCAAAATCCGAATATCGTCATTATAATATTAAAACTGTTTCGGGGGCCAACGACTTTGCTTCAATGGAAGAAATAGTTTTTCGTCGATATAAAAGACTTCTGAATGAAAATAAAACTTTGCCCGATTTAGTTATTGTTGATGGCGGGAAAGGTCAATTAAGTTCTGCATTATCAAGTCTTTCAAAACTCAATTTGAAAGGAAAAATCCCGATAATCGGTATTGCAAAACGATTGGAAGAAATTTATTTCCCTGGAGATTCGGTTCCTTTGTATATTGAAAAAAAATCGGAAACTTTAAAAATCATACAGCAATTAAGAGATGAAGCCCATCGTTTTGGAATTACTCATTTTAGGAATAAACTCGAAAAGCATACCATCAAGTCCGAATTAACGGAAATAAAGGGAATAGGCGATTCTACAACACAAAAATTATTAAGTAAATTCAAATCAGTTAAAAAAATTAAAAATTCTTCTCTCGAGGAATTAGAAAAAATAATAGGAAAATATAAAGCACGAATTGTATCTGAGTTTTTCCAAACTGGAAAAGACAAGCATTAGAGGATAATTTTAGGTGTTTCCAATATACCTGTGAGGTTTGACCAGATAAGGATTCCATCTATTGAAAAAAAAGAGTTTAAGGATTCCATCTTTTAAAAAGATGGAATCCTTTGTTCGACCCAAACCTGTCCCGTACGGGTCAGGTCTCATTTATTGTTATTTTATTAAGAAATCTTCCAACCCAAATATTGAACCATCAGGATTTCTTTCGGGTTGCCAGGTTCTTACATAAATTTTCGGGTTTAATGAATCATTCAGGTCGATCATTAGAAAAAGATAACCTTTATCAGCATAAGTTGTTGAGTAATAATCTTGTTTGATTTGAATGCCATATATTTTATCCGGCCCGTTCACTTTTTTCACAATGTTTTCCTCAAAATGAATATTTATAAATTCATTGGAGTTAAAAACTCTGTGAAGCCGTGTCATATATTCCTCTTTGCTAAGCTCAATGTATTTAACTTTATTATTACTAAGTTTCTGATACATTCCATCAATAGGTTCGGCTTCTTTAAATACATGTCCAACAATTATCAATGCGTTTTCTGCAAAAATAGATTCAATATATTCACGCCTTTTCAGACAATAAGCGGTTTTGTAATGTTCGATAAAATTGATTAACTGAAATTTATCTTCAATATTACCAAAGCGTTCACTCCTGCCAACAATATCTTCAATAGCTTTGTCGCTGATTGAAAATGAAACTGCTTCAATTTTTTCATCCCCATTGAATGTAAAAACTACATTTTCGATAAAATGCCTTGAATTATTCCCGAATGAGAATTTCATTGGTACAGCCCGGATAATTGTTTTATCGTTCATACTGATAATGTTAAACGTATCTTTTGAAGAAAGAATTTTAACATTTCCGTTAGTAATAAGTTTTTGATACATTTCGTAACCTCCGGAAGTGAACAATGGTTCTATATTTTCCGGACCCTTGTTTTTTATTGAGTTTATTACCTTAGTGATGTTTTTTCTTAACCGCCCAAAGTGGTTGATATTGTTTATTTTCTCTAAATTAATTTTTGCCTTCTGGGGCTTTGCCAGAGGGTTTTCCTTTTTAGCTTTTTCGGGTAGACTAAAAATTAATTCCGATTTTTTAAAATATGGAATTTGAATGCTTTCAAAAACATTCTTTACATCAGGGTCGATACCTGTTTTATTTTGATATTCATATTCAATATTAATTTTTAGGTTATTGAGCAAACATTCGTTTTCGCCGAAAAATTCTGCAATTGCCAGGCCGTTTTTGCCGCTATTAAGCTGTGAATAATTGTTGCCTGTCCAGTAAGTGAAGTCTATATTCTGAACCGGATTTTTATTATAAAGAATTTCCAAATTTATTGCTTTATAATGTTGTAATGGTTTTTCTTCTATGCCGGTTATTTTTATGTCAATATCAGTAAAAATGTTGTTTATCCTTTCGGGTAGTGCATTCATAAGCAATAATTTTCCATGTATAGGAAAATCATATTCCATTGTTGAATTATCTTTGTGGCTTCTTAATAAAACAAGAGCCCAATAATAATTCTTTAAGGCATCGCCAATTCTGAGGTCTTTCTCGGCAAGAAAAGCCGACTTAACATAATCATATATTTTTCTTTCTCTGTTTTTGAATATCTTTTCAATCTTCTTTTTGCTGATGTATCTGATAACATGATAACGGCCTCTTTTTTCCTTTTCCAGAATTGATTTAGCTTCCTGAAGTGTCATATTTGAATAGGTCTTTACAACGATTTCAGTAAATTCCTCCAAATTGCCGTTTGATTCGGTAAGAATGTTTTTAAAATTACTTTCTACATGAACGGAAATCTGACTGATTAAATAACTTAAGGCTTCTTTATCAGCCATCTTATAGGAATCTCCCTCGCCGTTTGCCCAGATATAATTTCCTGAATTTTTTATTTCACGAATTTTTTCTTTTGTTGATTGAGAGAATACACAAATAAAACTAAACAAAAGCAAAAAAGAAAAAGTGATTTTTTTCATAATTTTAAAAAAAGGATTATTTCGAACAAAAGTAATAAATAATTTGAATTTGGAGTGAGTAGGATTCCATCTTATTAAAAGTAAACTTAAACCTATCAGGTTTTCGCAAAACAGAAAAAATAATATTTATTTTTGTAAGTAATCATACTTATAAAATAATTGACTAAATTTGTAAAAATGAAGTAAACATGCAAAATTATACTGAAACGCATAAACTTTGCAATAGGTGTAAATATAAAAAACCAGATATTACATTAGTAAGATATTTAATGTATTGCACTTTTGATCAATGTCAGTTTAATTGCTTAACGTAAAATGGAATTAATGAATAAGATAACTTTAATTCCAAAAGAAATTAGAAAGGAAATAAATTGAATAACAAAATAAATATACCTTTATTATTTGTATTTAGCATAATAGCAGTCATCTTTTCATGTACGCGTGAATGGGATAACCCTTTTGAAACTGATGAAGACCTAAACCATTCACCGAATATAGCCCGCATTGATCTTGATTCAGACAATAATGCAAAAATAATACTTGACCATACTTATACTGATTCATGTGCAATAATACTTGAAAGAAATTCAATTGGAGGTTTTGAGCCAATAAGTTATATAAAAGAATCACATATTACTTTAATCGACACATCTTTTGACAAGGAAATTAACAACGACTTTGTTTATCGTGTATATATAACAAAGGACCAATACCGTACATCATATTCAGGAGAAATGCAATTGATTTACACCAGTGAAGGTTTGAATAAGCCGCAGGATTTATTGGCTGTTTCAGTTGAAATGCAAGGTATTCGCCTTGAATGGAAAGATAAAAGCAACTATGAGGAAAGCTATATTATAGAAAAGGATGAAGGTAATGGATTTGTGGAAATTGCTAGCCTCCCTTCAAATTCAGAAAGTTATTTTGATGAAATATCAGGTTTCCAAGAGCCGTCATTACAATTGGAATATAGAGTTAAGGCAATTAAAACAGATTTAGAATCAGATTGGGCAGATATTTCCACAACCTATGCGGGGATTGGAAGTCCTACCGATTTGATAATAACAAATACCAGCCCTTCTAATTTCAGAATTGAATGGCAGGATAATAGTCAAACTGAAACTGGATATTCAATAGAAAGAAAAAAAGATGCCGAGAGTTTTATTGAAATTGCGGAAGTAGGAGCTGATACTTCATTTTATTCAGATGTAATTTCTGAAACTGGCATTTATCATTATAGAGTTCGTGCCTATAAAGATGGAGATTATTCAGTATTCTCAAATGAAGTCTCTGATGAAATTACTTCATTATTTCCTACAGATGGATTAGTTGCTTACTACCCATTTAATGGAAATGCTAATGATGAGAGTTGGAATGGGAATGATGGGATGGTGAATGGTGCAACCTTAACGAATGATAGATTTAATGATTCCGGTAAGTCTTATAACTTTAATGGTTCATATATTTCTGTCCCTCATTCTCCAACTATTAGTTTTGAAGTCAATGATCCTTTAACTATCAGTATTTGGATTTATCGGACACAAAATAGCATCCCAATGCATATAATGGGAAAAAGAACAAGTTGTTACTCAAATTCTATGAATTATCAACTTGCTATAGGATATGAGAACACTATGGATGGAGGGATACCAGTTCCCTTAAATAAATGGTTCCATGTTTGTTGTGTTTGTACTGGAGATCATATTAAAATATATTTCAATAATGAAATTAGATATAATGAATCAGGAGCATTGTTACCTCCTAATGGGGCGGAATTAAAAATAGGTAATTCTGATTCATGTCCATCACCTTGGATAGGTGATCTCGATGATATCCGAATTTATAATCGTGCATTAACAGAATCAGAAATCCAAGCATTATATCACGAAGGAGGCTGGGGAAATTAAATTTGGTTGTGAATGAAAGAATTGAGAAACATAAAAAGAGTTATTGTAACGAGGAAACATGAATAATCTTATAAAAATAGATGAAATTCAAAGGCGAATTTTTGCAATACGTGGTAAACAGCTTATGCTTGATAGAGATTTGGCGCAAATATATAGGGTCGAAACGAAGAATCTAAATCTTGCAGTTAAAAGGAATATCGAGCGCTTTCCGGAAAATTTTCGGTTTCAAATCACAGAAGATGAATATGAAAACTTGAGGTTTCAAAATGCAACCTCAAGTTCACATGGCGGTAGAAGATATTTGCCTTATGTATTTTCGGAACAAGGAGTATCAATGCTTTCTGCAGTTCTGCGAAGTGAAACAGCAGTAAAAGTAAGTATTCAGATAATGAATGCCTTTGTAGAAATGCGAAAATTCATCGCGACAAACGCACTCCTATTTCAGCAACTCGATAGCATAGAAACCAAACAGAAAATCTATCAAATTGAAACCGATGAAAAATTCGAAAAAGTATTCAAAGCTCTCGAAGATAAAAGCATTACACCTAAACAAGGAATATTCTACGATGGGCAAATATTTGACGCATACACGCTAACTTCGGATATTATTCGAAGCGCAAAATCATCAATAATTTTAATTGATAACTATGTAGATGATACTGTACTAAAACTCTTTACAAAACGGAAGAAAGGTGTAAAGACGACAATCTACTGCAAAACAAAATCAAAGGTATTAGAGCAGGATGTTGAAAAACACAACAGCCAATACGAACCGGTAGAAATAAAGCCACTACAAACGGCACATGATCGTTTTCTCATAATAGATGAAAAAAATAATTTACCATTTTGGAGCGTCGTTAAAAGATTTAGGCAAAAAATGGTTCGCATTTTCTAAACTGGAAATGAATGCAAATGAAATCATGGAAAAATTATAAAAAAAAGGTGGAATTAAATATGTTTCCAATAATAACAAAACTGAATATCAAAGAAATGTTGAAAATGAACAAAGTAACAATATTATTAGTATTTATTGGTACAATAATCATCATATTTTCCTGCACCCGCGAATGGAACAACCCATTTGAATCGGATGAAGATTTGAAACGGACGCCTGTGATAGCTCAAATTCAACCAAACACCGAAAACAATTTGGCTATTTTTTTAGATTACTCTTATAGTGATGAGAGTAAAGTAATTCTGGAAAGGAAATCTCTTTCCGCTTTTGTTCAAATATCGTATCTCAAATTTGATCAAGCTACACTAATAGACACATCATTTGACAAAGAATCCGACTACAACTTTACATACCGAGTGAAAGCAGAAAAAGACGGATACAGCACCGCTTACTCAAATGAAAAACCTTATAACTATGTAAGCAATATCCTTTACGCGCCGGAAAATTTAACCTCCCAAACTCTCGAACTGCAAGGTGTAAAATTGAGCTGGATAGATAAAAGCGGAACAGAGGACGGATACAAAATTGAAAAAAATGAAAACGGGTCCGGTTACATTGCAATTGATTCAATATCCGCCAACTCCACAAATTATATGGATAACATTACCGGCATGCCTGATCCGCCATTGAGTTTGCTTTACAGGGTAAAAGCTTACAACAATTCCAAATCATCTGCTTGGGCAGAGATAAACACAAACTATTCCGGCATGGGCAGCCCAACGAATTTGAGAATTACCGATTCCTCTTTTTACAATTTTACAATTGAGTGGGATGATAACAGTGGGATTGAGACGGGGTATTCTGTTGAGTGGAAGAAGGATAATGAAAATTATACTGAAATTGAATTGCTTAATGCGAATGTAACTGAGTATAGTGATAATATTTCTGAAATTGGGACTTATTATTACAAAATAAAAGCTGTAAAAGGTAATGTTTACTCTAATTATTCTAATGAGGTATTTTCAAATGTCACATCAATTATTCCAACGGAGGGTTTAGTTGCCTACTATCCGTTTAATGGAAATGCGAATGATGAAAGTGGCAATGAGAATGATGGGATGGTTAATGGAGCAACTTTGACAGAGGATAGATTTGGGAACAATGATAGAGCTTATGATTTCGATGGAGATGATTTTATTAGTATTCAAGATAATGATGTTTTCACATTAGGTTCAAATCCTTTTTCATTTTCTCTATGGGTAAAATTCAATCAAATTGATTCATATTACATTATGGGACATGACGAAGGAGGAGGTTACAATAAAAAGTGGATATTGTATTTTACGGACTTAAGTATAGGTATTCACGAAAGATTAAACGGTGATTATTGGATAGTTAATTCTTCATGGGAACCAAATATTAATAATTGGTATTATTTAACGATTATACGAAATATTAATGATTTTAGTATTTTCATTGATGGTTCTTTACTTGTTTCAAACAATGACACGAGAACTATCCCCAATCCCGATGCTCCAATTTTAATAGGTAATGCGGAAGGTTCTAATAAAATGTATAAAGGATTAATTGATGATATTCGTTTTTACAACCGAGCATTAACCGAAGAAGAAATCCAAGCACTCTACCACGAAGGAGGTTGGGGGAAATAAATTCAATTAATAATGAAAGAATTATGGAATAAACCTAATTTTATTCAGGTTGAAATAATATCGGATTATGGATTTTTAAACTCTAAATTTTAAAATTTCAATCTGACCATCACTAAACCTCCACCATCAACAGGTACAAATCCCAAATCGTATTGCTTTTTTAATTTGTTTGCTTTTCTGCCGTTGATAATGGTCATTATCAAACAAACACCGCTTACGCCAAAAGCTGTAGGCCAGATCATATCCTCCGTTTTTATTTTATTATGTAAATCGGTGGCTTCGTTGGTAGCAGTTTGATATTCGTCGTAATGCTTGCTTGCAGAATAATAGAAATAACCTCCAACACCTGCACTGACAATGCTTCCTGCTAACCACCATGATTTACTTTGCTTGTATTTTGTGTAATCAATTTGTGCTAAAGCATTTTTATTTGAAACAAGAGTAAAGCTATATTTATCCTTTGTTTTGCTTACTACAAAAGCTTCTTTAAAATCATTATATCCCTCTTTACTTACCTTAAATCCGCAAACTAACTGTCAATTAAACCTGTCAAAACACTATGTAAAAATATTATACATAGTGTTTGACAGTTAAAGAATTATCACCTATTTTTGTGATGTGAAACAAATAATAGAGATAAA
>Ga0207996_1002106_pt1 | contig 12602 bp, 10 predicted proteins | sample AntAceMetag02UKG_FD_184773 | JGI IMG/M metagenome (GOLD analysis project Ga0207996, IMG submission 184773) | Saline lake microbial communities from Ace Lake, Antarctica - Antarctic Ace Lake Metagenome 02UKG (SPAdes) (version 2) | ecosystem: Environmental > Aquatic > Non-marine Saline and... | reverse complement strand
TAACCACCGATTTAAGCCTCTCCAATCTCCTGGGCTGGATCTTCTCGCCCCTGGCCTGGGTGATGGGGGTCCCTTGGTCGGACTGCATGGTGATCGGGAGGCTGCTGGGAGAGAAGATGGCGATCAACGAGTTCGTGGCATACGCCAGCCTGGCCAATCTCCTTGCCGAAGGCGTCAAGCTTCATCCTAGGAGTATTGTTATCGCCACCTACGCCCTCTGTGGTTTTGCCAACTTCAGTTCAATCGCTATCCAGATCGGGGGTCTGGGGGGGATCGCCCCCAAGCGCAGACACGACCTGGCCCGGATCGGATTCAAGGCCATGATCGGGGGCACCCTGGCCGCTTTCATGACCGGGACCATCGCGGGGATATTTCTATAAGTTAGCGCCTGCGGCGCTAACTTAAATGTTAAAGATAAAGAACGTTGAAGAAAAAAGACGTTAAAATAAAAGGACGTTAAAGGTCGCTCAAGGCAATAGCGATCCCGATTTTCTCAATAGTAATTATCGAAACCGGCAAAATCAAGATAGCCTGACCGGCTAATTTTTTAACGTAGTTTTTCTTTAACGTTTTTCTTCTTCAACGTCCTTATTTTTTAACGATAGCGCAGAAGGCGCTAATTTATATGAAAGTTGTAAGACTTTGGCTCCTGGTGGCTGTAGCGTTGTTGGTCTGTCTCTTTGCCGGCCCGGGAGATGTTATTGGAGAGGAGGAAGGATCTTCAATTCCGGTTCATTTCCTGGAGAACAGAGAGATATCCCTCGATCTCTATCCAGCCGGATTTCAGTCGGCCGCGGTTTTAACCGGCACCGGCATTGACGGAGAGGAATATCTCTATCCTATCAGGATCCTGATTACTCTGCTCGCGAACCAGGGAGTCAAGGGGACTATCTTTCTAACTACCGGAGATATCTTCCGGAAGAATCTCGCGGGAAACCGACACTGGGTAGAATTGTTATCGGAACTTTCTTCCCGGGGTTTTGAGATTGCTCAGAACAGTTATCAAATCTCCGGTGAGCCGGGTAGTGAGAAAGGAATTGAATCCGGATCCCGGGATCAGTCTATTTCCTCCCGGATAGAGGAAATCAAAGAAGACCGCGAGTTTCTGGTTTCACTGGGACAGGAACCCGAGGGTTATCGGGGGTATGACTCGACCGGCCGGATTACCCCGTTTCTGGATAAGATGGGTTATCTCTATTTCTGTGCTATCAACCGCGATGTCGATTATAGAGAGGATCAACGGAAGGCTCCGGCACCCCATACGAGAGAAATATATTTTTATCCTGAAGATACCGCCGGCCTCCGGATCTTGACATTTTTTGACATGGTCGAACCTTCGGTCGATCTAATAGATGCCCGCCGTCGATTTAACGAAGTCAGTCAGCGGTCCGGGGTTATGATTTGCCATGTTTACATGCCTGGTCTGAGAGACAAAAACAGACTGGCTAAATTGAAGCAGTTTATAACCTATCTTAAAGAGCAGAAGGCCTGGATCTGTTCGCTCCGTGAATTAAGCAGGTGGTGGAATGGACGAAGAAGAGTTGAGATCAAAACCTGGTGGGATGATAATACTCTGGTTATTGTCTATGATAATCCGACCCGGTTTCTCCTGAAAAACGCCCGCCTGAATTTCAAGGAATTGAAGATCCCGGCCCGTTACTATAGGGTGGAGAATCGTGAGGGAACTGCAGCTTCACAGGGAATTATCCCGGATGGTCGGGCCGTGAATGTGACATTATTCCCGACCGAACCAGGGAGTTAGACCATACTCGAAAAGGTATTTTCAACTTTATGTGTTCAAAAAACTAAATATTCACCACGAAGGTCACGAAGAACACGAAGAAAAACAAATAAAACTATGTAATTTTTCCTGTTTTTTCAAATTTCTTCGTGAACACAGTCTACCCCGAAAAATTTGGGGTGTTCTTCGTGGTTAAAAAAGTTTTTTGAGCATGTTCTAGTTCTAGAGTCTGAAATCCTAATATTGAAATCCCAGATAATATTTTAGTGTAAATGAAAGCAAGTATAAGAAATTTTTTTGTTTTGTTATTGCTGCCGGGCTTTCTTTTCGCGTCGGAATTACCATTGCCGGAGTATAAGAATATCGCGGACGGGGTATGGTATGGAGAGGTGAAGGAGAAAGACCCTTTGATTCATTATCACGTTATCAAAATTGACCTGAGCGTTGGTAAGGTTGCGATAAGACCGATCCGGCCCCAGAAAGACGAAACTCTGGGCAAGATGGCGGAGCGACTCGATTCAAAGAAACTTCCTCTGTTGGGAGCGATAACCGGTGATTATTATCACTCCCTGAAGGAATATAAGCTGGAAATTCCCTGGGGAGTCCTGATTGAAGATGGAAAACTGCTATTTTCTCCCAGCGGGAAATCAGCTCTCTGCATAGACGCAGAGGGGATCTTTGATATTCTGGTCCCGACAATGGAAGCTTGTCTCAGGAATAAATCTGATGCGCCCGGAGTCAGTGTCACCGACGTTAACCGCCAGATCAAATCCGGGGAGAATGAGTGCGGAATCTATAATTCAACCTGGGGGGCTTTCGCTCCGGAGATTTCGAAAGGTTTCGCGGTTACTATTATTGGAGATTCAGAGTTCCGTCTTGATCGTCCGACCAGGGGCACGGTTGCCGGGATCAGCCGTCTCCCGGTCAGCGCGCCGATTCCTGAGAATGGTTTTGTCATAATCATGGAAAAACTTCCTTCTCCCGATCAGCTGGAGTTGAAGCTGGGAAGTGAGGTTGCCTTGAATATTCAGGTCTCTTCTACTCCCGTGGCCGCGATCGGCGGGGGACCACGGCTTGTGCGGGGCGGGGGAATAAGTATAGAACTGCTACGGGAAAAATTCGGTAGCGGCATCGCTTTCTACATTAAAAATTCCCTCCACCCGCGGAGCGCTGTCGGTATCGCTCCCGAAGCCGGGATGCTGTTTTTGGTCGTTGTTGAAGGCCGGTCGGACGAGAGCCGGGGTATGACCATGAAAGAACTCTCCCGGTTACTTCTTTTCCTTGGCGCGTCCGAAGCTATGGCATTCGATGGCGGCCGTTCGGTCAGCATGTATGTTAACGGTAAAGAGGTGGTCAAAGCTGATCGGCCGATGGCAGATGCCCTAGGGGTATTTCAAATTAACCCATGACGAATTTATGGAGCAAGTTGACGTCCCTGGGGATAATCGTTTTCGCGGTTACATTTTTTTTGCCGTTGGAGTCTCCCCATTCTCCCTCCGCCTACTTCAGATGGTCTTATGATGCCGTCTTTATGTCTGAAAGTCCGGGCGAAACACTGGCTTTTCTCGGGATATGCCTGGCGCTCGCCTACCCATATATCTGGGCGTTAATAACCGCCTTATTCTTTTTTGGTGGTTTTTGGGGGCGATGGTCTGTCCGGATGCAATTTATCTGCCAATTATTGGGGGGAATTTCTATTGTCTCACTTGGATTGACTCTGATACTTCTTAAAGCCGAATTCCCGCCCGGTTCAGTCCAATGGATAGCGGTACTGGCACCGGTTGTTCTGCTGTTGCTTCTTCTGATGATAGTAATATTGATAAAACCTCCGCGCCGTTTTCCCGCTCTTTCCGCCGTCACCCTGATCATATTTGCCCCCCTCCAGTTCGTCCTTTATTATTATGTGTGCTTTGACGGTGGAGTCGGCTGGGGATATTTAATGGGAGGGCTGGGCGCCCTGGTCGGTCTGGTGGGTAGTTCTGTTCTTATTTTTTCTACCCCGATTAATCGGGGGGGGGCCGAAAAAATAAGAGTTTGCAAGCATGGAACCGACATCGCGGAATAATCTTAATATCTCTTAGGAAGGTAGGAAGACAGGAGGGGGGTTGTTTTGAGGTCTCCTAATTCTCCTAATTTTTATATAGACAGTTGAAGTATGACCGTTTACCGTAATCATACTGTTTTCTTAAGTAATGATATAAAAATCAAACAATTTAATGCCTCGCTTTATTGGGAGGCGAATCTTTTAACCTTTTTATCAGCCATCGCTTTAGCGACGGCTGAAGGCACTTCAGAACGTTGCGCCTAAGGCACTAAGGTAAGTTCTTGCTTCGAAATTTTCAGTCCGAGGCTGATGCGCTTCTGTCTCACAATAAACCGCGGATTAAACGGATTATTTTTTTAAAATCAGTATAATTCGTGTAATTTGCGTACCCCGCAAAATGACCTGCGGTCATCGCGGGGTAAAATTCGTAGTTCATTTAGTTTTTTAGCGAAGATTCGCTAGCTTCGCGGTTTAATTAGTTGAGAAGTTAAGGGTTTTAGCCGGGACACATCTTCCGGCGGGAGTCTAACCGTTCAATGTCGTCAAATCTCAAAGATCGTATTTCTCTGGTCTTGTTGTTTTATAACGAGGAGGAGAATGTAACGTGGGTGGTGGAAGATTTAAGGAGAGTACTCGACCAGGCCGGGTTTGAATTTAATCTGATCCTCGTCGATAATGGCTCTCAGGATCGGACTCCGGACCTTATCCAGAACCTGGTCGACAATGATTCCCGCCTGAAGAAAGTCATGGTTAAAGAGAACCTCGGCTTTGGCTGGGGTGTGATCAGCGGGCTGGCGGCGGCCCGGAGTCCCTGGGTGGGCTACATGGGTGGTGATGGCCAGGTTGATCCGGAGGATGTGGTTAAGTTGCTCAATCTGAGGCAATCCGGGTATGATCTGATCAAGGTGCGAAGAACCCTGCGTCAGGATGGCTTTGTTCGTGCCTGGATCTCCAATGTTTATGTGATGATGACATGTATCTTATTCGGGATACCGTTCTATGATGTTAACGCTACTCCCCGGATTTTCAGGAGAATCTGGCTGGAAAAATTTCAGCTCTCTTCGCGGGACTGGTTCCTGGACGCGGAGTTATTGGTAAAATCAGAACTTCTTGGTTTAAAACTCAAGGAAGTTTCGATTATTTTTCAAAAAAGGGAAGGGGGGAGCTCGAACGTCAATCTCGGTACAATTTTTGAGTTTCTTAAGAATATAGCCAAGTTTCGTTTTGGAAAGGAGTTGAGAGAATGGAAGGGAAAAAACCTATCAAAGTCGTAATTTTATGCGGGGGGAGAGGAACCCGCCTGGTGGAAGAGACCGAGTATCGACCCAAGCCGATGGTGAGGGTCGGCCCCCGCCCGATACTCACGCATATTATGGATATTTATTCGGGTTATGGATTTAAGGACTTTATCCTGACCCTGGGGTATAAGGGAGAGGTTATCAAAGATTACTTTCTCAACTTTGATTACTACACCAACGATTTTACCATCAACCTGGGAGAAGGAAAAATAATTACTCCCCATACCCGGCGACATCCCGATTGGCGGATAACCCTGGCCGACACCGGGGAGGAGACTCTGACCGGAGGAAGGATCAAGAGGATCGAGCGGTATATTGAAGGTGATACATTTATGATGACTTACGGAGATGGGGTGAGTGATATCGATATCTCCGCTCTGCTTTCGTACCATCGCGAGAAAGGCAAGATTGCTACCGTTACCGGAGTTCGGCCCATGACCAGATTCGGGGAACTGGAGGTTGAAGATGGGCTGGTCAAGGAGTTTCGAGAGAAACCCCAGGTTCAGTCCGGATTAATCAACGGGGGATTCTTCGTTTTCGAAAGAGGGGTCTTTGATTATCTCTCTCAAGATGGGTCGCTGGAGAAAGAACCGCTGGAGAACCTGGCCCGGGACGGAGAACTGGCAATTTTTCAGCACGAGGGTTTCTGGCACTGCATGGATACCTACCGTGACATGGAGAACCTGAACGCGCTCTGGGCTTCTGGCGACGCGCCCTGGAAAAAATGAACCGCTAAGGAAAGCAGGAATGCAGGAGAATAGGGAAGAACCTACGACTCAAAATGATTTGATATAACAGAGCAAAGATATAACCAAGAAGGGTAATCAGGTAGAATTAAATTATTTATCTCCTGCCTTCCTGCTTTCTTTAGCGGAATAAAGGGGGTGCGGTGGGGGCAATTATAAATTTCATAAGGATAAATCATGAACAATAATTTCTGGAACAACAGAAACGTATTCATCACCGGCTGTACCGGACTCCTTGGTTCCTGGATGACCGAGTCGCTTTACCGGAAGGGGGCAAATGTGGTGGGTTTGATTCGGGACCTGGTGCCGGGGTCTAACTTAAGGAAGCTTACTTGCTGGGAGAAGATAAATATTGTCCGGGGGGAGATAGAGGATTATCCGCTCCTGGAACGGGTTTTAAACGAATACGAGATTGACACTGTTTTTCACCTGGCTGCCCAGACCATAGTAAGTATTGCTAATCGGGCTCCGCTGGGTACTTTTGAAGCCAATATAAAAGGGACCTGGAATATGCTTGAGGCGTGCCGCCGCGTGGATACAGTCAAACGGGTGGTGGTAGCCTCCAGTGATAAGGCGTATGGTTCTCACGATAAACTTCCCTACTCCGAAGATGCCCCGCTCCAGGGGAGGCACCCTTACGATGTCTCGAAGAGCTGCGCCGATTTAATCGCCCGGACTTATTATGAAACCTACGAGCTGCCGGTAACCGTGACCCGGTGCGGCAATCTCTATGGCGGAGGTGATTTAAACTGGAACCGGATTATTCCGGGGACCATCCGGAGCATATATAACGGAGAGACTCCTATTATTCGGAGTGACGGAACCTATATTCGGGACTATTTTTATGTGAAAGACGCGGTGGAAGGTTACATTCTCCAGGCGGAAAAGACCGCCGAGGAAGGAGTAATAGGGGAGGCATTTAATTTCAGCGATGAGCGGCAGATCAATGTCCTGGAGCTCGTCACCCTGATCCTCCAGCAGATGGGGAAAGAAGAGATTACTCCCGTGATTCTCGACCAGGTGAAGGGAGAGATAAGGCATCAGTATCTCTCCTCGGTCAAGGCCCGGAAGGTTTTGGGCTGGAAGCCGCTTTATACCATGGAAGAAGGCTTAGAGGAGACGATCAGCTGGTACCGGGATTTTTTCCGGGAGAATAAGCTGGAGCGGGAAAAATCCGACTGATCGGTCGAATCCGTCGGATCGGTCCGATAAAACACCCCGGACGAGGGGGGTTATGGGAACAGCGATGTCTGAATTAAGCGATTTTAAGAATATGCCGGTTTTAGTCACCGGAGCCGAAGGTTTTATCGGGTCCCATCTCTCTACCCGGCTGGTTAAGGAAGGCGCCCTGGTCTCCGCGCTGACTTGTCCCGGGGCCGATCTCTCCCGGCTCTTACCCCTGGAAGGAAAAATCTCCCTCAATCCCCTCGATATTCGTGATTATGATCGGCTGAAGGAATTTGTCCTTACCTCTGACCCGCGAAGAATTTTCCACCTGGCCGCGGTTACCGATGTCGGCCGGGTCTGGAATAGCCTGCCCCTGGTCACCGATGTCAATCTGGGAGGCACAATTAACCTGCTTCGGGCGCTCAGCTTGATAGATTACGAGATCTTCATTACCACCTGTACCGCGGAAGCTTATGGGCGAAATCCCGCCCCCTTTAAAGAGAATATGCCGCTCGATCCCATCTCGCCTTATTCATTCTCTAAGGCGGCCGCCACCGCTTTCTGCCGGATGGCCGCCGCTTCCCTGGGAGCGTCCGTCCGGATTCTCCGCCTCTTTCTGGTTTACGGCCCCGGCCAGGGGGAAGAGCGTTTTCTCCCCCAGTTGATCCGGGCCGCGCTCACCGGAGAGCCGTTCCAGATGACGGCCGGGGAGCAGACCCGTGAATATACCTATATTGATGATGTTATTGATGGATTCTTACTGGCAGCTGAGAAGGGGCAGGGAAAGGGAGAAGTATATAATCTGGGGAGCGGTCGGGAGATTTCTCTGAATGCCCTGGTTATAAAAGTGGGGGAGATAGCCGGCAAAAAAATAAAACTGGAGAACAGCGTCCTTCCCTACCGCAAGAATGAGATCTGGCGGTTTCTCGGCGATCATCACCGGGCTTTCGATAGTCTGGGCTGGCAGGCGGAAACTGCGCTGGATGACGGCCTGGCCCGGACCATAAGCTGGTATAAAGATAAATTTGCGCCTCCGGCACTAATTTAGTTTTGCAACTAATTGACGGATAAGCAGTTCGAACGGCTTTTTTATTTTGCCGCGTTTTTGTAATCTATTTTTTTTCTTTAAAAAAAAGTAAAAAACATTTGATTCCATATGTTCGATATGGTAGCTTTGCTCTAATTGATTGAGTAGAAGTTTTTTCGATATTTATAGGTATCCCGATTTGTAAATAAAAGCAGATCGAGATAATAATCTAATCTTATTTTTTCATGAGAAAAAATAAAAGGAGAGAGAGTTTGAAAAAGATTTTGGTAGGAATTGTAGTATTGTTCGCGGTTATCGCGCTCAGTCCGGTAACCCGCGTTTTTTCGGCCTGTAACCCCGAGCCGGAGATTATTAATCAACTCCCGCGCTGGGGCGGGGGCTATGCCGGTTCCTGCGCCTGGTACAACGGCAACATATATCAAGTAACCGATTCTCACACCGGCGCTCTGATCACAGATCCGGCCACCGGAGCTACCGTGGGGGAGATCACGTTCACTGGTCTGGTTGTGCAAAGAGATACCAAGGGTATCACTTACGATCGCTTCCGGGGGACATTCTGGGTTAAGGAGGGAAATTTTGCCCACCAGGTGCCCGTGACCGGGGGGCATGTAATTAGCAGAATACAGGTTAATTTTGAACCTGATCATATCGCTTTCGGGATCTGGTGCGATCCTGATGAGGAGAACGTGATGTGGGTCAGCGATGTGGTAAATCCTCAGATCCGCAAAGTAAATATGCTGACCAATGAGATTATGGAAGTTATTAACGTCTCGGATCCCACCCGGGGAGTTTGCAGAGTGGGGGATAAGCTCTGGTATTCCCGCGCCGGCGCACCGGGTATGTACTCGGCGCTTATCCAGGTAGATATGCAGGGTAACCAGCTCTGCAAGTTTACCCTCCCCTGGGTACCGGGGAGCAGTAATAACCACAGTCTCGGGGGCCTTGACGTAGATCCCGATGGTTATCTCTGGGCTGAGGGGGGTAATGATACCCATGTTTACGCGTTCGATATCGGCTACGTTCCCACTGCTCCGACTCCGGCGACTTCGCCGACCCCTGTTTCTCCGGTGATCGATTCGGGAGATTATAACGGCGACGGGTTCTCTGATATTGCCATCTTCAGGGAAAGCGCCGGTCTCTGGGCGATAAGAGGTATTACCCGGGTTTATTTTGGAATGGATGGAGATGTCCCGGTATCGGGAGATTATGACGGAGATGGGACGACCGATACTTCCATCTTTAGAGGATCAGCTGGTCTCTGGGCGGCACGAGGGATCACAAGAGCCTACTTTGGGGCTTCTAGTGATACTGCCATTCCCGGTGATTTCAATGGAGACGGTGCCTGCGATCTTGCCATCTTCCGTCCGGCTTCAGGACTGTGGGCGGTCAAGGGGATTACCCGGGTATATTTTGGAGGAAGCTCCGATCAGCCGGTTGCATCGTATCTTTTCGGTCGTGCTGCCGGCAAGTCTATCGCTATCTTCCGGCCCAGCAGTGGTCTCTGGGCGGTGAGAGGTTTGAGCCGGATGTACTTCGGAACTTCCGGAGATATCCCCATTTTTACTAACGAGAATTCTACAGAAGAATCGCCGGGAATCTTCCGGCCCGCTTCTGGACTCTGGGCGATGATTGATGGAACCAGAACATACTTTGGTGCCACGGGTGATAAACCGGTACCGGGAAATTACAGTGTTCTTCCGGGGAATATTGGAATTTTTCGGGGGAGTAGCGGACTGTGGGCGATTCGGGGTGTCAGCCGGGCCTACTTCGGAACTACTGGTGATATCCCGGTATCGGGATTGGCTATCAATCCCTCCAGCGCAGCTCTTCTATAGACGTAGCGCCGGCTGGGGATAAAGATAGAAAAGCCCCGTCCTAACGGACGGGGCTTTTCTTTTGGCATATATGCGCACCTCTTGGATGCCATTAATAGGAGGCATTACCATTACCATAATCGAAGAGGCTTTTCGAGTATGGCCTATTATGGAGCCTTGATTTCCCTGGCGGGATTATTCCATGTAGCCCAGCATCCTGAGTTTTTTCCTGATCGCGGGAGTATATTCCAGTTCACGGGGAGGGGATACGGTTGTTGCCATTGCCATCCACTTTTTTAATTCATTCTGCAATAGTTTGATTTCAGGCTCCTGCGGATCATAGATATTTTTTGTCTCCTTCGGGTCGGATTCCAGATTGTAAAACTCCCATATCCCATTGTCTTTGTTGGGGATGCATATCAATTTCCGGTTCTCATCCCGCACAAAATACCATTTCCCTTTAATCCCCGGCAGGTATCTTTTCGGATTGTTAACAAAGTACTGTTTCCCGGATTCGCCGAATGCCAGTCTGGGATTGATTTCTTCTCCTACTATAGAAGGTATTAAACTCATACCGTCCAAATTTTCAGGTAGTGGTAGATCCAGGAACTCCAGAATCGTTGGTAGAATATCCGTGTTTACTTTCTGGCCTTTGATTCTCTTTCCGGCATATTGAGAATAAGGATGTTTCGAAGGGAAGCGGACCAAACAGGGAATTTTTATATTTACATCATAAGTATAGGCCCCGTGTTCAAAATAAAAATCATGTTCACCCAAACTTTCTCCATGGTCAGCTGAGATGATGACCAGAAGATTATCAGTTAATTTCAATTTTTTTAACTCTCGCAGTAGTCGCCCGACCTGTTCATCCGTATAGGCAATTTCACCTCGATATAGAGATCGGATATATTCCCGCTCCTCATCACTCATCGTATTGTTGAAGACAATTTCCCCTCTTGTGCTTCGAGAAACTTTTGTTATATCTAAATCCCTACAGGATTTCCAGGTCCCGTCAAAGGGAGTAGCATACTTCTCTTCAAACTCAGCCGGAGGACAATAAAACCAATGGGGATCGAAATAATGGATCCACATAAAGAATAATTCTTCTTTGTTGCTCTTGATCCAGCTCAAGGCGGTATCGGTGGTATCCTCCGCCACCTTATGAGCGTCCCATTCGCAATCATAATGGTCAAAACCATTGTTGAACCCAAGCTTGATATATAAGGAAGGATGAGAAATTACTGCTCCGGTTTTGTATCCACTGTCACTTAAAATTCCGGGAAGAACAGTAATATCCTCAGAAAGCGGCACATTCATATTTCGTACCCCGTGATGAGGAGGATAAAGTCCGGTTAGGAGGGAGGCTAAAGATGGATTGGTTCGGGGAACCGGAGTGATCATCCCTTCAAATAATACGCCCTGGGCGGCGAAAGCATCAAGATTAGGAGTGAGGTTGTTAGCTCCTCCATAGCATCCGATCTGGTCAGTCCGCAAAGTTTCGATGGTGATCAGCAGCACGTTGCTTCCTTTTCCGCTCTCTTTCTTCTCAGAACAACTGCAGAATAAAAGTGAGATGGCGATCAGGATCGGCATAGTTTTTAAAACCCCGTATGATCTCAATCTCGGATTACCGCCAGCTTGGCTCGGGGCGGGGAGTATGAGAAATGTCGTGTTTTGGATTTGTTTTGCCGGCAGGGAAGGGAGGAACCAGCTTAGAACCATCCGGATTGAGAGTGTGATATTTTTAATATGATTTGTTTTAATTAACTGTGATATCATATGTCACCTTTAACTACACGTTTTTAGTATGAATATTTTAACCTGCATAAACATAAATGTGTTATTGATAGCATAATAATGGGGTTACTGCAAATACTTTTATGGGGAGAGAGAAAGATCTTGCATTCAATTAAACTTTAAGTAGTATTGCCCCAATTAGTAGTTCTTAATCTTGAGGAATATAATGTGAAGAAGATAATTTTATCTATTGCAATAATATTTACGGTTGCGACATTCTATGGCGCTCCCCGCATTTTTTCGGCCTGTAACCCCGAGCCGGAGATTATTAATCAACTCCCGCGCTGGAGTAGGGGCTATGCCGGTTCGTGCGCCTGGTACGACGGCAACATATATCAAGTAACCGATGCCCACACCGGCGCTCTGATTACAGATCCGGCCACCGGAGCTACCGTGGGGGAGATCACGTTCACTGGTCTGATAGTGCAAAACGATACCAAGGGTATCACCTACGATCGCTTCCGGGGGACATTCTGGGTTAAGGAGGGAAATTTTGCCCATCAGGTGCCCGTGACCGGGGGGCATGTAATTAGCAGAATACAGGTTAATTTTGAACCTGATCATATCGCTTTCGGGATCTGGTGCGATAATGAGGAGGAGAACGTGATGTGGGTCAGCGATGTGGTAAATCCTCAGATCCGCAAAGTAAATATGCTGACCAATGAGGTTATGGAAGTTATTAACGTCCCGGATCCCACCCGGGGAGTTTGCAGAGTGGGGGATAAGCTCTGGTATTCCCGCGCCGGAGAACCGGGTATGTACTCGGCGCTTATCCAGGTAGATATGCAGGGTAACCAGCTCTGCAAGTTTACCCTCCCCTGGATATCTACGAGTAGTAATAACCACAGTCTTGGGGGGCTTGACGTAGATCCCGATGGTTTTCTCTGGGCTGAGGGGGGTAATGGTACCGCCGTTTACGCGTTCGATATTGGGTATGCCCCCCTCCC
>Ga0207996_1002105_pt1 | contig 12604 bp, 7 predicted proteins | sample AntAceMetag02UKG_FD_184773 | JGI IMG/M metagenome (GOLD analysis project Ga0207996, IMG submission 184773) | Saline lake microbial communities from Ace Lake, Antarctica - Antarctic Ace Lake Metagenome 02UKG (SPAdes) (version 2) | ecosystem: Environmental > Aquatic > Non-marine Saline and Alkaline... | reverse complement strand
ATTCCGGATCATTATTAACTTGAAATGCAAGAAAATGGCAAGAATAATGTGATAATTTATTAATTACTTCCTGTTCTGAGATTTTGGTTTCGTCATCACGATGATGATTACCGGCATCACCAATCAAGATAATTATATTAGTTTCATCCTCAACTAAACCAACTGATCGTAAAGCTTGATCTATTCCAAAAAAAACAGCTTCGGGTTTATCTTTATCATAATAATCAACTGCATTAACTTTTCCAAGTCTTTCTGAAATTTCAATATAATTTGAATTTAGTGGAATGATTTCAATTTTTCTGTCTTTCTCGGCAAAATCACGGTAAACTGCAGCACCAAATTTATATTGATTATATTTCTGTCCTTGTCCGTAGTCATCATCAATAATTTTCATGCTTTTGTTTATGGCTTCACTAACCGAGTTAAAATAAGGCTGCATGCTTGTTGAACCGTCAATAACAAAAACAATATTTATATTTCTACGGGCATTACGCATTTTTTCATATTTTTTCTTTACCTCTGCATGATCTATTTTTGTTAATATTCCAACATCGGATCTGATTTCTCCCATAACTCCTACTTCATAATAGTTTTCTAATGTGTTTGTTTCCAAAACAGGGAACCTTCGCCACTGGCCAATATTTCTTTTTTTGCCTTGGTCATTATCCCAACAAATAGCTCTTGGTCTGGGTTTTTCTTTTTTTTCTAATTCATCAATATAATCAGGGGCAATTAAAATGCTTGCTTTTACATTATAAAACTCTCTTTCTTTCGCTGCATTATCATCCCAGTTTGGTTCAATCGCTATGCGATGATCCCAAGTTGTAATCCTTTTTCTTGGCATCCAACCTTCTATTTTTAAATCCGGCCTACTTTTATCTGTTATGATAGGTGCTGTCCCCAAAAGTATTGCCTTTTCTGTTTGTTTATATATAAAAAATACATCGTATAACCTTGTGGAATTTTCATTTTCAGTATCAAGTTCGGGATTATTGCTAAATGATACTTTCTGTGATCTAATTCTTCTTATATCATTATTTTTTACAGCTTCTAATGTGTTTAAAACCATTCCTTTTTTATCAATTTTGCCTTTTTCCGTAACAAGACAGTGCGACCATAACAAAAGATTGTCTTTTGGTATCCATCCAAAATCTTCGGCTTTTTTTGAAGGAACTCCCGAATAAGTCATATTTGGATCTTTGACAATGCGTAAGAAATTTTCTGATTCCTCAAGTACATAAAATTGATCCAAAAAATTAATAATTTTTTTTGTTCTGGAACCTCCGGATCTTTCATAAGTTTTGTTTGAATTTCTGTCGGAATAAACAATCCAAAGCTGGCCTGGAATCTTGTCTTTTTTAAATTCAGTTGTAACTGATTCGTAAGGAGAGACATAGGCCTGAGGTAAGTATAAAACCGGATTTTCAAAATCCTGAGCCTTACTAAATATCGCTATACTAAAAAGAAAAAATACTAAAAATATATTTTTAATTTTTATTCTGTCGTTGCTATTGATTTTGTACTTTAACTTTTTCATAGATTATTTTTTTATTTTTTTTCACTCATTATAATTCTGTTAAATCAATGACTTTAAATTTGTCTGATTCATTCATATTTGTTTGTTTAATGTTATCTCCATATATATTTACAATTATTTTTTCATTGGTTTTTTTATTTATTTCAGCAATTATTTCATTAATTCCATTCAATTTTTTCTTATGCAAGTTATAAGTGTTAATTAATGTTTTAGTTATAATTTCTTCGCTTGACAAAATGTAGGTAGATTCTGAAAAAATAAAATTTATTTTGATTGGTGATCTTTCAATATTAATAAATGTCGATAGAGTTTCTGCATCACTTCCGGGGTTTGGCGGAGAAGGATTTAATGATGAAATTGCATTTAATGATTTAATGTGATCGTCGTTATATTCGGTTATAATTGGAGAATTCAAATTGCTGATAAAAACTAAACTCAAGCAATTTTTCCCTTTACATTTAACAGTTTTTTCTTCAATGATTTGAATTATTTTATCTCTTCTATTAATATTTGATAGATCAACATAAAAAATATTAATGGGTGATATTGATGTAAATACTAAGTTTATTGTATCCGTTTTCAATAAGTTAATTTTTAAAATATCATTTTCCCAATTTTTTAATATGTTTTCATTTTTTAAAGTTATATTATATCCAAAAGGCTTTCTAAATAATAAGTAAAGAGAATCACCATCGAAAAAATTTTCCGGCGAATCAAGCTTCAATAACAAAAGGCTATCTAAGTTTTTAAAAGAAAAATCTCTCCAATTTCTGTTTTGAGAAAGGTTAAATCCAAAAGTTTTATATCTGAATTTGTTGGGTAACTGACCCGAAAATTTTAACAAATAAGTTTTGTTTTTTGTTTTTCGTTTTATTGAAATTTCCTTATTAAATCCAATATCTTCTTTTTTTAATATTTTTTTCTTTTTGCTCGAACTAATTTCCCAAATCTCATTCAATGAATCGGGTAATTGAAAAGGTGATGGTAATCGGTGTTTAAAAATACTAAAATTATATTCTTCAGGAATTTTTATTGTTTGATTGAATTTTTTTGATTCTTTAAAGACTATTTTGAATTTAGCAATTTCCGGATTTGATTTAATTATCACGGTATCCTTAAAATCCTTTTCCAAAATTGAAATATACTCTTCGTTTTTAAAATCAGGATGTTTGAGTTTGAGTTTATAGTTTATTTGAGGGTGTTTTACCAAGCCAAATATTTTATTTTCAGATGTATTTGTTTCAACAGATTCTTTTGAGCTACATTCACGAATATCAAAACCTAAATCTTTTACATCATTGCTTATTTCGTTTTCGTTTTGGTCAATAATTGAAAATGAAAGAGGAGTTTTAATAATATCTACCAATACTTGAATTGTATCTTTATTTAATGGTATAATTTCATCAAGAGTTTTTAAATATTTGTAGTCATTAAATCCAATTTTAATTTCCTCTATTTCGCCATACAATATAGGGTATCTGATTGTGCCATGAAGTTTATCGTAGATTATTCTAATTCTGTCGTTAAAGTTATTTCTACCATTGATATCGAAGACAAGATAATCTCTTGCCTCATTAAAAATAATATCTGACTCCGGATCAAAATTGTTTGAACTTCTGCTGTTTGATTGAAAAAGCATTGCTTTTAAGTTGTTGTATTTTAATGATATTTTGTAAGGTTCTTCTTGTTTTGGTTCAGTATTTAAATTTTTTAAAAATATTACATCTCCTGTATTAGGAAACTCAATTTCATAATCTTTATCATTAAGTTTTATATTTTTTGTTTCAAAATGTTTTTCAATGTTTTTTCTAATAACCAAATCACTTGCTATTTTATCAACAACAATTTCGTTATTATTAATTTCATCTTGATGTGAGATTATTTCTATTGATTTTGAATTTATTTCAGAAACTAAATTTATTGAATACTCTGTTTCATTCAGGAAATCAGGTGCATTTGGTAAAAAATCTTTGTCCCATAAAACATAAAGAAATTTTGAATGTAGGTTTACATTAAGTTTCTCTTTTAATATATCTTTCGCATTAGAATTTTTTTCATTGTTTAAATTAATGCACACAAGCCATATATCTTTGATATCGATGTTTTTTATAAGTTTTCCGCTAACAACTATATTTGCTAATAATTGGCTAACTGAAAACCTGTCAAGATTATTTAATTGTTTTGTTAAAAGATAAGTGTTTGGTGAATAATAGCTCATGTTAGGATGTATTCCGTAAAAGCCTAAATTAATTACTGCATTATTTTTACCATTTTTTACTACTTCATCCTTTCTATTAAATTTTAATTTTTTTATATAATCAGTATTTAAAAAAACCAAGTCGAAGCTAATAAAAGTCCCAGATTTTTCTGTTTGAAAGAATTCCAATTTCCCATTTTCAAAACAAAATGGTTCAATTCCGTATTGAAGGCTTGGGTCCTCAAGGCTTTTTTTGTTTAAAACAATATTCAGATCATTACTCGGAGTAATATTCTGAGAATAATTAAATTGTGGTAATAAGGCTAATACAATGAGTATGTATGAAATCTTCATAGATAATAAAGTTTTTTATTTATTCATATATTTTTCTTTTTTTTTGCTTAACTCGTTAAATTTTTTTCTTACTTGTTTGTCGAATTCGATTATTTTTTCCGATTTAGAAATATTTACATGATTTACGTAATCTTTATAATATTCAGATTTATTTACAATTGCATTCATTGCAACCCACCATTCATTATTAATAAATGTATAATCAATTTCTTTATATTTTAAATTTCTTGCTTTAACGTTAAAATTTGATTTTCCAGAAATAAGTTGGTGTAACTCATCTATTTCCTTTGTATTTTTTCCATTTATGATTTGTTCTTTATAAACCATTGTTACTGACTCTATAAATATATCTTTCACAGAGGGTAAGTTGAACTGTGCATCAAGTTTTGCATTTTTTCTGGCAGTTTCCAAATCATTATTATATCCAAATCCAAGACTAACAAAATCATCAGGATGAGTTTCAATGAAATTATTTGTAAAAACAAATTGATTATTTTGCCATTTTACAATATTATTGCTTTTTGAATATTTGTTTTGAGTTGAACAACAACATAAAACAATTAAAATCACAAAAAAATTAAAATATTTTATTCCTTTATTAATATTATCCATACATATTTATTATTCTTTTTGTTAATTAATTCTCGGTTATAATTTTCATCTTTAATCAAATAGCACTTATAGACAGTTCTCCCTGCCCCATAATCATATTCAGACAAGTTCGATACAAAGGCAATTTCACTTTCCTGAATAATCCAATCATTTTTTTTAAACAATGCTCGATTAATTCGCTTTTTGCACTCCGTGCAATTGAAAATTTTATCAAGTTCATCAATTGTAGGCAGCCTCCAACCATCTTGTTTCTTTTCTGAAAAATAATATCCTATGCTCATCTTCTTATCATAAGGAATATCCCAATCAAAAGTTGGCACCATCTCAGGTTCTGCTGCGGGCTTTTCTTCATGGGAAGAAATGGGAGAAATAACAGGCTCTTTTTCAATGAGTGTTTCTGTTTCTACTTGTTCGTTTTCATTTTGTAATTCTCCAAGAACCGGTTTTGGCTCAGAAGTTTTTTCTATTTCTTCGGTTAGTATGTTTTCCAATGTTAAATCGGGTTTTTCAAAACCCAGGCTTTCCCATCTAATCTTGAATGCTAAATTTAAGGCTAAATATGATTCTTTTCCAACTCTATATACATTTAAAGAAATTATCCGTAACGAATCAATTATCAAATCATATTCAATGGTTTCTTGTTGTAGTACAATACGAGATTTTTCATCCATAACTTCTTTAGAAACTGTGGTTTTTGTATATTGGCTTTTAATACTTTCAGAAATAGTATTGAAACAAATTTCAGCTAACTTCTTAAATCCCTCACTATCATCAGCCTTTAAAACATTTAATGATCTTACAGCAATATGATTTACGTTATGAAATTTATCCTCATAAAAATCTTCATATACCTTTTTTGCTTTTTTACATTCTTTCTCATTTTTACTAATATCCTGAGATTCTATTTTTTCTATTTCGATTTGTTGTTTTGATGAATTTACAATTTTTTCACTTTTTTTAAGATTCAGATCACTAAGAATTTTTTCATATTCTTCTATTTCATCATTTATCTTATTGTACCTATAATTATATGTTTTAAATGCATTTTTTATTTTATCATCATACATAGCATTAAATTCCTTTGAGTAGTTATCAATTTGATGAATAAAATCAATTTCCTCACTACTGAAACCAAACATTTCTTGGTCATTTAAAGGGAATGGTTTCCTATCAGACAATCTTTCTAAATTATCATCATCATATTTATAAACATCAATTGATAAGGAATCAGGAACATATTCTGGTATATTAGTTGTCAACTTTCTCTCATCTTCTTTTGGTACATCAAAAGGAAATACTTCAATTCGGTAAATTTCAATAGCGGTTGATTCTCCTGAAAGATAATTTGTTATAGAAGTATAATATTTATCAGTTGTTTGTGCATAACCTTTTTTTTCAATAGAATAAAAAGATTTAATACTATCGTTATACATACTTAACCTATGAAAAATATCCAAACTGCTTATTTCACTAATTGCACCATTTTGCATTTCAGTAAACAGATTGTTTTTTTCATTATCATAGAAACCATCAATTTTAATTCTACCAATTATAACCAAGCTTTGAGGGATTGTATAAAGTTTTGATTTTAATTCATCAAACAGGGTTTTATCCCTTATTTTTATACTATTATTTATCTTTTCCTTATAAATTCTAATTTTATTATCGTCTAATTCTATATCACGATCAATAATAACTTTTACTCTGGTTATACTATCTTTTTTATTAATTAGGTTATTATAATCTTCGATTCTGTCTCTATAATATGAATCTAATTCTGTTAGATCATCAAGCCAGTCATATTGTTTATATTTAACTTTTTTTGCCCACCAAGTATTGAGAGCAATTATTTCAGGATAAAGTTTAACTTCAAGGCTTTTGTCCTTTTTCTTTTGGGCCAATTCTTCAATAACAATTTCATTTATTCTTTTTAGTTTGTCTTCGTTCTCTCCCTTAGGAAGTCCGAGAAGCCTTGTAACAAAATCTTTATTACTAAAATCATAACCTTTTACATTTGCACTATAATTATTTTGCCCATTTATCCTATCCTGCTCCCTTTGCCTTTCCTTTGAGTGTTCAAGCCTCAAATCAAAATAATTATTTAAATAATTATTATAAAGACTTTTCTTTTCTTTTAAGTTGGCAATTTCTTTTTTTTCTTTTCCTTTTTTGTCCTCATTTGTTTCTAATTCTTCTATTCTTTCTTCAATCAATTCTAAAGCTACTTCACATTGCTCAACCGCTTCATCGTAATTTTCTCTTTCTACCATAATTTCGCAATAATTAATATATGACTCGAGAAATTCGATGCTTCTTACCGCATTTTGTTGAATTACTTTTTTGTAATTAGATAAGGCGTTATCTTTTTCACCTTTATTGTAATATTTATTAGCCTCTTTTTGAAATTTGCGATTTTCTTTAGTAATTGTTGCTTGTGAATATAATTGTGTGAAGTTACTGCAAAAAAACAATATCTGTATGATAAATAACGCTTTAAAAATCAATTTCATTTTCTTCCTTTCTTATTAATTATGAAAAACATCCAATACTATTTTAATTAACTTGTATTTGAAATTTTTAATATATCAATATTATAATTTGTATGATAGTCCAAAATATATACCAATCATTGATGTATGAGTTTTTGAGCCCCGTACCATTAAGCTGTTGAATATGTTGTGCTTGCTTTCCGGGCAATTATCCTTTCTTTCAACAACATAATTGTTCTCTTTATCATAACCGGAAATATTACTTAATCCATAAATGCCATTAATACCTACATTTATAGATAAATTATTTATAATTGGCTTAGAAACTCCCAATTTCCCAAAACCACTTACATTAATTGAAGAAAATTTTATATCGTATTCTTCATCAATTGGTTCCTTACTAATGAATCCATAGTAATCAATTTCGGTAAGTTCAACATGGTATTCGGGATAATATCCGGTAGTAGTAATTTCACTACTTATTTTTGCCTTTTTTGACATAGGAAATGAGAAGTTAAAACCTAAGGAAGCTGATACTTCAAGACCGTTAAACCATTTAATATTACTTAACCATTTATAATTTTTGAAATTAAGCAAATGAACTGAAACATCAAAATAAGTTAAGTTTATCATATCTTTTAATCCAGTATTCATTTTTGCTATTAATTCATAACTATCACCATCTGAATCGATAGTTTGGAAAGCTGCTTGTTGATAACTTCCTACAGATAATTCAGTTTTGTATTTACTTATACCCAAACCTATACCTGCACCAATTTTTATATCTCTGTACAAGAAATAATAATACGAAAGGTTGAAATTTAATTGAAAACCGGGTTTGAATTGAGTACTAATATAATTATTGCCTGATTTAGCTTTAGTATCAATTCGAGTAACAGTAGGCATAAATAAGAAGCCGGCTTCATATTTACTCTCTTTACTCTGGCCATCAAGAAAAGTTTCGCTGCTGTTAACTCCCTGAATTATAAAATCACAAAATTGGTTCTTACGTTTATTAAATGTTATAGTAATTATCATTTCGAATGTTTCGTCATATGTGGTTTTGTTTTGAAAAAAACCAAAAACACGCTTAGATAAGTTCACATTGATTTTGTATTTGTTTGGTTTTATATATATATTATTTTCATATGGTTTTATTAAAACCGGTTTTTCATAAGTAATGTCTTTGATTGTTATTCCCAACCCCCCTTCTTTATAAAATACTTTAATACTTTTGATATATTCCGCAAGGCTGACTTTTTTTTCGAGATAACCAGTTTTTTCAATGTCATTAAAAACTTTAGTGTTTTTCTGATATTTACTATCCCCGAATAATTTTTTAAAAGAATTAATGTATTTTTGTGAAATTTCTTTGTCGTCTTCAGTAAAAGTATTGTATAAGCGATAAGCATCTAAAATTGAATCTGCTTTTTCGTGTATAGTTTTTATTTGAAGCGAATTAAATTCCTGAGCAATTGTATTTGTGGATATTATTGTGGTAATTAGAAGAATACTAACGAATATATAAAATTTTGTTTTCATAATTTTTATTTTATTAATTTATAAAGTATTTATCGTATTTTAATTTATTAAAAGTTTTTGAGTGTCTCTTAAAGAGTTCTCAAAAATCATTTCAATAAAATAAATTCCTTTATTATTTATTGAAATATTCGGGAAAAAGTAATTTTCGTTTGAAAGAATTTCAAATTCTTTTACAATTATTCCAAAATTATTCCAAATCCTGATTTTTCCGGTTTTTCCATTAATTAGTTTGAGATTTCCGTTAATTGAGATATTGAATTTTTGATTTGTTGGATTTGGATATATATTAAGCATAATTGATTTTTCAATATTTTCGTTTATTAATAATTTATTTGAAAAATTACTGCATTCATTTTCATTTGTAACCAAAACTGAATATTCTCCATTTTTAAATTCACCATCGTTAAAATCTGGATAATTTCCCGGATAATAAAATTGTTTATCGGCCTCAGGTATTTTTACTGTATTATTAAAATACCATTGATATTCATAACCTTCTTTGGTACAGATAAGGAGTTGAGGGGTGTTATCTGTTCCGTCTTTATAGCCTTTTTTTAATATTGTTGCTTTCGGAAGACCTGAAATACTTAAAGCAACTGTATCGCTACAGATTGAATCACAATCGTTTTTCACTATACAACGAAAGTTATTATTATTTAGATCCACGGGAATGCTATTTATCTGCAAAGAATCTGTTTTTACTCCACAATAACATATAGAGTCTTCTATTAAATTTGTCCATATTATATCATCTGACTTCTTATTTTGCCATTGATAACTATTATCTGTTCCATCAGCTTTTAAGCAAAAGGAAGTTATATCAATAGTGCAATTAATACTTGTATCAGAAGGTTGATCAGTAATAATTGGCGGATAATTAACAATTATACTTATAGTATTTGAAGTTGCAGGATTATTTGAAGTACATGTTTCACTTGAAGTCAGAATACAAACAACACTATCACTATGGGATAATGTTGAAGTTGTATATGTTGAATCCGTTTGCACGAGAACTGTATTATTGTTAACTAGCCATTTATATTGTGGAGAACTGCCACCGTTTATTGGAGTTGCTGTAAATGTTACTTCTTCACCAGCACAAATTGTATTTCTTGATGCTTCAATGCTCACATTAACTATCAAATTTTCATTTACTATTAAAATAGCTGAGTCTGTAAAATATGTTTTCATGTTTTTAAGAAGCTCACACCTGTATCTATTTCCATTAAATTCAAAAGGGGTGTTAATAATGAGCAATGTATCATTATCAACACTTTTGTAATTGTCATTATTTTCAAGATTGATCCAATTATCGGGTGATTCTTCTATTTGCCATTGGAAAGTATAATCATCGGGATTTTGCACCTGTACTTCAAAAAAGGCAGTACCGCCTTCACATGTTTCGTAATCTGCAGGTTGCTGTGTAATTTGCCCTATAGAATTAAAAGGGTAAATGCAATAAAAAAACAAAAAAAGTAGTATAATTTTTTTCATAATATTAAAATTTTAGTTCTTATTTTTTTTATTTGTTTCCATTAATTTTGTTAAAACCTTATTTTGCTCTTCAGCTTTTTTAATTAATACTTCTATCTCTGCTTTAAGTCGTTTTTTATTTTCGCTGACTTTCGTACTCTTTTTTATTTTTTTCATTTTTCTTAAAAAAGGTGAAGCAGTTAATTTGTGTCAATATTATGTGATAATACTGTCTTGACAAAATTATTAAGCTTGAAAAAGTCTGTACAGAATTTTTTAAAACCTTGATATTTCCTGTACAAGCTTGCTTAATATTTTAAAATACAGATAATTTTCACTTAAAAAATAATTAATAAAAAAGCTTCGTTAAGTAAAAAAATTAAAAAAGTTTAAGATTTTTATCAAGTTTTTCTATTCAATTTTGTGAGAAAAACGAAAAAATTTCTGTAATAAGGTTTTTAAAATTATATCAAGAGGCAGATAAATTCATATATACTTATGAATTCTTAATCGGAAATTAAAACACCAAATTTATAATTCATTCAAATATTCTGTTATATTTGATTTTTTATTTAATTTAAGTTTTTTTCTTAGTCGTGAACGAGAAGTATGGACACTTTCGTGTTTTGTCATTGTAAGTGCTGCTATTTCTTTATTACTCATCTCTAATTTAATCAATGCACATAGTCTTTTATCGTTATTCGACAGATTTGGAAATTTTTTATTCAAATTTTCATAAAAGGTTCCATGAACTTGTGAAAAATATATCTCAAATTCTTTCCATCCTGTTTCATCCATAGTTTGTTTTAATTCATTTATCACATAAGTAATTAAGGGGTAATTTGCATGCTTAAAATTACTTAAATTATCGGATAATTTTTGAGCGATTTTGCTAATTATATAATTTTTGGTAAATATACTGTTTACACTACATAGCAACTCTTTGTTTTTTAATTCAATTTCTTGTTCATATTTAATGGTTTTTTCAGTTAAGAGCTTCTCTTTATTTTTCAACCGTCTATTTTTAATGCATATTACGATAATTAAAAAGGTTGTAAACAGGCATCCAAGAAAAATTGTTAATAATAGATAGTAGGTCTTATTTGTAATTGTTTTTTCCCGTTTCTTAACATCTTCCTGCAACTGAATGGTTTCATACTTTGCTTTTGTTTTGGCATAACGAATTCTAACATCTTGGTCATTTAAGTTATTATTTAATTCGTTGTATAATTTATAATATTTTAATGAATTTTCAGGAGAAGATTTATTTTCAAACAATTTTGATTGTAATTTATAATTATTTTTTAATCCTAAATTTTTATATACTTCTTCATTATGTTTATTCAAGTAACGCTCACCATATTTAAGGTATTTTTCAGCATTAATATAATCATTTTTTTTCAAATATATTTTGCCAATATTTGTCGAAGTATTTCCCATTCCCCAGAAATATTTAATTTTTTTTCTGATAACTAAAGCGTTTTCAAACAATAATAAAGCTTTATCAAAATCATTTTGTTTATAGGATATTTCTCCAAGATTATCTAAAATTGCGGATGAATAATGATAATCATTTATTTTATGACTAACAATGAGGGTAGTTTCGAAATATTTTTTTGCTGAATCAAGTTTGTTCAATTCTATGAAACTAAGTCCTATTTCATTTAATTGGGCACATATTAATGTTGAATCATGAATTGAATAGGCTACTTTTAAAGACTCTTTCTGATATTTAATGGCAATTAAAAATTCTTCCAATTGAAAATATGAACTTGAGAGAAGAGAAAATGTTTTATAAAGCAAAAGGTTTGTATCTTGATTTTTTTCAATTGCTTTGAATCCATATAATAACGATTGTTCAAAATAATAAATTTGGAAATATGAATTTCCTAATAAATAAAATAATTCAGATTTTTCATAGTCATTAAATAAATTACTATTTACACGAATCACTTCTGACATAATATTTATTGCATTTCTATATTCTTTATTTAAATATTTAATTTTACCTAAGTATTTAAAAGCTATCGATCTTTCATACTCATAACTGATTTCATCTGAGAGATTAATTGCATTACTGCAAAATTTTTCTGCATTTATTAAATTATTATCAGATAAATTTTGAAATGCTAATTTCAAATAAATATTAATTCTATCTCTTTTTGAAGAAATTAACAATTTGCTTTTAAGGCTATCAATAAGGTGATTTTCTATGTTTTGCGAAAATAAAAAATTATCCCCCAATAGTAAAAATATTGAAAAGTAAATTATGCTGTAAGAACAAATTTTCCGCATCATTATCAAAAAAATAATCGGTTCCCCTAAATTTCCCACACAAAAATACAATATATTTAGCTTTAAAGACTATACATATTATTTAATTTCACCTTTCAATATACA
>Ga0207996_1002103_pt1 | contig 12622 bp, 9 predicted proteins | sample AntAceMetag02UKG_FD_184773 | JGI IMG/M metagenome (GOLD analysis project Ga0207996, IMG submission 184773) | Saline lake microbial communities from Ace Lake, Antarctica - Antarctic Ace Lake Metagenome 02UKG (SPAdes) (version 2) | ecosystem: Environmental > Aquatic > Non-marine Saline and Alkaline... | reverse complement strand
AGGGTCAGGGAACTCCGCATTAAAATAAAAAACGAGACCCGGACCGCCAAGAACGAAACGGGCGGGCCAAATTTAAAAAGGTGCGCAATTCCAAAAGTTTATGCAAGTACCTAACCGGAAATTACTGAGAAGAACCAAAAGTATGACCATACTCAGGACCATTTGCAAACGGGTGTTAATTTTACCTTTATGAATCACCGAAACCTCAGGTTTTGTAGCGCGATCTGATGAAACCTTACTGATTTTAACATTAAGAACGTCTGCCAGTCATCTGAAAATTCTTAAAAAATTCATTTCTGTTGCACTTTCGTTTGTTTTTCGATTAAATAAATAGTGCCCGAATGAAAACTGTCTTTTTCGCCAATCTCTGCGTCAGATAAAAATTTTAATCCTCAAAATACCAAATGTATTCCTGCGGTTAAAATTTTGATCTTCCTTGACCTTGACAAAAAATCCTAGTTTTCGTTCAGACACTAAATAGTTAGAAGTTTGATTTCTATTCCTTTCATTTTTGACGCTCCGGCAGCGCTAAAAGGGATTGAAACCTCTCGAAAACCTTTACCACAAAAAGGAAAGAAATACAGAAGCCTAAAAAGGAGATTAAAATGGTCGACTTCAGTTACCAGGAAATGTTTCCCCTGGGAGATGATGCCACGGAGTATCGTCTACTCAGTCAAGGACATATTTCCATAACGTCTTTCGAGAGCAACGAAATGGTCAAAATTGAACCCGAGGCGCTGACGCTTCTGACCGAAACTGCGTTCAGGGACGTTGCCCATTTATTGCGACCGGCGCACCTTAAAAAAGTGGCCGCCATTTTGGACGACCCGGAAGCATCCAAAAATGATCGACTGGTTGCCCTTGAAATGCTCAAGAATGCCGTCATTTCCGCAGAGATGGAATTCCCCATGTGTCAGGATACCGGAACCGCCATCGTTATGGGCAAAAAAGGCCAGCAGATCTGGGCGAATTTTAATGAAAGCGAAGCCATTTCCAAAGGCGTGTATAACGCTTACGTCATGAACAATCTGAGGTATTCCCAGAACGCACCCTTAAGCATGTTTGAAGAAAAAAACACCGGATGCAACCTTCCGGCGCAGATTGATTTGTATGCCACTCCGGGCGATGCCTACAAATTCCTGTTCGTAGCCAAAGGCGGCGGATCCGGCAACAAAGTCTACCTCTACCAGGAAACAAAGGCCGTGCTAAACCCGGATACCCTTCTAAAATTCGTATTGGAAAAGATGAAAACCTTGGGTACAGCAGCTTGTCCGCCCTATCACCTGGCCTTTGTCATCGGTGGTACCTCAGCTGAATTAAACCTTAAAACCGTCAAATTGGCCAGCGCCGGTTATCTGGACAACCTGCCTACCACCGGCAGTGAGGGCGGCCGAGCCTTTAGAGACATTGAATGGGAAGAGAAGGTTTTAAAGATGTCGCAGGAGACCGGCATCGGCGCTCAATTCGGCGGCAAGTATTTCTGTCTGGATGTTCGGGTTATTCGAATGCCCCGCCACGGCGCTTCCTGCCCTATCGGAATGGGCGTCAGTTGCAGTGCGGACCGGAACATCAAAGGGAAAATCACAAGGGACGGCATTTTCCTGGAACGGCTTGAAACCGATCCCGCCAAATACCTGCCTTCCCTCGGAAACGCTTTTGAAGACGCCGTACGGATTGACCTGAATCAGCCCATGGACAACATTCGGAGCATCCTGACGAAATATCCGGTCGCCACACCGTTGCTGCTCACCGGAAAAATTGTGGTCGGCCGGGATATCGCCCATGCCAAACTCAAGGAACGTCTGGACAGCGGCGAGGACTTACCGGATTATATCAAAAATCATATCATTTACTATGCAGGACCAGCCAAAACGCCTGAAGGATATGCGTCCGGCTCATTCGGTCCCACCACAGCGTCCCGCATGGATCCCTATGTGCCGATTTTTCAGGCCAGGGGCGGTTCCATGGTGATGCTGGCCAAAGGGAACCGTTCCCAGCAGGTGACCGATGCCTGCAAAAAGTACGGGGGATTCTACCTGGGGTCCATCGGCGGTCCGGCCGCACGCCTGGGGAAAGAGTGCATTACCGACATGAAAGTGCTGGAGTATCCTGAGCTCGGTATGGAAGCGATCTATGAAATCACAGTCAAGGATTTCCCCGCATTTATCCTGGTGGATGACAAAGGGAACGATTTCTTCAAAAACCTCTTGTGAGCCTTTTAAGTGATTGTGCTGGTACAAGATATAGGTCTTAGGTGTGAAATCATATTGCCCCTGGACGTAATCCGGATCGCCGTACCCCTTTGCATCTATTTTGTATTCATGTTTTTTGTTTCGTTTTTCCTTTCCATGAAAAAGTGGGAGCCACCTATGACCAGTCCGCCACATTGAGTTTCGCGGCCGCTTCCAACAACTTTGGACCGGGGGAGCAACTACAACATATTGTACCTTTGAGCATAACAAGAAAGACGGCTTGAAACATTTGGCCGCCAGTATATTGAGCTCATACAACAACCCTCACGCACCTGATGTATCTCAGGATATTAACCGGTTTCTACTCATTCAAAAAATCGTGAAAACCGTGACATCCTCAGACCTCGCTATGTCCGCCCGAATGATGATATTGCAGATTTTTCCAGGTTTGAATATAGGGCAGCTATTGCCAGCCGGGTTTCCAAAAGCGTGTAGCTAAAAACGCCTTTGCCTTTCAGCTTAATGCAAATGAAACGAAATCGGGTTGCAGGCTTAGCCCGCGTTCGATATGAATTCACACTTTTTCCGATACGGTCCGTTCCGACTTTCAATGTTTACAATGCAGAATCTTTATTCTCTTTGCCGTACAGAATGCGCTGGAGTTCCCGGTGGGTGAAGTAGGGGTCGTCGTTTCTAAGGTAGGGCAACAGGATTCGTTTTTGTCGAAGCAGATCCCTTGATATTTCTCCGGTAATCACATCCTCTTCATAAAGAACCGCTTTGGCCATCTGCTGACCGAAAGGGTTGATGATTTCACTGCCGCCCCAAAATCGGAAGGGTTCCTGTTTTTCACCCATTTTTTTGGCAAGGGGTGCAATATCGGTATGATGTTCCACTGCCAGCATGGAATCCCCTCCGCTCCAGATCTCCTCTCCCACGCGATTGGCGCAGAGGTTGTAGATGCCGAAGATGCGGGAATAAAACGTGTTGATGATGCCCCAGGATTCAATATTGGAAAATTCCGTGCCCATGGATCCCTGGCTTGAATTGAAGAGCGTGAGAAACACATCCGCCTTCTGGGCTACCCCCAAATAGGGAAGAGACGGATGCCACAGATCATTGCAGATGAAGACCGCAATGTTCATGTCATGAAACTTGAAAACCGGCACGCGCTTGCCCGGGGAGAAATATTTCCGCTCTTCAAAGACACCGTAGTTGGGCAGATTGAGCTTGCGGTAGGCAAACAACAGTTCCCCGTCAACGGCTACAAGCGCTGAATTGTAAAAGTTCATGGAAAGGGATTCTTCAATGAATCCCACCACCGCAGCCGTGCCGCGGGTGGCCTTGACGATTTTTCGAACCTCTGGGGAATCGAGTCTGAGGGCAACTTCGTGGTATCCCTGACCCACAAAATAACCGGTCAGGGCCAGTTCCGGAAAAAGGATCAGCTGGGCCCCTTTCTCTTTTCCCTCATAAATTTTCTGCAACACATCATCCAGATTGGCCTCAAGATCCAACAAAAGGGGGGATGTCTGGTAAATGGCGACTTTCATAATGTTTAATTGCTCCCTGATTATGTGAGAAAAGCCTTCCCGGTATGCTTCACCGTGTGATCGTCCCGCATGTAATTGGCCTGGCTGCTGTTTCGTTTGATCACGTCGAACCCTTCCGGGTCGTAGGGTTCGCTCTCAAAAGGAGGTGTTTTTTCAGGCCCCGTTTCCCGGCAGAGGGCAATATGCCGCTCCAGCTTTTCAATGGAAAAGGATATTAACTCAGCCAAAAAACCAAAGCAATGCCGCATCTGGTGAAACCCGTGTTTTTTCATGATGGCGAAACCGTTTGCACCCTCTTCTTCGGCTACCCGGTTCGGTTTTTTCTGACTGGTGGTACAGGCGGTTTGAATGGAAGGGATGTCCAGGCGTTCGTTGACTTTATCCATCAAGAGGTTCGCCATGTTGTGGCTGATCAGCCCCAGGTCCACGGCGTAGTTTTTCTGAATATTGGCAATGGAAGGGAGCCCCGCGTGAACCACCATGATCCCGGGATTCACCAATTGGGCCAAGGTGATCCCAAACAATCCTTCCGCATGGGTCAGGGTTAGAAGACCGGACATGGAATAGGGTCCCGAAAGGCCCGCCATGGGCATGGTGGAAACGTAGATGGGAAGCCCCTTTTTAACACAGGAAAGAAACGGATCCATCATGCTTTCAATGATGTTCAAGGGACTGTTGATGATGGAAAACTGGATGGTCAAGCCGCCCCGGCTTTTATGAATTTCGTCGGCCCGGGCAATCCCCTTTTCGGTAACCGTCGCCACATATAGGGGTTTTCGGCAGTGTTCAATGAGCGTGTCCATGACCTTGGCCTCCTCGTTGCGTATGAGCACGCCCCTGGCCATAAACGCCACTTCATCGGATTCATCCACAATGGAGGCGATTTTCGCCATATGGGCAAACGTAGGCGGTATCAACTCCCCGGTTCGATCATCGTAAACAAACGGCGACGTTCCACCGACACCGAAGGCGTTTTCGGGAATCCAGTATTCATCTCTTTTGGGGGCCGTAGACAGGGCCTGTTCCACCAGCGGACTTAAGATGTGAATATGCCCGGTGGTGTCGTCATAGGCCGCCAGGCCCGTGTCTTCAAATATTTTACGAATTTCCAGCGATTTGCACTTTACGCCCACCTCTTCCAGCACCCGCAGGGCATCCTCATGGATTCTCTTCACATAGGCCTCATCATAAATTCCGGTAATCGCTTCCAAACCGCCTCCTTTATTAAATTTCCACCCGCATGCCGTCATGGGCGAACCGGATGCCGGAATGCGATTTTTCAATGATCCGGTAATCATCGTGGCCCCGGTTCCAGTATTCTTCCAGATGAACGAAAAGAACTTTTTGTGCTTCTATACGCCGCGCAATGGCCAGGGTTTGTTCAAAGGTGTAGAGGGTGGTGCGCGAAATATGGTTCCATGGATAAGTGAACCCGTGTTTCAACCCGGTTTCAAAAATGCCGGGCTGAATCATCAACAAATCGGCGCCTTGAACTTCCGGCCGTCTTTCCGGAAAAGGGCGAATATCGCAGGGTGCATACACAAGTTTCCGGCCGTCTTTTACGATCACGTAAATAAATACCGTCTGCTCCCCCCGGTCCACGGGGATACCCACGATCTCCATTTTCCCAATTTGGATTTGATTTCTAAAAGGGATGCTTTCCACATACCCTTGTCCTTGGTAAAAACGCAACATGGGTCCATAGAAAGATTGCAGCCGGTACATTTCCCGATCCATGGGTTCGGGCAGCAACAGCGAAACCCGTTTATTTTCGTAAGCCCGCCAGTCTCTGAAGTCCAGTGCCATTTGCTCTACCACCCGAAACCCTTCCACGTGGTCGGGATCCAGATGGGTGAATAGGAGATAATTGACCTGATCGATGTCGGCTCGGTTCAATTGCCAAGAGATCTCCGCCGGCGCATCGATCAGGAGGTTTTCATCATGGACGAAGATGGACGGTCCGGTTCTGGCGTAGGGCACCCCCTTTTCCCTGGCTTCCCGGCAGACGCGGCATTTGCAGAGGGGTTTCGGAATAACCGTGCACCCCCCGGAACCCAGAACCGTAACATGCATGGATCAAGCCCTCTGTTTAGCTCCAGGGAAACGGACTGTGGCTGACCGGATGCAGTTCGCCCTTTCGGTAACGGCCGAAGCGAAAGGGCTCAAGCAATGCCTGCTTTTCCCCCAGGATCTCCTTGGCCACCAGTTTCCCTACACCGATCATTTTATAGCCGTGGTTGGAATCGAGAATTAAATAGCAATTTCGCTTCATGGCGTCAAAAATGGGAAAACTGTCCGGCGTAAAACAGCCTAATCCGCCGGAGGGTTCGTTTTTGTACATCCGGTATTTGTCTTCATACCGCTTCTGGCAATGGGCCAGGGCGGAGGTCCACATATGCACGAATTCAGGGGTGACGGTAAAGTCCGGTGAATCAATGCCGTAGGGATCCACGTTAATGTCTCCCGTGACGGTGTAAGGCGCCGCCCCGCCCTGAACCCCGCCGAAATTGAAATCAGGCTTATAATAAATGCCCCACATCTCGTCCGTGATCAATGATCCGTCCTCGCTGGAGTAAAGGGGTGCTTCCGAATCCACATGAATCACCGGCGGCATTTCGCCCCGGTTGTTCATGGCATAGGCGGGATCCACGCCAAGGGTTCCCTCCACCAGGCACAAGTAGGTCCACATCTGATTTCCGGAATGCAGAATGCCGTCGGGTCCCATGATGTCGACTTCATTGGGAAGGCCCAGCATATCCCACAAACCTTTGGCCCAGGGGCCGGGACCGGCGATGACCCAGTCGCACTGAATATCGCCCTTTGATGTCTGAACGGCAGTCACGGAATCCTTATCGGTCTTGAACCCGGTGACGGAAATCCCGGTCAATATTCGGACCCCCAGGGCTTCGGCCTTGTCCGCCAGCCGGTAGAGGGATTTCATCTGGTTGGCGTACCCGCCTTTTTTTTCATGCAGGATGGAGGTAATGTCCTTGGCCTGCCAATCGTCAAAGATGTTTTTCCGCATGTAATTGAGGCAGTCTTTTTCTCCTTCGATAAAAGCGGATTCATAACCGATATTTTTCTGTTGTTGATAAATTTGAGTTACATCCCCATGCATGGATTCCGGAGATATCTGCATGTACCCCACCGGATGAAAACCGTAAGCTTCCGTATCTTCTTCCCATACGCGCACGCTGTGGGCCATCAGTTCCCGCATGGCGGGTTGAAAATAGTTATTGCGGATGATGCCGCAGGCGATGCCCGATGCACCGGCCCCGATGGCCGTTTTATCGATGACCAGGATATCTTTTCCGCTGCCTGTTTTTTTCCGCTGTAATTCCTGTGCCAGGTGCCAGGCTGTGCTGAGGCCATGGATGCCGGCGCCGATGATGACATATTTATGTTGTGTGGGAAATGACAATTTTTGACTCCTTTTTTTTAAGAATATCCCCCGGGATGAGCAATGCCGCGCCGTATTCTTTTCGGGGATGGGAGAATCCGAATTGATGTATAATATCTATGGATTCCCCGGCTTGTTCACCGAAATATTTTCGGGCAAGCCGGGAATGATGGGATTTTCATGCCGGGGGCGACATTATTCTTTTCATGGATGTTTATTTGAATGGGTCCCATCGCACCGTCTGTTTTTCATAAGAGGGTGGAAATTGTTTTAAGAATTCATCGTAGTAATAGAGCTCTTTAAACGAAGCAAAAGGCAAGCCGTATGCGGCCTTGGGCCTTTGGTTTATTTCTTTGGGGTCAATCTTTTTGGCCACGATTTCATCCATCACATCATCCATCCCCGTTCCCATGGCAAATCTGAGTTTTTCGCGATTGGCAATCTGCTCAGGCAGCATGTCCCTGAAGGCTTCTCTCAAAACATACTTCTCAATCTGTTTTTCGCCGTAAATTTTCCATGCCATGGGGATTTTTTTACTGAATTCCACGATTTTTGAATCCAAAAACGGTGTTTTATAAACAACGGCATTGGCCATCCATGCCCGGTCCAGGCGACGGAGCGCCGTATTGTAGGCGATATCCAAAAGCTTCTGGGCAAGACGCTCTCGCTGTTCTTCGCTCTTTACTTTCGGATTTTTGAGGACCATTCGGTATCCCCCGAACAGCTCATCCGCCCCTTCTCCCACCAGAACCGCATTGGAATGTTCTTTGACCATTCGGGACACATAGTAGTTTGAAATAATGCCGGATATGCAGTCTTCATCAAAGCTTTCCAGATACCACACCGCCTCCGGAATAAAATCGGCAATGTCTTGATCTGTAATGCGATAGATATGATGTTTCATGCCCAGGAAATCGGCCATCAAAATGGCGTTTTCCAGGTCGGGGCCGGGAAATCGCTCTACCGAACCGGTGAACAGCTTCAGATCCGGGTTAAAGTTCTTGGCGATGGCGGCAATAATCGAGCTGTCCAGTCCGCCGCTCAGAGCGATGGCGTCCACATCATCCATTCTCTTTTTCACTGCTTCTATGAGGAGCTCCCTTAAGATTGCCGAGGCGTCCTTCAGGTCTCGCGGTTCAGGGACATCCGGTACAAAGGGATCAAATGTTTTCATCCCGGTCTTTGTGCTGAAAATGTTTCCGGCCGGAAGCTCCTGAATGTCGAATTGCACATAATCCTTTAACCCCTTCATCTCCGAGCTGAAATAGAAAACATTGTCCTCGGATCCGAAAAAGAGGGGCCTGGCGCCCACGGGATCACGCGCCAGAATGACTTCATCATTTTTTTCCACGATGGCGCAGGCAAAACTGCCGTCCAGGTGTTTGAAACAGTTCCGCTCATACTTCTCATAATATTCCTTGAACAGATCGATGTCGCTTTGACCTGCGGGCCTCTCATTAAACAGCCTTCCATCAAAGAGGATCAAGGGCGTGTCCTCAAGAGAGGTGCAATAGGTTCTTACCGGAGACAGGTTGATTTCATTGGCGCCCAAGGCCCCTCTGTCATCGCTTAAAGATCGGATTATATTGTTGTCCGGGCCGCGGTGCCGCATCAGTTTCAGCATGCTTCCCAGTTCTTTCGGGCTGTCGATCGCGAGTTTTCCGTGTTGCGATACAATTCCTGCTAAACTTGCCATTTTGAAATCTCCAAAAATGATACCATATGTTTATTTGACAAAAATTTTACCCAGATTCGCCGTGGTCAACGGATCATCCATATACATGCCCAGGCCCGTTTGACGCAGGGATTCCATGCCCCGTTCGTCGTAGACCACGTTTTCCACTTCCGGCGCCTCTTCAGGGGTAACGGTCTTGGCGATTTCGATTGTCTTTTCAAGTTTTTCAAATGAAAAATCGATCAGATAGCGCAAGAAGGCAAAGGGGTGACGAATCATGTGAAAGCCGTATTTCATGCATAGGGCCTGCCCCATTCTGGCGTCTTCATAGGCGCGATCGGTGAGGTGTTCTTCATGGGTGGTGCCGGCACTCTGAAAAGCGGGAAGATCCAGCATGAGATTGAGGTGTGTCATGAGCAGGTTCAGATAATTGTGGCTGATCAGACCGTAGTTGGGGTTGTATTCGATACTGGGGTCGGCGATGGTGGGGTAGCCCGCGTGAATGCATGTGACTCCGGGGTTCAACAGTTGGGCCGCGCAGATGCCGAACAGGACCTCCGCATGGGTCATGGAAAGGACTCCGTTATAGCAGTAAGGGGCGCTGATACCGGCCATGGGCATGGCTGAAATAAACGTGGGAAGTCCGGCCTTCACCACTTTTACAAAATGCTCGGAGAAATTTTCGTTCACTTCCAAGGGCGGCCGCGTCAGACAGAACACGATCATGATATTCTTTCTTTCCTCGTAAATTTCCAGTGCGCGGGCCAGTGCTTTGTCCGACGTTACGGCGAAATAGAGCGGTTTTGAGCAATTTTCCGCCATAAGATTCATTTGTTCCACTTCATCTTTCAGCTTGATGCCGCGTCCCATGCCGCCCACCGGATCGCTTCTTTCGGCAATCCGGGCAATGCGCGCGGCATGCTCGGCGGTGGGAAAAATACCGCCCTGTCCTTTTTGATCGTCATAAACATAAGGGGCCGTACCTCCGATGAAAAAGCTTTTAAGGGGAACAAAAAAGTCATTCACCCCAGGGGTGGTTTGAAGACATTTTTCCACCAGGTCGCGCATCGGATAAATTCGATCTTCATAAACAGCGGCCAACCCTTTTGCTTCAAGCTTCTTAAAGACCCGCTGCATGTCCGGCTGTTTGCATCCCACGCCCATGTTTTCCAGAATCCACAGGGCGTCTTGATGGGATTGCAGCAGCATTTCCACTGTATCCTCGCCTAAAACGGACTTCGATTTTTCTACTTGTGCGGTATTCACAATCCTCTCCTTATCCTTAATCCTTGCTGAAAACCCGGCATTGAGCCGGGGCGCTCCATAAACTTGGCAACCAATTGAATGTGTGATCAGCAAAAATCATAAAATTATTTTGCTTCAAACAATTTGATTTGATAACATGTGATTAAATATAATATCATCTCAAACTATTTGAACTGAAAAGAATAATGCAGGTAAACTTTTATGTCAAGGAAATCTGCAAGTTTTCTGAGGATGTTTTAAATAGTTTTCAGGTTGCCGTCGTGGATGAGGGGAATTTGGCGAAAGATATGGGGTACGTCGAGCGGGTTATGTGACCTTGAGGTCCTGGACATCAAGCATGTCGGTGAGTCTCTTAAGGGTAAGAGCAATCTGTTCCATTTCGCTTGGGGATAGCTTGTCAAGCCCGTCAATGATCTTTTGTTGTATGGGGGAAGGGGCATTCTCTGCCAGTATTTTCCCGGTTCTTGTAAGTTCAACGGTAATCACCCGTCGATCCCGGGATATCCTTAGCCTCTTCACAAGATCTTTCTTTTCTAAACGGTCGATGATCCCGGTAATAGTGCTGGAATTGACCATCACATGTTTAGCGATCTGGGAGGGAGGCAGAGGGCCGTTTTCGTGAAGCGCGAGAAGACAGTTGATTTGCGCAGCACTCACGTTGTATATTTTGTTTAACTCCTTTGTGTAATGCTCTCCGGCCTGCATCAGCCTGCGGATCGAATATATGATGTCCTTGGTGCGTATGGAGTGAATATTGCCAGGTATCTCAGGTGAAACGGTTGTATTTCTTTCCGACATGATCAGTTACCCATGACTCCCATGCAAAAAGTCCATTTTACGAGGCCATCACCCATGCTTGGTAAATTTTGACTTTTTTTATCACAAGAACCAACCCTCGGGCAACAAAATAATATACGGGTGCCCTATCTGGATGAATGATGATCAGATTGACAAATGTCTCTAAGTCTTTTGATAAGGGTAATTCCTATGCAGTAAAGAACCTTTCTTTGCGAGTGGAACAGGGGGAGACCCTGGTCCTTCTAGGCTCATCGGGTTGCGGTAAAACCACCACCCTCAAGATGATAAACCGTCTAATCGATCCGACTGCCGGGACCATACAAGTGGGGGGCGAGGACATCACAAAACAGGACCCGGTGGCGCTACGCCGCCGGATAGGCTATGTCTTTCAAGGCATCGGTCTTTTCCCACATATGACCGTTGAACAGAATGTGGAACTGGTGCCGCGTCTCCTGGGCTGGTCCATCAAGACGAGAAGCGAACGGTCTCATGAACTCCTGGATCTTGTGGGACTCCCTGTAGAGGAATTTGCAAACAGATTCCCCGACGAACTCTCTGGAGGCCAGCAGCAGAGGGTGGGCGTGGCCCGTGCCCTGGCCGCCGACCCTGCCTATCTGCTCATGGATGAACCGTTCGGCGCCCTTGATGCCCTGAGCCGTGAGTCGCTGCAGCAGGAGTTGCTGGCTTTAAAGAAACGCCTCAAAAAAACCATTGTTTTTGTGACGCATGACATCTTCGAGGCACTTCTTCTCGCCGACCGGATTTTGATCCTCCATCATGGCAACGTGGAACAGATCGGAACCAAAAAAGAGATCCTTTCCGCACCTGCCACCCCTTTTGTCCGAGATCTTTTTGCCAAACCCGCCAGGCAGTTGGTTGACTTCCAGGGGATTGTGTAGTGGATGCCGTGACCCTGACCGCCTTTATTTCCGAACGCCTGCCCGAACTCTGGCTTCGTACGGGTGAACATCTCATGCTGACAGGGTGTTCATCCGGGGGGGCCATGCTTATCGGGATACCTATCGGAATGCTCGTATTCCGAAAATCCTGGTTGCGGAGCCCTGCCATGGGTACAATAGGGATACTTCAGACCATCCCAAGTCTGGCCATGCTTGCTTTCCTCCTGGCGCTGCTCCATAGGATCGGCGCCCTGCCTGCCATCATCGCCTTAACCCTCTATGCCCTGCTTCCGATTGTCCGAAATACCCTCACCGGCCTGGAAGGCGTATCGCCCCAGGTGATGGAAGCTGCTAAAGGCATCGGCATGACAGAGGGCCAGCAACTGAGAATGGTCCGGATACCCCTGGCTGCACCTGTAATCGTTGCCGGGATCCGAACCGCCGCGGTAGTGGGAGTGGGCATCGCAACCCTTTCCGCCTTTATCGGCGCCGGGGGATTAGGTCAGTTTATTAACCGCGGTCTCGCTCTCTCTAACACAAGGCTCATCCTTCTCGGCGCTGTTCCTGCAGCCCTCCTCGCCCTTGTTATAGACTTCAGCATTGGGGCATTTGAGTGGGGGCTCAGGCCTGAAAGAAAGCGGGCAAAAAAGGGGTCGCTTCAAGCTATAATAGGATCCGCAGCACTTATAATGCCTGTCCTGCTGATCCTGATAGGGATGTTTGCCTACTTCACAGGACCCTATGCACAAAACCGGCAAATAGCATCGGCGCCAGGAACCGGGACAGTGATCATCGGGACGAAAAATTTTACGGAACAGTTGATCTTAGGTGAGCTGATG